>Ga0207644_10001737_pt1 | contig 14102 bp, 10 predicted proteins | sample KBSS73metaG_FD_184326 | JGI IMG/M metagenome (GOLD analysis project Ga0207644, IMG submission 184326) | Switchgrass rhizosphere microbial communities from Kellogg Biological Station, Michigan, USA - KBS S7-3 metaG (SPAdes) (version 2) | ecosystem: Host-associated > Plants > Roots > Rhizosphere... | reverse complement strand
TTGATCATCAACGACCAGCCGTATCTCGCCGACGAATTCGTAAACCACCCCGAAGAGCCGGTCGTCCTGCTCGCGCATCACGACAAGTACTTGCTGGAAGAAGCTCGACGTCACGTACGGATTGATTACGAAGAGTTGCCGGCGGTCTTTACTCTGGAAGATTCGCTCGCGCAGAAAGAAATCATCTGGGGCGAAGACAACATCTTCAAAAAGTTTCTGGTGAACAAAGGAAACGTCGATGATGCTTGGGCACACGCGGACTTCATCGTCGAGGGCGAATACGAAACGGGCGCGCAAGAGCAGCTTTACATTGAAACGAACGGCGCGATCGCGATAGCGAATTCAGAAGGAGTGACCGTTTGGGGCTCGATGCAGTGCCCGTACTACGTGCACAAGGCGCTGATTAAATTATTCGGTTTGCCGGAAGAAAGGATTCGTGTGATTCAAACCGAAACCGGCGGCGGCTTTGGCGGCAAAGAAGAATATCCATCGTTGATTTCAGGACACGCAGCGTTGCTATCATGGAAGTCGGGCAAGCCGGTGAAGATGATTTACGACCGCGCGGAAGACATGGTCGCGACGACCAAACGCCACCCTTCGCGCACGCGTCACAAGACGGCCGTCACGAAAGACGGAAAGCTGCTCGCGATGGAAATCGATTTTGATATTGACGGCGGCGCTTACTGCACGCTTTCACCGGTCGTGCTTTCGCGCGGCACGATTCACGCAGCCGGTCCTTACTTTTGTCCAAACGTGCGCATCAAGAGTCGCGCCGCCGCGACCAACGTGCCGCCGCACGGTGCGTTCCGCGGATTCGGTGCGCCGCAAAGTATCTTTGCGTTAGAGCGTCACATGGACAAAATCGCGAAGACCGTTGGCTTATCGCCTGAGGAATTTCGCCGGCGCAACTTCATTAAAGAAGGCGAGACAACGGCGACGAACCAAGTCATTCACGAGAAAGTGGATTTTGAAAGACTCCTGAATCGCGCGTTTGAGTTGACTGACTATCATGCGAAGCGCGAGAGGTTTGCGAAGGAGAATGCTGGGAACGCGGGCGCACTCGCCCGCAATCACAACCGAGAAGGAGCGGAGCGGACGAGGGCGTCCGCGATCCCAGGTACCCAGAAAGGCATCGGCTTTGCCACGTTCATGCACGGCGCCGGCTTCACGGGTTCGGGCGAAGTTTACCTGCAATCGGTCGTCGGGGCTGAAGCCACGGCCGATGGACACATAAAAATTCTCGCCGCGAGCACGGAGATCGGCCAGGGCACAAACACGATCTTTGCGCAGATTGCTTCTGAAGCTCTGGGCATCGATTACGACCTGATCGAGGTAGTCCAGCCTGACACGGCCAATGTTCCGAACAGCGGTCCGACGGTCGCGTCGCGTACTGCGATGATCGTCGGCAAGTTAGTTGAATCCGCCGTGCTCGGCCTGAAACAAACGCTGGCCGGCAGTGGATTGCTCAAAGATCAATTCACGCAAGCTGAATTTCAAAAGGCCTGCGGCGAATACATCGTGAAGTTCGGGCCGCTCAAATCGACCAGCCAATATCAACCGCCACCCGGAGTTCGCTGGGACGACGAGAAGTACGAAGGCGATGCCTACGGCGCGTTCGCGTGGGCGATTTATGTTGCCGAAGTTTCGTATGATCCCCTCACCTACGAAGCCCACGTCGATGACTTTGTGGCAGTGCAGGAAGTTGGTCGTGTCATCAATCCCACTTTGGCCGCCGGACAAATTGAAGGCGGAGTGGCGCAGGCGATTGGCTACACGCTGTACGAAAACGTGGTCTGGCAAAACGGCCGGATGGCGAACGGGCAAATGACTAACTACATCATGCCGACGGCCGCTGACCTGCCGCCGATTCGCGTTTACTTCGAAGAGAATCCTTACGCCTTCGGCCCCGGCGGCGCCAAAGGAATCGGCGAATTGCCGATGGATGGTCCGGCACCGGCAATCCTAAATGCGATTGAGCATGCTACCGGCATTAGCTTCAACCGCATTCCTCTAATGCCGGAACTAATGTTGGTCGAAGCGCTCACGGTACGCTGATTTCTCGATATTCAGCCGGCCGAATTTCGTTGACGACCGCAGTCACGTCATCAATCTCTCGATCCGCGGCCAACTCGTAGTCATGAGAACTGCGATCGCCAATCTACGCCCGGTTAGATTCTGTTGATAGCGCATTTGCTGGTCAGTCGTGAGCAGCAAATCGTATAACTGTTCGGCGCGAGTTAAGAGTTCGCCATTAGTTAAGTCTGACCACCCTAATTCAAATACGGTCGCGACTTCATGATCGAGTAGGTGATGTCGCAGCGGTTCTGGCGTTCCTTGATCGAAGAGGATTCGCATGAGGTGTGGGAGGTCGCTACTTCAAACTTGAATAAGACTCTGCTCGGCGTATTCGAGAACTTTGGCTACTTGTCCGCGAGTCACACCGGGGAACCATTCCAAGAACTGGTCGATTGTCGCCCCCGATTCAAGGTTTTCGAACAGCGCTCGCACCGGAACGCGCGTGTCTTTGAAAACCCACGCGCCGCCGACTTTGTCGGCTGCGTGCTCCACAACTTCGCATTGTGCCCAGTCTAACATTCGAAGAAATGATATGCTTCGCAACTCATTGAGGGCAAGGGTTTGGCGAAAACAGAGCGTCGATTAAGTCATTCATTGACAACCGTTCGCCTTCGCGGTAGAAGTCTCGATCAATCGAACGCGTCTTAATACTGGTGACGTATTTTCATAGGTCTTCCAACTTTAGAGCCGCGGCCGTGAGTCGCATCCTGCCTGCCGTTCCGATTCGCGCGAGGTAATCCAGCTTGGTAGCGGAACAAATTGCTCACTATCGAATAATCGAAAAGCTCGGCACGGGCGGGATGGGCGAAGTTTTTTTGGCCCAGGACACGAAGCTGGAACGCCGCGTCGCCATCAAGTTCCTGCCGGCAAGGTCGCTGGATGATCCGCACGCGCGCAAGCGTTTGTTTCGCGAAGCAAAAGCCGCGGCCACCTTAGATCACCCGAACATCTGTGCCATCTATGAAGTGAATGACGCTGGAGAACATCCTTTCATCGTCATGCAGTACGTTGAAGGGAAAACCCTCTACACAAAATTGCAGCAGGCGCCGCTGGCTCCTGAAGACGTGATCGAGATCGGCATTCAGATGGCCGAAGCGCTGGCAGACGCGCACGAGCACGGTGTTATTCATCGCGACATTAAGCCGCAAAACGTCATTATCACGCCGCGCGGCCAGGCTAAGGTGCTCGATTTCGGCTTGGCCAGAATTGCGCAGCCCACAGAAGTTGATGCCGAAGCGCAGACTGACACGCAACTGACTGGAGAGGGATTCATCGTCGGCACGGTCGCTTACATGTCTCCCGAACAATTGAAAGCGCTGCCGATCGATGGGCGCAGCGATCTGTTTTCACTCGGCGCCACGCTTTACGAATCCGCGACCGGCAAGCCCGCGTTCGGCGGCACCAGCAAAATCGAAATCTCGTCCAAAGTCTTGCAGGTCGAGCCGCGTAGACCTTCGCACCTTAATCCCGGAATTCCGCGGGGGTTGGAACAAATAATCCTGAAAGCGATGGCAAAGGATGCGGATGAGCGTTATCAGTCCGCGACAGAAATGCTCGAAGACCTGAAACGCTTGCGTTCGTCTCTTTCGAGCGTCACGGCAGTATTTCCCAGCGTCACGCGTGAATCGTCAGGCGCAGTCGCTCCAGCCGCCGCCACGGGAATTACAGAGATTTTGCGCTCGAGGAAAGTTCAGATCGCGCTCGCTGCGATCGTGATAGCTGTGCTCGGATTGATCGCCTACAAACTGTGGCGACCCGCGCCATATCAAGCAAACAGCGCCGCGAAACTCTACTTTGATGAAGGCGTCAGAGCCATTCATTTGGGTACATATTTTCAAGCGAGCAAAGCGCTAAAACAGGCCGTAGATTCTGATCCCCAATACGCACCGGCACACGTGCGTTTGGCGGAAGCGTACCTGGAAATCAGCAATACCGAGCAGGCGCGCGCGGAAGTGCTGGATGCGAAGGCGCTCGCGGACCGGCGCGCATTGGCGAGCGCTGACAAGTTCCACCTCGATGCTGTTGACGCCACGGTGCGACGCGATTTTCAGGCGGCGATTGCGGCTTATCAAGCGATTTTGGCTCAGGCACCTGCAAGCGAAAAAGCCAATGCCTATGTTGATCTCGGCCGCGCTTACGAACGCAATGACCAAAACGACAAGGCCATTGAGAATTACCTGAAAGCGACGGAACTGGATCCGCAATCAGCCGGGGGTTTTCTTCATCTGGGAACTGCGTACAGCCGGCGGCGCGACGTTGCCAATGCGCAAAATGCATTCAAAAGCGCCGAAGCAATCTATCAGGTGCTCACCAATAACGAAGGCCTGGTGGAAGTAGTTTTCCAGCGCGGCGTGCTCTTTTTTGGCGCCGGCAATTTGGCCGAAGCCAAAAGTCAGTTTGAAAAAGCGCTGGAGATGCTGAGGAGTCAGCAAAACAACTATCAACTAACGCGCGCCGAACTCGAACTCAGCCTCGTCTATCGTGATGAAGGGAATATCGAACGCGCAAAACAGTTGGCAGCCGATGCTATTCGCGTCGCGCAAGCCAGTGATATCAAGAGCGTCGCGGCCAACGGCTTGATCGATCTCGGTCTGGCTTTCCTGAGCAATGGAAACTTCGACGAAGCTGAAAATTATTTTAAGCAAGCGCTCGACCTGGCGCGGCGCGATAAGTCACAACCGATCGAAATGAGAGCGCATTTGTCGCTGGGTCGCTTGTACTTTTCCAAGAATGACAACGATGCCACGATTTCCGAACTGCAAGCGGCATTGAGTTTTTACAAACCGGCAGGATATCGCCGCGAGACCTCCATTGCTCTGACTGTTCTGGGGCGCGCCTACCAGGATAAAGGCGAAGACGAAACGGCTCTGAAAGTGTTTCAGGAGCAAAGTGAACTGGTGAAGCAAGCTGGTGACTACGCCGGTATGGGTGATTCGCACATGAGTCTGGCGATGCTTCTGGGTAACAATCAGGAAAAATACACTGAGGCGCTGTCGCATCTCGACGAGAAGTTGCGCATTGACGAGTCTCAGAACTCTGGCCGCGCGCAGGCGTCCGACCAAATGAATCGCGCCAGATTTCTCGTGCTGTTGGGCCGATTCGACGAGGCGCGCGCGGCACTCGATGCCGCCTTCGAGTTGGCTAACAAGAAAGAAGCGCAAATCAAAACGGTGCTCGCGTGGGTGCATCTGGTGAGGGCCCGGTTGGCGTTGAGCCAACTCCAATACGCGGAAGCAAAGAAGGAAGCGCAAATGGCTCTCGAGGCCAGTGCGGAGTTTCGGGACGTCACTCTCCAAGCCAAATACACGACGGGCGTGGCGGAAGCTTTGTCGGGTTCGGCGCCAGCAGGTCAGAAGCTCTGCGAAGAAGCATTAACTGAGGCTCGCGCATTGAAATCACGGTCCCTAATTACCAGTGCGCAATTGGCGCTGGCTGAAGTCGCGCTGCTCAACAAAGACTCGGCCACTGCGCTGCAAACGGCCCTGGATGCCGAAAAAATCTTTGGACAATCCGGCCAGAAAGATTCAGAATGGCGCGCGCTTCTGATTGCCGCACGCGCCAGCGACCTTGCTGGAGACAAATCGACTGCGCGTGATTACGCTTCACGTGCCGACAGTGCTTGCAATGCCCTGCAGCAGCTATGGGGCACGGAAGCTTATGAAAGTTATTTGCGGCGGCCTGACATTCAGATGTATCGAAAGCAGGTTGCACAGATTTCGCAGAACGCCAACTAACAATTTCAGCTCAAAAAGGAGAAACGCAGATGACATTCCCATCAACAGTACTTTTCGGTAGCGGTTCGGGCGATCCCGGCGGCGGTAGCGGCGGACGCAAAAAACCAGCCAAGAAAGCCGCCAAGAAGAAATCAGCGGGAAAGAAGAAGTAGCAACCGCCCCAACTAACTGTGCTGATGGCGCTGTGTGTTTTCAAAAGTCGTTAGACGCACGGCGCCACAGGCACTTCCGCAAATTCCTGACCTTTTAATCTCACCCAAACGTGTCTGACACAGAAACAGGCGCAAGGGCAACGCTGCTCGACATTGAACGCGCCAGCAGCATGGTACGGCTGGCGACGTTTCTCAAAAACGCTGAACGGAAGAGCAGTTTGTCGCGGCGCGAACGCCTGCGGATTATCGATCAGGCGTTGCTATTGCTTGAAATGAATTACGTGCATCTGCCTCTGAAGCAGGCTATGCACGCGATCAATCCGATTCAGCGACTGAAGCTGCTGAAGTTCCGCCTCGAGACCGAAGGTCGCGAGATGGAACCCGTCATGCAGTTTCACAAACGGATGCTGGAAATCTTCGCGTCGCTCCGAGACGTGCACACGTCATACTTCCTGCCGTCGCCTTTTCTCGATCACATCGCGTTCCTGCCTTTTCTAATCGAGCAGTATTTCGAGACTGACGGCAAGCGCGGGCGAGCCGAGAAATTTCTGGTTTCACGAATAATCAATAGCGCGCTCGAAGCAACCGCAAGCGCCAAATCAAACGCTGCGCTTTTTCAACCAGGCGTGGAAGCGCTGTATTGGAATGGCGTGCCGATTCGTCGTGCAATCGAAGTCAACGGCGAGAACCAGGCGGGCAGTAATCCTGAAGCGCGCTTCGCGCGGGGACTGGACAATCTCACCGTGAGGCCAATCGATACTTCATTGCCTCCGGACGAGAAGTGGGTAGACATTACCTTCCGAACGCCGGCGGGCGAGACGCTGACGATAACGTTTGAATGGCTGGTTTATTACACTGGCGACGAGGGGGTCGCCTCGAAATCGACGCAGAAGAAGCGCGCGGCAGTCGACATCAAGAAAACGAAAATTAACGAGTTCAAGAAAACGTTCTTCGCCCAACCACGGCCGATCGTCATTGGCAAGGCGTTTCGCGATAATTTCTCAGTCGAGGTGCGAAACGTCCACGGTAAGGACTTTGGGTACATTAGACTCTTCAGTTTTGAGGTTGATGATGATCGGGAGACAATCGGGCGCTTCGTGAACGAATTCCGTCGCATTATCACCAATCCAAAGTTTCCGCAGGAAGGTCTGATCATCGACGTGCGTGGTAATCCCGGAGGAACGATTCGGGCCGGCGAACGCTTGCTGCAACTGTTCACGCCGAATCGCATCAAGCCAGAGCTTTTTGAATTTATTAACTCGCCTCTCAACCTGGAAATCTGTCGCAGCGCCCCAAAATCGATGAACCTCGCTCGCTGGGCGAATTCGATTTCGGAAGCTGTCGTGACTGGAGCGACTTATTCACTTGGATTTCCGCTTCAGACTGAAGAGTTGTGCAATGACGTCGGCCAGGTTTATTACGGACCGGTGATTTTGATTACCGACGCGCTGTGTTACAGCACGACGGATATTTTCGCCGCTGGTTTCCAGGATAATGAAGTTGGCGACATCCTTGGCACGAGCGACAACACCGGCGCTGGCGGCGCCAACATGTGGTCCTACGACGATCTGGTCGAAGTGCTCGGCAAGAGCGCGAAATCTTTCTTCAAGCCGTTGCCGAGAGACTCCAGGTTGCAACTCGCCATGCGTCGCAGCGTGCGCGTCGGTCAACGGGACGGGCGTCCGCTCGAAGAATTGGGCATCACGCCTGACCACCGTCATTACATGACCAAGCGTGACTTGATGAACCAGAACGTCGATCTGGTTAGAAAAGCGGCGCGCCTGCTGGAATCGAAGCCGGCATATTCCCTTACCGTGGAAGCCATGAAAGGGCGAAGCGCGTTGAGAATCACTGCGTCTTCGAAAGTCCGTCCCCGTGACAATCGGAAACGCATCTCTCGCGTCGATGTGTTCGTTAACGGACGCCCTCAGAAATCATTAAGCGCCCGCAGTGGCAACCTCAATCGCACCACCGTCTCGCTGGGAAAGGTGCGCGGGAAAGCAGCCTGGTCGGTGCAGGCTTATGACCACGACAACAACCTCGTCGCCTCAGCTCGCAACCATTAGCTCGTCCAATCCAACGTCTGTTGCGAACGTGATATGCTCGTGCGTCGCAAAGTTGCCTAAGAACTCTTGTCGGATCCAATCCAAATCGATTGCGTAGTTAACGGCGAACAGCGCAAGCTTCACGCTTATCCGATGGAGCGACTGCTGGATGTCTTGCGCGAGCAGCTTCACCTGACCGGAACTAAAGAAGGCTGCGGCGAAGGCGAGTGCGGCGCCTGCACCGTCATGATCGACGGCAAGATCGTCAACAGTTGTCTCGTTCCGATTGCGCAGGTCGCGGGCACATCGATCAAAACGATCGAAGGCATCGCGCCGAACGAGACTCAACTTCACGCAGTACAGCAAGCATTTATCGAACACGGTGGCGCTCAATGCGGCATCTGCACGCCAGGAATGATCGTGGCGGCAGTGAATTTGCTTGAGCGCATTCCGCATCCGTCCGAAGGTGAGATTCGTAACGGCTTGGCGGGAAATCTCTGCCGGTGTACCGGCTATATGAAAATTTTTGAGTCAGTCGTGAAGGCATATCAGGAGTGATCTGAATGCGAGGTCACGTTCCATCATTTGAGCTTATTACTCCAGGAACCTTGGCTGAAGCCCTCGATCTCTTCACTCAATCAAATCGTAAATGGAAACCTTTCGCCGGCGGCACCGATCTAATGGTGCTGCTCGAAGCCGGCAAACTCCCGCACAAGAACTACGTCAACATCTGGAACCTGTCCGAACTGCGCGGCATTGAAGTAAGCGATGATCGCGTCACGCTGAGGGCGCTCACGACTTATACGGACGTGCAGGAACATCCCTTATTGCAGAAAGAATTTCCGATGCTCTGTCAGGCGGCGCGTGAGACCGGCGGTATCGCGATTCAGAATCGGGGTACGCTGGGCGGCAATATTGTTAACGCTTCGCCGGCCGCGGACTCACCGCCCGCGCTGCTTGCCTATGATGCTGAGTTGGAGTTCGTCTCAAAGAGTGGCGAACGGCGGATTCAGTATTCCGACTTTCACCAAGGCTACAAGCAAATGGATATTCGGCCCGATGAGTTGTTGAAGTCGATTCATCTTCCGCGGCGCGGAGAGACGCTGACGCATTATTACCGCAAGGTTGGGACGCGAAAAGCGCAAGCCATTTCCAAAATCTGTCTTGCCGCTGTCGCGGAAGTGAGTGCCGGGCGTGTCAGTCACCTGCGCATCGCGCTCGGCAGCGTCGCCCCGATTCCTTTGCGGTGTCATCAAACAGAAGCCAGTTTGATCAATCAACCGCTTAATGACGCGGCAATCGTCACGGCCGCGAACGTATTGGCTACCGAAGTCTCTCCAATTGATGACGTGCGTTCGACAAAGAACTATCGGCTGCAAGTCTCCCTCAATCTGCTCAGCGACTTTCTCACACAATTGAAGCAATAGCTCCGGCCCGAATTGGCAGTTACAAACTTTATTGCGCTAGAATCGCGCATAGCGCGCATGAAGTTACCCTCGCCCTCAAAATTTCAAGCCATACTCTTGGCAGTAGTTCTGCTCGCGTTTTCCGCCGCGATTCAAGGTCAGACCACCGAAAATCGCAGCGCACCGCGCGATTTTAACTTACTCGTGCTGGGCGATTCGATCCTGTGGGGACAAGGGCTGAAGACTGAGCACAAATCCTGGTTTCTCGTAAAAAACTGGTTGGAGCAAACGCAACATGTCACCGTAAAGGAACGGGTCGAAGCCCATGCAGGTGCGGTGATCGGATCGGGAGGAATCGCGCCACCTCAATCGCTGACGGTTTACGGTGAAGTAAACAGTGCCTGGCCGACCCTGCACGACCAAGTCGACGATGCGCTCAGATCGGTAGGCGATGGTTCACAGGTTGATCTGGTTTTGATTGATGGGTGCATCAACGATGTAAATGCCCGACGTTTTCTAAATGCGGGGAACAGCGGCCCAGCGATCGAGGCACTGGCGCAAGAGAAGTGCGGCGCGCCGGTCGAGCAACTTCTGTCCAGAATCGCGTCGTCGTTTCCGAATGCGCACATCGTTTTGACGGGCTACTATCCAGTCATTTCAGAAAAAACACCGCGGGATCTTTTTATGCGCGCGTTGGCGAAACGGTTTTACGCGGCGCTCAGTTCGGAAGCGCGACGTCCCAGCGACAAGGAATTGTTTGAGCGACTCACCGCAATTTCGAATGCCTGGTACGAGGCGTCAAATCGCGCTTTGATGGACGCGGTGGCTAAGACAAACTCGCAACTTGCCGCCAGAGCATCTCGCCAGCGCGTCACATTCGCGCGCATACCATTTCTGCCCGAGCATGCATTCGCGGCGCGCGAGTCCCGTCTGTGGGGCTTTGATGCAACCACCGTCAGAAAAATGCTGGCGCTGCTCACGTTCGGCAGAGTGAGTCTGCAGGCCAACGACGAAGTGCGCAGCCGTCGCTCATCAATGTGTGAGGACTTCTTCCGCAAAACACCGGGTGAAAGCGAAGCTCAAAAAAGCGCGCGCAAGGACAGCCTTATGGTTTGCCGCTTGGCTGCCATCGCCCACCCCAACCGCAAAGGCGCAGTAATGTACGCTGACGCGATCACTGAACAGCTACAAAGTTTCACCACCGGCAGCGGCTGGTTACGCACTGCGACAACAACCGCGTCCGCCCAATAAACAAACTCTTGCAGGTCACGCTGAGCCGTGATACATCTCGCTCGGACCGGAGGAACAAATCATGACCCCCATAGCGACGGATTTTAATCACCGCGCCATCGCACCGATCGAGTGCTTCAAAGAAGGATGGGAATTAATCAAGGATAGTTACTGGCTGTTCTTCGGGATTAGCGTCGTTGGAACGCTGATAGGCGGCATGTTCGCAATCGTGCTGATGGGTCCCATGATGTGCGGAATTTTTATCTGCCTGCTTGAATATCAGCGGCGTCAGCCCATCGAGTTCAGTATGGTCTTCAAAGGATTCGACGATTTTCTTCCTGCTTTACTCGTCCAGCTAATTAAATCGGTGCCAATGATTATCGTAATGGTGCCGTTCTACATTTTCTGGATGGGCATGGTGTTTAGCAGCCTTCCTCGACGTGGCGATCCGGGCCCGGAATTCATGTTTACCATCTTTGGATTCGAGATACTGTTCTTTGGCCTGCTGATGTTGGTTCATTTCTTCGTCGAAATTGTGGCGCTGTTCGCTTTTCCCTTGATTGTCGATCGCAAGCTGCCGGCAATGGATGCCTTGAAGCTCAGTTGGGCCGCGTCAAGAGCGAATCTCAGCGGTGTGATCGGACTGCTGCTTTTGGATGGGGTTTTTAAGTTCGCCGGCATGTTGCTTTGTGTTGTCGGCTTTTACTTTTATCTGCCGCTCTCGTTTGCTGCCTACACAGTTGCGTATCGAAAAGTATTTGCTGACTTAGGCCCGATGACTTATTCGCCACCGCCCCCGCCGCAAAGTTGGGCCGCCTGAACATGCATCCGGTGGAACTCGTGATTCGCGGGCGCCGCGTGGCAACCGAACATGGCGTCGAGCCGGCGTCGATCCACATCACGCACAGCTATATCTCTTCCGTTTCAATTTACGAAGACGTGCCGTCTGGCGCTGATCTGATCGAAGCGTTTGATTCGATCGTAATGCCCGGCCTGGTCGATACACACGTCCACGTCAATGAACCGGGCCGAACGGAGTGGGAGGGTTTTGAAACCGCCACGCTGGCGGCGGCGGCCGGCGGCGTCACGACCATCGTCGACATGCCGCTGAACTCGGTTCCCGTGACCACCGCAATCGACGCGTTTCAAACAAAGCTGGCCGCGGCGCGAGAGAAGCTACATGTGGATTTGGCATTTTGGGGCGGTGTCGTCCCGGGAAACACTTTGGAGTTAACCAAACTCTGGGACAGCGGTGTAGTTGGCTTCAAATGCTTTCTGATCCATTCGGGCGTTGACGAGTTTCCCAACGTCACCGAAAAAGATTTGCGTGAAGCCATGCCAGAACTCGCGCGACTTGGCGCCATGCTGATTGTTCATGCTGAGCTGCCCGGGCCGGTCGAAGCTTGTTGTCAGTCCGCTACGGATTCGCCATCACGATCGTACCGGACGTTTCTCGATTCGCGTCCGCGCGAAGCCGAGAACGAAGCCGTTGCGTTGATGATTCGACTATGTCGCGAAACCGGCTGTCGGGTTCACATCGTTCATCACTCGTCCGCTGACGCTTTGCCGATGCTGCGTGAAGCCAGGCAAGCAGGATTGCCGATAACTGCGGAGACTTGCCCGCACTATCTGCACTTTGCCGCCGAAGATATTCCGGACGGCGCAACAGAGTTCAAATGCTGTCCACCAATTCGCGAACGCGAGAATCGCGAAGAACTGTGGGAAGCGCTAAAAGACGGCACAATCGATTTTGTGGTTTCGGATCATTCGCCGTGCCCACCGGACATGAAGCTGCGCGAGCAAGGCGACTTTGCGAACGCCTGGGGAGGTATTTCCTCTTTGCAGTTGCGCCTGCCAATTATGTGGGCGGATGCATCGGCGCGCGGATTGTCGATCGAAGATCTGACAAAGTGGCTGTGTCGCGAACCTGCCCGTCAGGTTGGCTTGCAGCATTGGAAAGGCGCGCTGAAGGACGGTTGCGACGCCGATATCGTGATTTGGGATCCAGACCGCGAGTTTAAGCTTGAACCGCAAATGCTTTATCACCGGCACAAACTGTCGCCGTACAATGGCGAAGTCCTGCGCGGCGTCGTAGAAAAAACTTTTGTGCGCGGCCGAATGGTTTATGATGGCGGACGATTTTTCGGACCTTGGGGGCAGGTACTATTGCGCTCGACATAAACGGGAATATGGATTTCACGGAACTAGTCGATCTCGCCTCTGAACGTCTCGGCGGCAGCGTTCTTTTCGCCAACGACGAGTTCTTTGCGCCAAAAGAAAACCTTTTGAAGCCGGCAACGCCGGTTTTCGTCGAGGGTAAGTACACGGATCTCGGCAAATGGATGGACGGTTGGGAAAGTCGGCGGCGACGGACGCCGGGATTCGATTGGTGCGTCATCAGACTCGGTTTGCCCGGCATCATTCGCGGCGTTGTCGTCGACACGGCGCATTTCAAAGGCAATTATCCTGAGCAGTGTTCGTTGGAAGCTTGCGCCATGGACGGCTTGCCGACAACGGAACAAGTGCTTGATGAATCGCAGCAGTGGATTGAGCTTCTGCCTAAATCAAATCTGAACGGCGATTCCGAAAACCCGTTTACGATTGCGAGCGACGAGCGCTGGACGCATTTGCGTTTCAAGATTTACCCGGATGGCGGAGTGGCGCGCCTGCGGGTATATGGTGAGGTCGCACCGCAATGGAATCGTCTTAGACAGATAGGAGGCGAAATTGATCTCGCCGCGGTCGAAAACGGCGGGCGCGTGCTTTCGTGCAGCGACATGTTCTTCGGCCATCGCCACAACCTAATCATGCCGGGACGCTCCGCGAACATGAGTGACGGCTGGGAAACGAAGCGCCGGCGCGGCCCAGGACACGATTGGACTATTATTCGATTGGGAGCGATGGGTCGTGTGCGACGCCTGGAAGTCGACACTTCCTGGTTCAAAGGGAATTTTCCGGAGAGTTGTTCGCTCGAGAGTTGCAACGCACCGGATGTGCCGATTACGACGCTTGAGGATCCTCAGTTCACCTGGAAGCCGGTGCTCGCGCGCACGAAGCTACAAGCGCACACTCGCCATTTTTTCGACGAGGCGATGGACGCCGGAGTCGCTTCGCACGTCCGCTTTAACATCTTTCCAGACGGCGGCGTGAGCCGACTGCGGGTATATGGAACGCTGGGGGATTAACCACGAAGACACAAAGGCACTGAGGCTTATTTAAAACTGAATCTACGTCTTTGTGTCTTTGTGGTGAATAGCCCGTGGATAAGGAACTGGATCGCTTAAATTCGCTCACGCCGGCTGACGCGCAAGCCGAATTCCTCAAGTGCTGCGGGTCGAAACGCTGGGCAAAGCGAATGAGCGAAGCGCGGCCCTTCGCGGACTCCGAAGAAGTTTCGTCAAGAGCGGATGCGATTTGGGCGGCGTTGGGCGAGCAGGATTGGCTGGAAGCGTTTCGCGC
>Ga0207644_10001730_pt1 | contig 14118 bp, 6 predicted proteins | sample KBSS73metaG_FD_184326 | JGI IMG/M metagenome (GOLD analysis project Ga0207644, IMG submission 184326) | Switchgrass rhizosphere microbial communities from Kellogg Biological Station, Michigan, USA - KBS S7-3 metaG (SPAdes) (version 2) | ecosystem: Host-associated > Plants > Roots > Rhizosphere >... | reverse complement strand
GCGAGGCGGGGGATCGCGAGCTCGCCAGTGCGCTGAAGGAGACGGGGAATGTCGTCCTCGGCGCTGACGTGCAGGCCACGATCGATCCCAGGTTCCGCGAGATCCGGATCGTCGAGCCCTATGAGCCGCTCAAAGCCGCCGCGGCCGCGATCGGCAACGTCGGGCTCTTCATCGACAAGGGCGTGATCCGCCGCACGTCGCTCTTCCAAGACGGTCGGCCGAGCCTCGCGCTTGCGGCCTACGAGGTCGCCACGGGCGATACCTCGCTGCGCAGCCCACAGGCGCGTCTCATCGATTACTACGGCAAGGGACGCCGGATCAAGACCGTTTCGTATTACCAGGCGATCGACCCGGAACAGTACCTTCCGTCGGACTACTTCCAGGGGCAGGTCGTCTTCGTCGGCGCCGCGGACCCGGCCGCCAGCGGTCCGGCGTCCGTCAAGGATTCCTTCGCGACACCATTTTCGACCGACGCCAACACGTACGGCGTCGAGATCCACGCCACGATCGCGGCCAATCTCCTCGAGGGACGCCGGATCGACCCGCTGCCCGACACCGCCGAGGTGGCCCTGCTCCTCCTACTCGGACTCATCGCAGCTGTGCTCTACATCGGCCTACGTCCCTTGTACGGGTTCTTGACGTTTGTGGGGCTGGAGCTGCTCTGGTGGATCGGTGCCTATCTCGCGTTCACCCGCGCGCAGCTCTGGGTTCCGCTGATCATCCCCGCGGGCATGCTCACCGTGGCGTACGTCGCGAGCGTCGTTTGGTACTACCTCACGACCAAACGCGAGCACGATCGCATCCGCGGCGCCTTTGCGTTCTACCTGTCTCCGCAGATGATCGAGAAGATCGTCGCCGACCCGTCGTCGCTGAACCTGGGAGGCGAGGAGATCATCGCGACCGCGATCTTCACCGACGTCAAGGGATTCACGTCGATCGCCGAATCGATGGCCGCGCCGGAGACCGCCGCGCTCCTGAACGACTACTTCTCGCGCCTGACGCGCTCCATCTTCGAAGAGGGAGGCACGCTGATCAAGTACATCGGCGACGCCGTCTTCGCGATCTGGGGCGCCCCGCTGCGGATGGACGATCACGCCGCGCGCGCGTGCACGGCGGCCCTGACGATGGCCCGGGACGAGGAGGCGCACGCGGGCGGCGGGCGCCGGGTGAGCCTCGTCACCCGGATCGGCGTGCACACGGGGCCGATGCTCGTGGGCAACCTCGGCTCCGAGCAGCGCTTCGACTACACGGCGATCGGCGACGCCGTCAACACGGCCTCGCGCCTCGAGGGCCTGAACAAGTACTTCACGACCCGCGCCATCGTGAGCGAAGCCGCGCTCGCCCTCACGGGGGACGCCTTCCTCGTCAGGTCTCTCGGACGGGTGCGGGTCGTCGGGAAGATCGAGCCCCTCGCCATCTACGAGCTCCTCGGCCGGAAAGGCGAGACGCTGGCGGCGTCGGAGGCGTACACACGCTACGACAAGGCGCTCGCCGATTTCACCGCGCGCCGTTTCGAGGAGGCCCTGGCGGGATTCCGCGAGGCGCGCGCGCAGCGCGGCGAAGCCGGCGATGGACCCTCGGATTTCTACATCGCCCAATGCGAGGCGATGCTCGCCGAGCCGCCGCCGCCGGACTGGGACGGCGCCGTGACCTTTGCAGGGAAGTGACGCTCACCCGGCTTCTCCCAGGAGTCCGGCCGCCTGCCGCCGCGTCTCGTTGACAGCGGGGGGACCAGTCGCTAGCATCGGAGCCTACCAACCATGGACTACGTAACGGTGTGCGTGTCGGGTGGGAAGACCTTCCGGCAGGACATAGCAGCGGAGGGGATGAGCATCGGCCGCTCGTCCTCGAACGATCTCGTCCTCGAGGATCCGGGCGTCTCGCGCAGCCACGCGCGGATCGCGCGCTTCCCCGAGGGCTTCTTCCTGCTCGACGCGGGCGGGAAGAACGGCACCTTCCTCAACGAGCGCCGGATCGCCACGCCCACGCTCCTGCGTGCCGGTGACATCGTCCGGATCGGTTCGAGCACCCTGACCTTCAACGGCTCCTCGTCGAGCCCGGTGGAGTTCATCGACGCCCCGCTCGCGGCGGGACCCGCCACGCGCTTCCTGCGCGTCTCCGATGCAGTGACGCCGAGCTCGATGAGCGGCTCGCTCAGCGGCCACACCGCCGGGGGCAGCACGGACCCATCCATCCGGAGCGTCATCCCCGCCGGACAGGCCTCGGCGAGCTTCCTCAATCCGGCCCTCAGTATCATCTTCGAGGCGGACAAGGAGCTGGTCTTCCACCGTCCCCTCGGCGAGATCCTCGAGACGATCGTGGACCTCGTGGGCAAGGCGGTGCCATTCGACCGGGGGCTGCTCATGCTCCTCGAGGACGGCAAGCTCGTCCCGCGGATCGTGCGCGTCCCGCCCGGCGAAGAAGGCCGCACGATCTCCATCAGCCAGACGATCGCCGACCGCGTCACGCAGCGGCAGGAGTCCGTCCTCACCGCCGACGCCCTCGCCGACGACCGCTTCCGCGAAGGGCACAGCATCGTCGCGCAGCAGATCCGCTCGGCGATGTGCGTGCCTCTCTGGAACAACCGCGACGTCATCGGGCTCATCTACATCGACAGCCGCCGCCGGGCGGGCCTCTTCAACGAAGACCACCTGCGCCTGCTCGCGCACCTCGCGAACGTCGCCGCGGTCAAGATCGAGAACGTGCGCCTGTTCGAGCAGCAGGTACAGGCGCAGAAGGTCGAGGCAGAGCTGTCGCGCGCCTCGGAGATCCAGAAGATCCTCCTGCCCGCGCAAAGCCCGCCGATCCCGGGCTATCTCCTGCACGGATCGAGCGAGCCGGCGCGTGTGGTCGGCGGCGATCTCTTCGATTACATCGACCTCCCCGGCGGGCGCATCGTGCTCGCGCTCGGCGACGTGGCCGGCAAGGGCTATCCCGCCGCGCTCCTCATGTGCGCCTTCCAGGCGAGCCTTCAGGCGCTCGCCGAGCTGGACCTGCCGCCCGCGGAGACGATCGACCGCCTGAACAAGCTCCTCTTCCGGCGCTTTCCGGACAACCGGTTCGTCACGTTCTTCTACGGCATCCTGGATCCCGCCGCGAACTCCCTGACCTACGTCAACGCCGGCCATTGCCCGCCGTGGATCCTGCGCAGCAACGGAGACGCCGACGAGCTGGGCCCGACCGGCGGTCCCCTCGGGATGTTCGACAAGGGCGGCTTCGAATCGAAGGTCGTCATGCTCGATCCCGGCTCGCTCTTCGTGTGCTACAGCGACGGCGTGACGGAGGTCTCGAACCCCGAAGGGGATCTGTTCGGCGAGGACAACCTGCTGGCGCTGCTCCGGACCGTCAAGGACGCGTCGCCCGCGGAGATCATCGAGAAGATCACCTCGGTGATCGCCGTCCACCACCAGAACGCCCCGCCCGACGACGACATTACGCTCGTCGTCCTCAAGCGGACCTAGGCGGATCCAAGCAGGAATAGGCCGATGCATCTCCATCTCCGCCGGCCGGCGGGGAAGGTCGGGAAAAGTGTTGACACTCCCGCGTGAGGACGCGCAGGATTCCGACCACAGCCGGAGGTCAAGATGGCAATCAAGGATGACGTCGCCCGCGAAGTGTTGCCGATCCCGGACCGCAAGCCCGTCTGTCTGACGACCTACGACGCGAAAGATCCGGATACGAAGTTCCCTCCGATCCGGCCCCTGCGTCCGCCGGCCGGCGCACCGAACGTCCTCATCATCCTGCTCGACGATGTCGGCTTCGGCGCGTCGAGCGCGTTCGGCGGTCCGTGCCGGACCCCGACCGCCGAGCGGCTCGCCGCGGCGGGGCTGAAGTACAACCGCTTCCATACGACGGCGCTCTGCTCACCGTCGCGCGCGGCCATGCTCTCGGGCCGCAACCACCACGCGGTGGGCATGGGCGGCATCACGGAGATCGCGACGTCGGCGCCCGGCTACAACTCGCTGCGACCGAATACCTGCGCGCCGCTGGCCGAGATCCTCAAGCTGAACGGCTACTCGACGGCGCAGTTCGGCAAGTGCCACGAGGTGCCGGTCTTCGAATCGTCGCCGATCGGTCCGTTCCACCACTGGCCGACGGGTTCCGGTTTCGAGCACTTCTACGGGTTCATCGGCGGGGAGAACAACCAGTACCACCCGGCCCTGTACGACGGGACCACCCCGGTCGAGCCGGAACGCACGCCTGAGGAGGGCTATCACCTGACGGAAGACCTGGCCGACAAGGCGATCGGCTGGATCCGGCAGCAGAAGGCGATCGCGCCCGACAAGCCGTTCTTCGCATACTTCGCGACCGGTGCCTGCCACGCCCCGCACCACGTCCCGAAGGAATGGATCGCCAAGTACAGGGGCGCGTTCGACAAGGGCTGGGACATCCTTCGCGACGAGACCTTCGACCGCCAGAAGAAGCTCGGCGTCATCCCGCCCGACTGCGAGCTGACCCCAAGGCCCCAAGAGATCCCGGCGTGGAAGGACACCGAGGAGCGGCTCCGCCCAGTGCTCGCCCGCCAGATGGAGATCTATGCGGCGTTCCTGGAGCATGCAGACCACCACGTCGGCCGCGTCATCGACGCTTTGACCGAGCTCGAGATCCTGGACGATACGCTCGTGTACTACATCATCGGCGACAACGGCGCCTCGGCCGAGGGCTCGCTGATCGGGGCCTTCAACGACAAGACGGCGGGCGAGGCCCCCGACCTCGGCACGCCGGAGCTGCTGATCCAGCACATCGACGATCTCGGCTCGCACAAGGCGAGCAACCATTACGCCGTCGGCTGGGCGCACGCGATGGACACGCCCTATCAGTGGACCAAGCAGGTGGCAAGCCATTTCGGCGGCACCCGGAACGGCGCCATCGTCCACTGGCCGAAGGGAATCGAGGCGAAGGGTCAGATCCGCACGCAGTTCCACCATGTCATCGACGTGGCTCCCACGGTCCTCGAAGTCGCCGGGCTGCCGCAGCCGACCCTGGTGAACGGGGTCATGCAGGAGCCGCTGCACGGCGTCAGCATGGTCTACTCGTTCGACGACGCGAAAGCGGCGGAACGGCACGAGACCCAGTACTTCGAGATGGTCTGCAACCGAGGCATCTACCACAAGGGCTGGACCGCCGTGACGCGGCACGGGAATCCGCCCTGGGTGGTCGTCGGGGCGCAGCCACCGCTCGCCGACGATGTCTGGGAGCTCTATGACACCAACAAGGACTGGTCTCAGGCGCACGATCTCGCCCAGCAGATGCCGGAGAAGGTCGCAGAGCTGAAACGCCTCTTCGACCTCGAGGCGTCGAAATACAACGTGTTCCCGCTCGACGACCGCAAAGGTGAGCGGTCGAACGCCGAAATCGCGGGCCGCCCGCTTGTCGTGCACGGCTCGTCGCAGCTCTTCTTCCCGGGCATGCGCCGGCTCTCCGAGAATTCGGTCATCAACATCAAGAACAAGTCATACGCGGTCACCGCCGAGGTCGTCGTGCCCGATGCGGGCGCGAAAGGCGTCATCGCCGCGCATGGCGGCAATTTCGGCGGCTGGTCCCTCTACAGTCACGAAGGCCGCCTCAGGTACCACTACAACTTTCTCGGCCTGCTGCATTTCGAGGTGACCTCGGTCGAGACGCTGGCGCCCGGAACGCGCCAGGTGCGGATGGAATTCACGTATGACGGCGGCGGCCTAGGCAAGGGCGGCGCCGCCACGCTCCATGTCGACGGCAAGCAGGCGGGCACGGGCCGCATCGAACGCACGCACGCGTTCTTCTTCTCCATGGACGAGACGATGGAGGTGGGCTGCGACGTCGGCGAGCCCGTGTCGCCCGACTACGGTTCGCGCGGGAACGAGTTCAACGGAAAGGTGAATTGGGTGCGGATCGACATCGACGCCGCGGCCAAGGACTCCGACCACAGGCTCGGCGCGGAGGAACGGTTCCAGCTGGCGATGGCGCGGCAGTAGGCGCCCTCGCCGTGGCGACTCGGGGATGGGATCAGCAGATACCAGGAGAAGATCGATGGCCAAGAAACCAACGGAAAAGCACGCGGCGGGTCGCAATGAGGCGGACGGCCAGGACCTCGTTCCGCGCCATGCGCTGCCGATTCCGGACGTGGCACCCATCGCGCTCACGACGTTCGACGCACGAGATCCCGACACGAAGTACCCGCCGATCCGCCAGATCCGTCCACCGCAGGGTGCGCCGAACGTGCTGATCGTGCTGATCGACGATGCGGGCTTCGGATCGTCCTCGGCCTTCGGGGGGCCGTGCCACACTCCCAACTTCGAGAAGCTGGCCGCCAACGGGCTGAGCTACACGCGCTTCCATACCACCGCGCTCTGCTCGCCGACTCGCGCCGCGCTTCTGAGCGGCCGGAACCACCATACGGTCGGCATGGGCGCGATCACGGAGTTTGCGACGTCCGCTCCGGGGCAGAACTCCATGAAGCCCAACACCTGCGCCGCGCTGGCGGAGACACTGAAGCTCAACGGCTACTCCACCGCGCAGATCGGCAAGTGTCATGAAGTGCCCGTGTGGGAGAGCAGCGCGGTCGGGCCCTTCGATCACTGGCCCACGGGAGGCGGAGGGTTCCAGTATTTCTACGGTTTCATCGGCGGGGAAACGCACCAGTACTATCCGAACCTGTTCGAGGGCACGACGCGGGTAGAGCCGAAGAGGACACCCGAACAGGGCTACACGCTCAACGAGGATCTGGCCGACCACACCATCAATTGGGTGCGGCAGCAGAAGGCCCTGACCCCGGACAAGCCGTTTTTCGTCTACTACGCGCCCGGCGCCACGCACGCCCCGCATCACGTACCGAAGGAGTGGGCCGACAAGTACAAAGGAAAGTTCGACCAGGGTTGGGACAAGTTGCGCGAGGAAACCTATGCGCGCCAGAAGAAGCTCGGCGTCATTCCCAAGGAATGCGAGCTGACGAAGCGCCATCCGGAAATCCCGGCATGGGACGCCGTCGATCCCAAGATGAAGCCGCTGCTGGCCCGGCAGATGGAAGTGTATGCCGGCTTCATGGAACAGACCGACCATCATGTGGGACGGGTGATCGACGCGCTGGCCGATCTCGATGTCCTCAACGACACCCTGATTTATCTCATCGTCGGCGATAACGGCGCTTCCGCCGAAGGGTCGCTGCAAGGCACCTTCAATGAGATGGTAACGCTGGGTGGGTTCGGGCATCTGGAGACCGCCGAGAGCCTGATGCCGCGCATCGACCAGTTCGGGTCCCCGCAAGCGTACAACCACTATGCGGTCGGCTGGGCGCACGCCATGGACACGCCCTATCAGTGGACGAAGCAGGTGGCGTCACACTGGGGAGGCACGCGCAACGGCGCCATCGTGCACTGGCCGAAAGGAATCAAAGGCAAGGGGGAAATGCGCTCCCAGTTCCATCACGTGATCGACGTGGCTCCGACGATTCTCGAAGTCGCCGGCCTGCCGCAGCCTCTGATGGTCAATGGCGTGATGCAGCGGCCGATCGAAGGCGTCAGCATGGCGTATTCGTTCAACGACGCGGTCGCGCCCGACCGTCATGAGACCCAGTACTTCGAGATGTTCGGCAACCGCGGCATCTACCATAAAGGGTGGACAGCCGTGACCAAGCACCGCACGCCGTGGGAGACCGGACAGGTGAAGACCGTCGCCTTCAACGATGACATCTGGGAACTGTATGACACAACGAAAGACTGGTCACAGGCCCGGGACGTCTCGAAAGAACAGCCCGACCTGCTGCACAAGCTGCAGCAGCTCTGGCTGATCGAAGCCGTGAAGTACAACGTGTTGCCGCTCGATGATCGGTTCGCCGAGAGAGGCGACTCCGAGCTCGCGGGACGCCCGGATCTGGTCAAGGGGAATCGCCAGATCGTCTTCGGCGGCCTGACACGCGTGCCGTCTCTGGCGATGGTGAACATGGCGAACAAGTCGTATGCGGTCACTGCCGAAATTCAGGTTCCGAAGTCCGGCGCGGAAGGCGTCATTGTCGCCGTAGGGGGTAATACCGGGGGTTGGAGCCTATACGCCAAGAGCGGCAAGCCGAAGTTCTGCTACAACTTCTTCGGGCTGCAGCAGACCTACGTCGAGGGTTCGAGCGTGATCCCGCCGGGCCAGCATCAGGTTCGCATGGAGTTCGTGTACGACGGTGGCGGCATCGCCAAGGGCGGCAAGGTCTCGCTCTTCGTCGACGGCAAGAAGGCCGGTGAAGGGCGTATCGAGCAGACGGAACCGTTCGCGTTCGGAGAGGAATCCTGCGATGTGGGCCACGAGGCTGGATCCCCCGTGACTACCGACTACCACGGCGGAGGCCGGAGCGAATTCACCGGACAGGTCAACTGGGTCGAGTTCGACGCCGGCACCGCGGCGGACGATCACAATCACTTGATCACGCCCGAGGAGCGCCTCCGCGTGGCCATGGCGAAACAGTAACGGAGTCCACGCGAATGTCGTGGCTGGGCCGAACGCTCGGCTAGACTCCCGGAGGCGACCGTCCGTCTGAACGGAGTGTCACTGATGCCGAATGAGGCCGGACGTATCCGCGTGCGCTCGCTAGTCGGAGTGTTCTTTGTGGCGGTGATGGCTCGGGCGGCTCTCGCCTTCGGCCAGGAGCCGGCCACGCCACCCGAAGGCGCACATGGCGAAACGCCTCCTCCTGAGGATGTCCTGCATCGGGAAGAGCTCACCGGTGATTGGAACGGCGCGCGAACGAAGTGGAAGAACAAGGGCATCGAGCTGGCGGCGTCGCTGACCGGGTTCTATCAGAGCGTGGCGTCCGGCGGAATCGAGACCGGCCACGAGTACAACGGGACGGCGCAGGCCCGGCTCATGTTCGATTTCGGCAAGCTCGCGGGGTGGAACTTCTGGTCGGCGGAGGTCAAGGCCGAGACCCGCTTCGGAGGACCCCTGCTCGGGGGCACCGGGACGATCAGCCCCGTGAACACGGCCGTCATCGTTCCCGCCGCCGACGGAACCCAGTTCTCCTTCACCGCGGTGAACGTCACGAAGGTCTTTCCGATCGACCTGCAGAAGGGCGAGCTCTTCGTCGTCTCCTTCGGGCGTTACAACCTCCTCGATCTCATCGACGAAGACTTCTTCGCGGGAGGCGGCACCGAGAGGTTTCTCAACATCGCCCAGATCGGCCCGCTCACGGTGCTCCGGCAGGTCCCTCTAATTACGAACTCCCTGAACCTGGCCTACGTGCGAGGAGGCGAGCCTTTCCTCAGCCTGGCGATCATGGATCCCAACGATCACTCCACCGATGCCGGTCTGTCGGATTTCTACGCGGACGGCGTGACGTTCGCGCCGGCGATCACCCTCCCGTCGAAGTTCTTCGGCAAGAGCGGCCATCACACCTTCGGCGGCGCCATCACCACCAAGGAGTACACGCCGTTCGACGCCATCCAGCAGGCCCTCATCCCGGGCCCGGCGATCGAGCCGGTCGACCCGCAGTCGGGTTCGTGGTCCGTCAACTACACCGTCCGGCAGTACATCGTGGAGAGAGGGCCCCGGGACGGCTGGGGCTTCTTCGGCCAGGTCTCCTTCGCGGACCAGGCCACGAGCCCGATCACGACGTTCTTCGACCTCGGGCTCGGCGGCAACGGCCTTTTCCCGGGACGTGAAGGCGACGAGTTCGGGATCGCCTACGCGTACACGGACCTGAGCGACGTGCTCAAGGACAACCTCGATCTTCTCCCGCTGGGCGGGCGTCTGAGGGTCGAGCACCAGCTCGAGATGTTCTACAACCTCCATCTGGCGCCGTGGCTCCAGATCACGGCCGATCTGCAGGTGATACGGCCGACCCGCCCCGTGGCGGATACGGCCATCATTCCGGCCGCGCGGCTGAGGGTGGTGTTCTAGAAAGAAGGGGAGGCCCTCGTGTCGAGTATGCGTGCGTTTCTCCGGGCGACCTTGGCCGCGTCACTCGTCTGGCTGCTGTCCGTGGCCACGGGCTCGGCGCAGACCTCTACCGCTCCCGCGCCGCCCGCCCGGCCCGGCGCCGCGTCGAAGCCCAACCTCCTCTTCATCCTGGTCGATAACCTGGGCTACGGCGAGCTCGGCGCGTACGGCGGCGGCGCGACGCGCGGAGCGCCGACCCCGCGCATCGACAGGCTCGCGAGCGAAGGGCTGCGCCTCACGAACATGAACATGGAGGCGCAGTGCACGCCGAGCCGGTCCAGCATCCTGACCGGGCGCTACGCCATCCGCTCCGGTACGCACTCGGTCCCGTTCGGCGGCGTCGCCGACGGCCTCACGCAGTGGGAAGTGACGATGGCGGAGTCGCTATCGGCCGCCGGGTACGCCACGGCGCTGTACGGCAAATGGCATCTCGGCAGTCACGACGGCCGTCTCCCCAACGATCAGGGATTCGACGAATGGTACGGCATTCCCCGCACCACCGACGAGGCGCTGTGGACCGCCTCGCCGGGCTACTCCCCGTCGGTCATGCCTCCCGAGCAGATCATGGAGGGGCGGAAGGGCGAGAAGAGCCGCGACGTGAAGATCTACGATCTCGAGCAGCGCCGGCTCATCGACGCCGAGATCACGAAGCGCACCGTCGCGTTCATGGAGCGCCAGTCGCACGCCAAGAAGCCCTTCTTCGCCTACGCCACGCTCACGCAGCCGCACCTGCCGACGCTGCCCAACCCCGCGTTCGCCGGGAAGACCGGCAACGGAGACTGGGCGGACATGCTGGCCGAGATGGATGCCAACGTCGGGCAGATGCTCGACGCCGTCGATCGGCTCGGCATCCGCGAGGACACGATCGTGATCTTCGCCAGCGACAACGGGCCGGAGTTCGTCCGGCCCTACGACGGCTGGGCGGGGCCCTGGCGCGGCCAGTACTTCACCGCGTGGGAAGGGGGGATCCGCGTGCCATTCATGGTGCGCTGGCCCGGCCGGATTCCGGCCAGCCGCGTCAGCGACGCCATCGTCCACGGCGTGGATCTGTTCCCCACGGTCGCGAAACTAACGGGGGCAAGCGTACCGGACGATCGCCCCATCGACGGCGTCGATCAGTCCGCCTTCTTCCTCGGCAAGACGGACGCGTCGGCCCGGGAGGGGATTCCGATCTGGTGCGCCGATCGCCTGCAGGCGGTGAAGTGGCGCCACTACAAGGTCCACTTCTATCAACAAGACACCATGGTGTCGCCGGCGGTGAAGCTCCCTGTGCCGCTGCTATTCAACCTCTACACGAACCCGCGCGAGGACGAGGACAAGCCCGCTCTCGACACCTGGGTCATCGGGCCCGTGCTGAAGATCGTCGCCGCGTTCGAGGAGAGCGTGAAGAAGTACCCGCTGATTCCCATGGGCACGCCCGATCCGTACCGGCCGCCCACCGGGCACTCCGATGGTCGCTGACCCGACCGACCTGGCCGAGCGAGCCGTGCACCGGCGCGCCGTCGAGGCCGTCATCTGGGGCATGCCTGCGGTCAACTACGACCTGATGCTCCAGGCAATGGTCCGCGAAGTGAAGGGCGCTTTCAATCAGATCGCCTACTGGTCCCGACTTCCGGACTGGAAGATCCAGACGCTGACCCCGAACCCCGATGCCATCTACTTCACGCCGTTCACCAACACGAGAGACGTTGGGCCGGTGGTGCTCGAAATCCCACCCGCCGACGAGGGCTCGATCACCGGAACCGTGATGGACGCCTGGCAATGCGCCCTGGAGGACGTGGGTCCGGCGGGCGTGGACAAGGGTCAGGGGGGCAAGTACCTGATCCTGCCGCCGGGCTACAGGGACACAGTTCCGGCGGGCTATATCCCCATGCCTTCGGACACCTACGGGGGCTACGCGCTGCTGCGCTCCATTCCGAAGAGCGGCGGCGACGCGGACGTGGTCCAAGCCGTCGCCTACGGCAAGCGGATCAAGCTCTATCCGCTCGCACAGGCGGCCCGGCCTCCGGCGACGATCTTCCTCGACGTGGCCGACGTCGTTTACGACGCCACCATCCCTTACGACCTGCGCTTCTTCGAGTCGCTCGCCCGCATCGTGCAGGCGGAGCCCTGGCTCGAGCGGGACAAGGCGATGATCGATAAGCTCAAGTCGATCGGCATCGAGAAAGGGAAGCCCTTCGATCCCGAACCGAGAGCCCGCGATCTCCTCGAGGACGCGGCCCGCGAAGCGCGCGCCTGGCTCGCTGCCCGATACGAGGCGTCGTTGTCCTCTCCCTATTACGAGGGGGGGCGCTGGGCGCGGCCCGGATCGCGCGAGCTGATGGAGGGTCAGGCGACGTTCTTCGCCAAGCCCGACGTCTACCCCATCGATGTGCGCGGCGTGACCTTCTCCTATGCCTTCTTCACGCCCAAGCACGTGGGCGCCGGCTCTTCCTATCTGCTGGCCATCGCGGACAAGGACGGCAGGCTCCTCGACGGCGGCATGAGCTACCGCCTCACGGTGCCGGCCCACGCGCCCGTCAGGCAGTACTGGTCGGCCACGGTGTACGACCGCGCGACCCACGCGCCCATCCGGAACGCCCGTTGGCCGAGCCGCTCGTCCCAGACGCCGGGACTCCAGACGAACGCCGACGGCTCGGTGGACGTCGCCTTCGGGCCGAATCCGCCGGAAGGCCGGGAGTCCAACTGGGTTCCCACGAGCGCCGGCGAAGGGTTCGAGGTGCTCTTCCGCTTCTACGGTCCCGAGAAGCCGCTGTTCGAGAAGACGTGGCGGCTGCCGGATATCGAAAAGACCTGAAGGCGCGATCACCCCGGCATCCGCTGTATCGCGCCGCCGGTGTTGCGAGGAGACGAGTCATGACGACACGCGATAAGGGCTCCCAAACGATCGAGACGCGCATCGGCGCGCTCGAGTTCACGCACGACTTCGCCAACGGATATCCGACCGACGCCGCCATCGAGAAGCTCTACGACGAGCGGGACTTCCAGCGCGCCTGCCAGGCGTATCTCTGGTCCTTGCCGGCGGTCTCCTTCACGTCGTGGCAGCGCGGCATCACGAAGGGTCTCGGCGCCAGGAACGGGCAGATCGTCGCGATCCTGTCCTACGAAGCGAGGCGCGGCATCCTGACCGCCAATGCCACGACGCCGTACTACCTCGGATTCGCCGACCTCTCGTCGGGGCCGCTGATCATGGCGATTCCGCCGCGCGGCGTGCAGGGCGGGATCAGCGACGCCTGGCAGCGGACGATCCCGGGCACCGAGTCCCCCGGCACGTACCTGGTGCTGGCGCCCGGGCAGAAAGCGCCGGACCAGGTCGCCGGCTACTCCGTGTGTCAGTCCCTGACGTTCAATATCTTCCTCGGCGCGCGGTTGACCGACGCCGATCCTGAGAGCGCGAAGCAGGCCCTGGCGCAGCTGCAGATGTATCCCTACGCGCAGCGCGAGCACCCGCCGAAGGCGGAGATCCTCGACGTCGGCACGAAGGCCTGGAGCGGCCTCCCGCCGCGGGGCATGGCGTACTGGGAGCGGCTCGACGATGTGATCCAGCGGGAGCCGCTCGAGCCGCAGGACCTCTACTTCCACGCGATGCTGCGGCCGCTCGGCCTGGAGAAAGGGAAGCCCTTCGAGCCGGACGCGCGCCGGACGAAGATCCTGACGGACGCCGCGCTGGTCGGTGAGGCCATGGCCAAGGCCAACTCCGCGGACCGGCGCTTCGCGGGCGGGCAATTTCGCCCCGGCGCGCACTGGGACTTCGCGCTGCGGCTGGACGCGGACGATCCCGGCGCCTTCTGGAACCTGCTCGACGAGCGGGCTTCCTGGTTCTACGAAGCCGTCGGCGCCGGCGCGGCGATGGCTCCCAAGCGTCCGGGCCCTTCATCCGCGTACCTCAGCGCCTACAAGGACAAGGCCGGACGATGGCTGGACGGCGGCAGGTCCTATCGGCTCCGCGTTCCCCCCAATCCCCCCATCAAGCTGTTCTGGTCGGTCACGGTCTACGACGTCGACACGCGCGCGCTGATCCTCAACGAGCAGAAGATCGCCGACAAGTCCTCGCGGATGGACCTGCGCACGAACGAGGACGGCTCTGTCGACATCCACTGCGGGCCGAAGGCGCCGGCCGGCTTCGAGAAGAACTGGATCCCGACCGTCCCGGGCAGGAGCTGGTTCGCATACTTCCGCTTCTATCTAGCCGACCGAGGCGTACTTCGACCGGTCCTGGCA
>Ga0207644_10001726_pt1 | contig 14132 bp, 10 predicted proteins | sample KBSS73metaG_FD_184326 | JGI IMG/M metagenome (GOLD analysis project Ga0207644, IMG submission 184326) | Switchgrass rhizosphere microbial communities from Kellogg Biological Station, Michigan, USA - KBS S7-3 metaG (SPAdes) (version 2) | ecosystem: Host-associated > Plants > Roots > Rhizosphere... | reverse complement strand
CCTCACCTCATCTCTTATCCCATTTTTCGACCAGTCCCTGTAACCCACAGCGTATTGATTAGGGTCGCATACGGCAACAATCTGTATCGACGGCACCGCCAGCAAGGGCAACATCTCCCTCAGTCCCTGCGTTCCGCAGCCAACATAAGCGAGGGTAACTTTATCGCTCGGTGCAACATAGCCTGTACCGCCCAGAACATGCCGCGGAACAATGGTAAGCGCCAAAGCTCCCGTTGCGGCTGTTTGGATAAATTTACGACGATTGATTGCAGAGGCAGACCCGGAAGCGGCTGTAGCTTCTTTTTCTTCCGGACCCGATAAATGATTTACATTTTGGATCTCTTTTTTCATAATAGGTGCGTTTGTAATTGGTATTACAAATTAGTCACAATTAACTATAAATAAAAGCGACAGGGTATTTCAACGGAAATGTTACAAAAGACAGGATTTGGTGATTGGCAGTGGTCATGGTAATCGTTAAATCCTGCGAATCATGGTTCAGACAATATAGGTCCACTACAAAAAACTAACCTCTAATCTCCAATCTCTGCTCACTAATCACTATCTTTACACTCTTTTTTATTACGACAATGGAAAAATTTTATGGCACAGGCGTGGCCATGGTAACCCCTTTCGATGAAAACGGACAGGTGGATTATGCAGGCCTCAGGAATCTGATCAATTATTTGATCGACGGCGGGGTAGAATACCTCGTATCATTAGGTACAACCGGCGAATCAGTCACATTGAGTAAGGAAGAGAAGAAGAAGATTTTTGAATTTACTGCACAGGTTGCTGCAGGCCGTGTTAACCTGGTAGCCGGCATAGGCGGCAACAACACCCATGAAATTGTTAATGAAGTAAAGTCTTTTAATATTGCTGGTTACGATGCCATACTGTCAGCAAGTCCAGCCTATAATAAACCAACTCAGGAAGGTATTTATCAGCACTACAAAGCAATTGCTGACGTATCTCCCTTACCGATCATCTTGTACAACGTACCAGGCCGTACAGGCAGCAATGTAAGCGCCGAAACAACAGTACGACTGGCTAAGGATTTCAAAAACATCATCGGCATCAAAGAAGCCTCAGGCAATTTTGACCAGCTGAACCAGATCATGCGCGATAAACCAGAGGATTTCTTATTGATATCAGGTGATGACCCCATTTCGTTACCAATGATCGCTTTAGGTGGCGTGGGCGTGATTTCGGTAGTGGGCAATGCATTGCCAAGGCTGTTTTCAGACATGATCCGTCTTTGCTTAAAAGGCGATTTTAAGGGAGCTCAGCCTGCGCATTCATCTGTGATCGAATTTACCCGGATGATGTTTGCTGAAGGCAATCCCGCAGGTGTAAAAACAGCATTGAAAGCACTGGGTGTTTGCGGCGATAATGTAAGGCTGCCATTGGTACAGGTTAGTACTAAGTTAGCAGAGAAGATTGTTGAGGAAACCAGGCAATTGGCTTCTGCTGTAGCGGTACACTAAAACAAAAGCATACTATTATAAAAACAGAAACCCGCTCCTTTATCAGAAGCGGGTTTTTTGGTGATAAAGTAAGTAATATACTTTATTCTTTGTTTTTTGAATCCTGAATTTCCAAACGAATTGCTTGTGCTAAATTCTTAAGCTCTTGCATTCCCTTGCGTACGCGGGTACCTGCAGCGCTGTTGCCTTTGTTGTAGAATTTGTCAGCATCTGCTTCCAAAGATGCAACCAGGTTTTTTACATCAGTAAATTTTTTCATTTGAGTTACTCCTTTTAAATATTGAGGTTTATTGTTTTAATTAAAGCTAAGCTAAACTGTTTTTATTAAAAAAAAAACTTTTGAGCATAAAAAATAATGGCTTTAAAGTGGTTTTTTTCCACATTTTCAATATCACAGGGGCATTAAATAGTTATTATGATTATTAATATTTCCACAGAAAAAATAATACATATTTTATACTTTCAATTTGGAAAAATTATTTACATTAAGGTTAATTATGACGCGAATTTTACGTCAAATCAATTTAAAGGCTTATTAATTGGCCCTATTGAATAATACGCTCATTATAAAATAAGTTATACTACTTTCTTTAATATTTCGGGGTGCGATTGCTGTGTTTTGATGATCAATTCGCCAAAAAGAGTGTTGGCCCAGGCAAACCATTTACGCGTAAAATCAGCAGGGTTGTCTTTATTGAATGATTCGTGCATAAAGCCGGTTCCTGCGTGGGTATGTTTTAGCCATTTGAGACAGGTAGTTATCTCGGCAGGATTGGTTGATGTCAACGCCCGTATGATAATACTCATTGGCCAGATATATCCCATACCTACGTGCGGACCGCCGATACCTTCACCAGCTTTTCCTCTGAAAAAGTACGGATTTGAAGTACTCAGCACAAACTTGCGTGTCGCCAGGTAAAGCGGATCATTTGCCTTCATGGCACCCAAGTATGGCAAGGCCAACAAGCTCGGCACATTGGCGTCATCCATAAATAATTGATTACCAAAGCCATCTACCTCATAAGCCAGAATATTACCAAATACCGGGTGATGCCCTACTGCATATTTATGCAAGGCAGTTTCTACCTCGTTGGCGAGCGCACGGCAGTTTAGGCCTGTGCCATGATCGCGGGCAATGGTTTCATACATTTCGGCCAATTGCCTCAGGCTCACTACCGCAAAATAATTGGATGGCACCAGGAATGGATAAATTGTCGCATCATCTGATGGGCGGAATATGGAGCAGATCAATCCAACCGGTTTTATCGGGTTGCCGTAACCGCTAATCGGTGCGGTATCAGTAGATACCTCTGTTTTGCGCTGGAAGTGATATGGCCCATGCCCTTTTTTGCGCTGCTGGGTTTTGAATGTGTCAAGAATCAGCTTTCCTGCTTTTTGCCATTCGCGATCAAAAAAACTGGCATCGCCGCTGATCTTCCAGTAGTTATAAGCTAATCGTACCGGGTAGCACAACGAGTCAATCTCCCATTTACGTTCGTGCAGTTCGGGCTTCATATCGGTACGGTCGCTATCCCATTCGCTGCCGGTAGCACGTTCATTAAAGGCATTAGCATAGGGATCTATCAGCACACATTTTGCCTGGCGGTTCAGCACGCCAAATATCAGGTTTTTCAATTGCGGATCATTCTTGATCAGAGGCAAATAAGGCCAAACCTGTGCAGACGAATCGCGCAGCCACATAGCATCAATATCCCCCGTGATAACGAAAGTATCGGGCTTGCCATCCTTATCATTAAATTTCACCGTGGTATCCAGTGTATTCGGATAACAATTTTCAAAAAGCCAGGCTATTTCAGGGTCGGCTATGGCAGCCTTAACCTTCACAATTTTATCTTCTACAGCAGTGCTGGTAAAACGGCGCAGTTCTGGTTTGATCCGTTTGGTTTGATATTGATCCAACGGGTTAAACCAAGCGGGTTTTAAACCCATACCGATTCCGGCAGTTGTAATGCCATTTAACTTGATAAAATTGCGGCGCGTTAACATAATCAGGTTTGTTGATGAGGGTGTAAAAATAGAAAAGCCTTTCGTATAACCGAAAGGCTTTCTAAAATGTTTGCAAATGGTTTTAAAGTCTCCCCTTTGAGGTAGATTCGATAGCTATCGGATTAGAGGGACTAAGCAACGGCCATTTTATTTTCTTTATAATAACCTGATTTTAATTTTTCGCCCATTTCGCTGTAAGCAGCCAATGTACGTTCTACATCTTCAGAACTATGTGCCGCCGTAGGAATTAAGCGCAGCAGGATCAATCCTTTAGGGATAACCGGGTAAATAACGATGGAGCAGAATATGCCGTAATTCTCGCGCAGGTCTTTAGTAAGGGTAGTAGCCTCATATAAATCGCCTTTCAAAAACACAGGGGTAACCATTGTGTTGGTAACACCAATATCAAAACCACGCTCTTTTAGACCACTCTGCAATTGATTGGCAATCTTCCAAAGCTTTTCACGCAACTCGGGTTTTGATTTCAAAAGTTCAAAACGCTTTTTAAGCCCTAAAACCATCGGCATAGGTAACGCCTTGGCAAATATTTGCGAACGCATATTGTAACGCAGGTAATCTATCACTTCCTTGTCCCCGGCTACAAATGCACCAATGCCCGCCATTGATTTGGCAAAAGTGGCAAAGTATACGTCTACCCCGTCAATACAATCCTGTTCTTCATGTGTTCCGGCACCTGTTTTGCCCATCGTACCAAAGCCATGTGCATCATCAACCAGCAAACGGAAGTTAAATTTCTTTTTCAATTCAACTACTTCCTTCAGCTTGCCTTGTGCACCCGACATTCCAAAAACACCTTCGGTAATCAACAATATACCTCCACCTGTTTGCTCTGCCAGTTTTGTAGCGCGCTCTAATTGTTTTTCGCAGCTTTCCATATCATTGTGCTGGTATACAAAGCGCTTGCCCATATGCATGCGTAAGCCATCAATAATACAGGCATGAGACTCGCCATCGTAAACAATAACGTCATTACGATCAACCAATGAATCTATGATAGATACCATGCCCTGGTAACCGTAATTCAATAAAAATGCGTCTGCCTTACCGACAAATTTGGCCAGGTTATTTTCCAGTTCCTCATGATGAATGGAATTCCCAGACATCATACGGGCACCCATTGGATAAGCCATTCCATAATCAGCCGCTGCCTTCGCATCTGCTTCCCTTACTTCGGGGTGGTTAGCTAAACCCAGGTAATTGTTAAGGCTCCAAACTAGATGTTCCTTACCATTAAATTGCATATGCGGGCCAATCTCTCCCTCTAATTTGGGATATGAAAAATAACCATGCGACCACTTTTGATGCTGGCCCAATGGCCCACCCATCGTTTTCGATATCTTGTCAAATAAATCCAATGTGCTGCTTTTTTGTCTCAGTAAAATACAAATATAGGCTTTAAACGCCCTTTAACCAAAGCTTATAACTTTTTATAATAGCTTATAACGCTCAAGCTACCAGTTAAGTTATCCCCGGTTTGTACCAATTTACTTACAAACCGGACAAAATAAAAGAGGCACAAATTAAATGTGCCCCTTTTAATATTATAGACTATTGTGGAAGGTTGACATGGTTGTTAGTCTACATTATCATGCAGAAATGAATTATTGTTTCTTATCTCCGTCTTGCCCTCTTCATCCGACAATAATGAAAACCTTGATACCTGACTTTCATCCGAAGGAGGTGTTTGCTGCAAAGCGATCTCCTTACGTTTATAAGCCGGTACATTTTCCAACTCCTGAATGTTTCCTGCGCGCAATTTCATGCTCAGGTCTTTCAGGCGCATAATACGCTCCCGCGATTTACGCAATTGCTCTTCAATGCTCTCGTCGGTTTTGTGATCATCAGCACCAACGACAGGCTCTGGTTCCGGTTCAGGCATCGGCTCTGGTTTAACAGGCTCAAAGTTCATTACCGAATCAGCGATCCTGAAGGTAAACTCCTCCTGCATTTCCGGTTCGGCAGAAGCTGGTTCTTCCGGAGTCAGGTCATATTTTATAACAGAAGGCTCTTCTGCTTTTGCAAACAGATCAAATAAGCCGGCTTGTTTTTGTTCCTCTTTTACAGCTTTGATATATGGCTCAGAAGGTGCAGCCTCAACCGGTTTTACCTGGTTGATAAACTCATTCACCACCGGTTTTACCAGCTCTGCCTCAGGCATTAGCATGGATACCACCTTTTTACTGCTTTGCTCTTTTTCACGCTCATCCCTGGTTTGGAAACCGGTAGCGATGATAGTTACCGAAAGTCGGTCACCCAAAGCCTCATCGCGGCAGTTACCCCATATCAGGTCGGCTGCTAAGCCGGCTTCTTCCTGAATAAAGTCAGTAATCACAGATACTTCATCCATGGTTACTTCTTTATCGCCTGAGCTGATATTTAAAAGAATATAGCGTGCGCCTTCGATTTCGTTATCTTTTAACAATGGTGATAATAAAGCACCTTCAACAGCTTTCAGTGCGCGGTTTTCACCTTCAGCAGTTGAGCTGCCCATGATGGATACACCACTGTCCTTCATCACTGTGCGAACGTCCTTAAAGTCAACGTTGATATAACCAGGTAAGGTGATAATCTCGGCAATACCTTTAGCTGCAGTTGTCAAAATATTATCAGCCTGCGCAAATGCCGAGCCTAAGGTTAGGTTGCCAAATATCTGGCGCAGCCTGTCGTTGGAGATCACCAAAAATGAATCGACATATTTCTTTAGCTCTTCCAAACCTTCTTCGGCCTGCATCTTACGGCGCTTGCCTTCAAATGAAAATGGTGTGGTAATAATACCAACAGTAAGGATGTCCAACTCGCGGGCAGCTTTTGCAATAATAGGGCTTGCACCTGTACCAGTACCACCACCCATACCCGCAGTAATAAACAGCATCTTGGTGTTAGTTCCCAACATCTGTTTAATATCGTCGATATTTTCAATAGCCGAGTTTTTACCAACTTCGGGGATTGAGCCTGCGCCCATACCTTCGGTTAAACTGGCGCCTAATTGAACTTTATTGGGGATGGGGCTTAATTCTAAAGCCTGTGCATCGGTATTGCAAATTATGAAATCAACACCGGTAATACCTTGCTTGTACATATGGTTTACCGCATTGCCACCGCCGCCGCCAACACCAATAACTTTGATGATGGACGATTTTTCTTTTAACATCTCAAACTGCATATTCCTTGTTTTCAGCTAAATGTGAATGACGAATTATTTTATTTACCCATTGTAATATTACACCTTTTTCAACAATACTTTTCCACAATTGTCAATATTGTGGAAAAGTCAACCATTGTTGATAAAATTTATTTCAGGAAGTCTTCGTCCTTAATATCATCCTTAATAAACTTCTTTCCGGTCTCTAATAGTTTACCGAGCAAGCCGAACTTTCGGTCGTCAGTGTACTTGGTTTTTTCAGTTTTAACCTCGGTATTAAGAGGCACATCATTGTATTCCATCTTTTGGATACCTTTGATCAACAGACCAATACCTGTTGCAAAAGTCGGGCTTTGTAATTCTTCGTACACGTTTTTTGGCAATGTTTCGTTCTTGGCCAAATGCTCGTTCGGATACCCTACACGGCAATCCAGACCAGTAACGTATTCTACCAACTGTGGTAAGTGCTTTAACTGCGCACCACCACCTGTTATTACGATACCTGCTATCAATTTTTTCTCGTAGCCTGATGATTTGATTTCGTAGTACACATGCTCTACAATTTCTTCCATGCGGGCCTGTATTACATAAGCCAAGTTCTTAACGGATATTTCTTTTGGCTCCCGGCCGCGTAATCCCGGAACGCAAACGATTTCGTTCTCCTTGTTCTCTTCCGCCAATGCTGAACCAAAGCGCACCTTCAGTTGCTCTGCAATGTTGCGCATTACGGAGCATCCTTCGCGTATATCTTCAGTCACGCTGTTACCGCCGAATGGGATAACGGCAGTATGGCGAATGATACCTTCATGAAAGATGGCTACGTCAGTAGTTCCGCCGCCTACATCCACCAATACTACACCCGCTTCTTTTTCTTCATCGCTTAGTACTGATTCAGAAGAAGCCAATGGCTCCAGAATCAGTTCCTGGCTTTCCAAACCAGCTTTGTTGACACATTTCACAATATTTTTGATAGCCGTAACCTGGCCCGAGATGATATGGAAGTTGGCTTCCAAACGCACCCCCGCCATACCAATCGGGTCTTTTATACCCGGCTCATTATCCACGGTAAATTCCTGTGGGAGCACGTGGATGATCTCCTCGCCCGGCGGCATTACCAGGTTATACATATCTTCAACTAACTTGTCGATGTCCTTACGGCTGATCTCGCTTTGCAGGTCTTTACGGGTAATTAACCCACGGTGCTGCAGACTTTTGATATGCTGACCGGCAATACCAACGTTTACCACGCGTATTTCTACATTAGATTGCGTTCCTGCTACATCAACAGCTACGGTAATACCCTGAACTGTTTTATCAATGTTCGATACCATGCCACGTGTCACCCCAGCCGATTCTGCTTTGCCAATACCCAATACCTCTATCTTTCCGTTTTTACTGCGGCGCCCAACAATAGCACATATTTTTGTAGTCCCGATATCCAATCCTACTACAATTGGCGAACTTTTTTCGTGTGTCGAACTCTTGTCCATACTTAATTAATTGTTTGTGAATGTATCTTTACCCATTTTTATTGAATCCGCTTTGGCTGTCACAGCTTTTAGCGAATCCTTTTTGAAATTATCGCTTTTGACCCCCACTACCTGGTTGGCAAATTTGATGTTAATGACTTTGTACCTGTCCCATCCTACCTGCGGCAATGCCTGTTTGTAAAATACCAGCAGGTTATGGAACTTATTCTCCAGGGAGTCGGCATTGCCCAGCAAAATCCTGTTCGTTCCAACCCGTGGTATTAATTCTATCTCGTGGTTCGCGTTTACATATAACTGTGCAATCTGCGCCGTCCATAGCGAATCTTTGTTGATGAACTGAACCGTTTTATAAAGCTGTTTGGCCATCTCGGTATGCAAAGTATCCAGCTTGCCGCCGTAAGCCTCATCGATATATCCATTGGCTACCAGCACCTTGGCCGTAAAGTTTGAGGACATTGGTATCTTAAGCCCATTCTGATCGATATAAAAATCCTGACTGGCCTGATTCATTACCCGCATTACCGGTTGCCGCTGACTGATCACTACTTTGATAACGCCATCCATATCTGCATATACCTTTGCCGATTCAATGAATGGATTGGCCTTAAGCCTGCTCTCCAGATCGTGCAAATTGATGCTTGCCATGTTGCGCCCAACCAGTTGATGCTTGTGCACCTTCAGGATATGATCTACTTCTTCCTTATCAATAAAATATTGGTTACCGGGGATGTAAATCTTCACCGCCTTGCAAAACATGCCCGACTTTTTAAATTCAATAAAACTCATGAGCACAACCAAACCACCCAGGCAAATTGCCCAGGCCGATCCGATTAAAATGCGCTTCCAAATGAGTTTCTTAAACATTTTCCAAAGCTTTTTTTAAAGGTTGAACCAACTGGTCTATATCGCCTGCCCCTACTGTTAAAAGTAGTTCAGGTTTTTCAATCCGCACAAGATCAACTGCTTCTTGTTTTCCACATTTCCGTTTATTTAACATTTGCATCCTGCTGAGAATCATATCAGATGTGACACCTTCAATCGGCAATTCACGGGCAGGGTATATATCCAGTAGGATCAGTTCATCACTCATATCCAGCACCCCGGCAAAGCCATCGGCAAAATCCCGGGTGCGGGTATATAAGTGCGGCTGAAAAATTGTTGTGAGTTTTTTATACGGATATAATCTCTTGATTGATGAAATAGCAGCACGCAATTCCTCAGGATGGTGTGCATAGTCATCAATATAAATATGCTTGTCTGTTTTTACAATGTACTCGAAGCGTCGTTTTACACCTTTGAACGACTCCAATGCCCGCTTGATAAGCTCAGGCTCGATATCCAGCCTGAGCGCTACTTCAATGGCAGCCGTAGCATTCTCTATATTGTGAATACCAGCTATGCCCAGTTTGATATCCCGGATATCTTCAAGGCGATTTTTGAAATCAAAATAGAAATTGCCATTCTCTACCCGAATGTTAACTGCTTTCACATCCGCAGGTCCCTGACCACTATAGGTAATGCCTTCTGTAGTAAGCGGCAAATCTTCGTGATAGATCAGCGTACCGTTCTCTTTTAGTTGCGATGCAAACTGACGGAACGATTCCGTCAGTTGATCGTGACTGCCATAAATATCCAAATGATCGGCATCCATCGAGGTAATGACCGCAATATCTGGGTGCAGTGTTAAAAATGAGCGATCAAACTCGTCAGCTTCAACCACCACAATGTTGTTCTTGCCATACAGTACATTACTGTTATAGTTGGAAGAAATACCACCCAAAAAGGCTGAACAATCCTTACCGGAGTCTTTCAAGATGTGAGCGATCATGCAAGATGTCGTGGTTTTACCGTGCGTGCCGGCAACTGCTATGGTGAACATGCTTTTGCTGATGATACCCAGCACCTGCGAACGCTTGAACAATTCAAAACCTTTGTTTTTAAAGAAGTTCATTATCGCCGAGTCCCGTGGTACAGCAGGTGTATAGATAATCAGCGTGCATTCATTAGGCGTCTGGAAGCTATAAGGAATCCAATCTGTACGATCATCAAATATTACTTGTATACCTTCGTTATGCAGTTGGTCGGTTAAATCGGTCGAGGTTTTATCATAACCGCAAACAATACAGCCCAAATGAGCAAAGTAACGTGCCAATCCGCTCATGCCGATGCCGCCTATGCCTATTAAGTATACCCGCTTGATATTTTGCAGTTCCATGCCGTTCTGTTTCAAAAAAGCCTCCCCCGCAACCGCGCGGAGGGAAGGCTGAAATTTAAATTAACCTGTTATATGAATAACCTCTTTTGCGATCACTTCATCCGCATCAGGTAATGCCAGTTTGCTGATATTATCGCCTAGTATTTTTTGCCTGTGTTCGTCATTTAATAATGCGAGTGCGACATCCACCAGATTATCAACTGCTTTCCTGTCCGACACGTATTCGCATGCCTGGTCATTTAGCAAAGCCTTTGCGTTTTTGGTCTGGTGGTCTTCGGCCACGTTAGGCGATGGCACCAGGATCACCGGCTTACCCACTATACATAATTCAGCAATAGTACCCGCACCTGCACGTGATATAATGATATCCGCTGCGGCGTACGCCAAGTCCATCCTGTTCAGAAACTCCATCAGCCGGATACCTTCACTGTTCCCGTTGCCATTAAGCGCCTTCTTCACATCTCCATAATAATATCTGCCCGTCTGCCATATTATCTGCACACCGGCATCCTTAATTTTTTGCAGATGGGTCAAGATGCTACTATTCAATGTCCGTGCTCCAAGACTGCCTCCTACTATCAGAATGGTTTTCTTATCTGCTGATAGCTTAAATTCGTTTAAAGCCTCCTCGCGCTTGCCGGCTATATTAACTGATTCCCGCCGGATAGGATTACCTGTTATGATGATCTTGTCAGCCGGGAAAAATTTCTCCATCCCATCATATGCTACACATATTTTCTTTGCCTTTTTGCCTAATCGCTTATTAGTAATGCCTGCATAAGAATTTTGCTCCTGGATCAAATACGGAACACCTTTCAGCGAAGCCGCATACAGTAAGGGCCCCGAAGCATATCCTCCTACACCCACAGCCACATCTGGCCTGAAGTCCCGTATGATACGCATCGATTTCATTACACTTCCTATCAGTTTAAAAGGCAACATCAAATTTTTTAGGATCGACTTGCGCTGAATCCCTTGTATATCCAACCCAACAATCTCATAACCTGCAGCAGGCACCCGCTCCATCTCCATTCTTCCCTTAGCTCCAACAAAAAGTATTTTCGTAGCAGGATCAAGCTTTTTCAAAGCATTGGCAATAGCAATAGCCGGGAAGATATGCCCCCCGGTACCGCCTCCGCTAATGATTATTCTTTTACCTTCTGATTTCACCGATTATACTTTTGATTACACCGATTTATTTGTCATTGGTCATTAGTCATTGGTCATTAGGCTAACTTTACAACCTTTCAACTTTACAACCCAATCAAGCAACTGCAACTTCCTTAATCTCTCCCACTACTACCTTTTTAGGTTCATCAATATCGCGACTTACCGATAATATGATCCCGAATGCTACACTGGTAAACAGTATCGAAGTACCCCCCATGCTGATCAGCGGCAAAGGCACACCCGTTACCGGGCCTAATCCTACTGCCACGGCCATATTTGCAAATGCCTGTATCGTTAAACTGAAACTTAACCCTGCGGCCAGTAATGCCCCAAACGCTTTTGGCGCTTTCGTTACAATTTTTATACAGCGGTACAACAGGAACAAGTAAATACCTATAATGGCCAAACCACCCAGCAAACCGCATTCTTCTACGATAACGGCATATATTTCATCCGAAAATGCTTCGGGTAAGTAATTTTTTTCCTCACTGTGACCTAGCCCTTTCCCTAATATTCCACCTGTTGCGATGGCTATTTTAGCATGGTCCGATTGAAACGATTTGTCAGCATTCGCCTTTTCAGGGTGCATGAAAGTATGCATACGCGAAATGTAGGTATGCCGTCTTGGTCCAAGGAATATCACTCCTGCCAGCAAAACTGCCCCCGCTAAACAGGTAATAGCTATTTGCTTAATGCTGATGCGGCCGATGATCAGCAACAATATACTTACCCCAAAAAGCATCAATGCTGTAGAGAGATTTGCTAACGCGATCAATATAAACACCACGCAAACAGCGCCCATAATCGGGATGAAAGATTGTTTTACGTCCTTTATATTTTCCTGCTTGCGCGACAAAGTACGAGCCAGGTAAGTAATGAGTGCCAGCTTGGCTAAGTCAGAAGTTTGAAAGCTTAAGCCCGTTCCAGGTATCGGTATCCAACGGCTTGCATTATTGATGTGCGCGCCAAAAATCAGCGTGTACAACAGCAATGGAATCGTAATAATCATTAGCAATTTGGATATACCGGCATAATAGCGATAATCAAGCTTATGTGAAATGTACATCAATATAATACCACCCACCACCATCATCAAGTGTTTCAATAGTATCGACTCTACTCCCACGCCGCGTTTGTATGCCAGCGTACCGGTAGAACTATAAACAGCCAACAATGAAATAGCCGAAAGCAATATGACGATCAACCATATCCACCTGTCTCCCTTTGTATTGCTTAATATTTTATTCACGATTACACCGATTTTATTTTGATACGCCGATTTTGACCATGGTCAATGGACCACAGACCATGGACTCTATTTACAATTCTTTGACCGCTTGCTTAAATTGCCTTCCCCTATCCTCATAATTCTTGAACAAGTCGAAGCTCGCACAAGCTGGCGATAACAATACTGTATCTCCCTTTTTAGCCAAATGGTAAGCCACCTGGGCAGCTTCCTGGGCTGAGAAAGTATTCACAATTATGTCTACTACATCATCAAATGCTTCGTGGATCCTGCGATTATCTTTGCCTAAACACACAATGGCTTTAACCTTTTGCTTTACCAGGTCCTTCAGCATATTGTAGTCGTTGCCCTTGTCTACACCACCAAGAATCAACACCACATCGCTTGTCATACTTTCCAAAGCATACCAGGTTGAGTTGACATTGGTGGCCTTTGAATCGTTAATGAAACTGATGCCCGATATTTTGGCAACAAATTCTAACCGGTGCTCAATGTTCCGGAAATTACCCATACTCTCCCGTATGGTCTCGTTTCGTAGTTCAAGTACTTTTGCTACAATACCCGAAGCCATTGAGTTGTAGAGATTGTGTTTGCCTTGCAGGGCCAGTTCGTTGATTGACATTGTGAAATGTTCTTTAAGTGTGTTTATAATGATATTGTCCTTCTCGAGATATGCTCCCGGTGTAGTTTTTTTTTTAATGCTGAATGGTAACTGTTGCGCCTCAGGCTTCCTCGTTTCCATCCCAATGATGGTTTCAGGGTCATCAGCACAATAAATGAAATAGTCATCAGCAGTCTGGTTCTGCGTAATGCGGAACTTCGATGCCACATAATTTTCCATTTTGTATTCGTACCGGTCCAGGTGATCAGGCGTGATATTCAACAGCACCCCGATGTCAGCCTTAAACTCGTACATATCGTCGAGCATAAAGCTGCTCAGTTCCAGCACATAGAGGTCGAACTTTTCAGTCGCCACCTGGTAGGCGAAGCTTTTGCCGATGTTGCCCGCCAGCCCCACGTTCAATCCTGCACTTTTCAGGATATGATAGGTTAAACTAGTGGTAGTGGTTTTACCGTTCGAGCCGGTAATGCCTACAATCTTTGCATCGGTATATCTTCCGGCAAACTCTATCTCCGATATCACCGGAATATTTTTTTCTCTAAGCTTTTTTACTATCGGAGCTTTCTCAGGTATACCCGGGCTTTTTACAACCTCAACCGCTTTTAATATCTCTTCTTCGGTATGCTGATTTTCCTCGAAGCGGATATTCCAGTCCTGCAGTTGCTTTTTATATTGATCGGCAATCGGTCCAAAATCAGAGACAAAAACCTCATAGCCCTGCTGCCGAGCAAG
>Ga0207644_10001722_pt1 | contig 14143 bp, 12 predicted proteins | sample KBSS73metaG_FD_184326 | JGI IMG/M metagenome (GOLD analysis project Ga0207644, IMG submission 184326) | Switchgrass rhizosphere microbial communities from Kellogg Biological Station, Michigan, USA - KBS S7-3 metaG (SPAdes) (version 2) | ecosystem: Host-associated > Plants > Roots > Rhizosphere... | reverse complement strand
GACCGCGGGCACGGCGTGGCCAGCGCCGCAGTGTTCGCCGCGCTGTCCGCGCACTGCCCGGCGGACGCCGTCCTCACCGTCGACGTCGGCAACCACGCCTACTCCTTCGGCCGCTACTTCGAGAGCGCGGGCCAGCCCGTGCTGATGTCCGGCTACCTCGGCTCGATCGGCTTCGGCTATCCGGCCGCGCTGGGCGCGTGGGCCGCCGACCCGTCCCGGCCGGTCATCGCGATGACCGGTGACGGCGGGTTCGGCCAGTACCTGGCGGAGCTGACCACCGCCGTCAGGTACGGGATCCCGGTCAAGCACGTGCTGCTCGACAACCGCTCGCTGGGCAAGATCAGCAAGGAGCAGCTGGCCGGGCGTTACCCGGTCTGGCAGACCTCGCTGGTCAACCCGGACTTCGCCGGCTACGCCGAGCTGTGCGGGGCGACCGGCATCCCGGTCCGCCGCGCGGACGAGCTCGAGGCGGGCATGAAGGCGCTCTTCGCCGCCGAGGGCCCCGCGCTCCTGCACGTCCACGCCGACGCGGAGCTGGTGTGAGATGTCCGTCGGCCTGGTCGTCGTGTTCGCCGTCGCCGCCGGGGTGCCCCTGCTGCTGGGACTGTTCCCGGCCGTCCGGCTGCCCGGCCCCCTGCTGGAGATCGTCGCCGGGATCGTGATCGGGCCGTCCGTGCTCGGCTGGGTCGCCCCGGACGCAACCATCCGCGCGTTCGCGTTGCTCGGCCTGTCGTTCCTGCTGTTCCTCGCGGGGTCCGAGGTGGACATGCGCCGGTTCCGCGGGAACCTAGGCCGGCAGGTCGCGGGCTCGGTCGGGCTGTCGCTGGTCGGGGCCGCCGTGGTCGTGGGCGTGCTGGTCGGCCTCGGTGTCGGCGGCGCACCGCTGATCGGGGTGGCCCTTCTGGCGACCTCGCTCGGGCTGGTCGTGCCCGTGCTGGCCGACGCCGGGGCTCTCGACCGGCCGGTGGGTCGGCTGACCGTGGCCGGCGCGTCGGCGGGCGAGGTCCTGGCGGTGGTCCTGTTGTCCGTGGGCCTCGCCGGGACCGACACCCCGCTGGCCGGACGGCTGCTGCTGCTCGCCCTCCTGCTGGGTGCGCTCGGGGTCATCGCCCTCGCGGTCCTGGGCGCCGAGCGGTCCGCGCGGATCACGGCGGTCGTCGCCCGGCTGTCGGACACCAGTGCGCAGATCCGGGTCCGGCTCACCGTGCTGCTGGTGGCGGGCCTGGCGCTGGCCGCGGAGGGCCTGGGCTTCGAGGCGATCCTGGGGGCCTTCCTCGCGGGCATGCTCGTGCGCGCACTGGACCCGGACCCCGGGCGCAGCCACCCGCTCTACCCGGTCAAGCTGGAGGCGGTCGGGTACGGGCTGCTCGTGCCGGTCTTCTTCGTCACCAGCGGGCTCACGCTCGACGTCGCAGGCCTGGTCGAGCACCCTGCCGCCCTCGCCACGGTGCCGGCCTTCCTGGCGGCGCTGCTGCTGGTCCGGGGCGTGCCGGCACTGGTGTTCCGGCACACCGTGGCACCCCGCGAGCTGCTGATCGTCGGGCTGCTGCAGGCGACCTCGCTGCCGTTCCTGCTCGCCGCCGTCGAGATCGGGCGGCGCATGGGCCTGCTCGATCCCGCTGTCGGCGCCGGGCTGGTGGCGGCCGGGCTGGTGTCGGTGCTCGTGTTCCCGGCGGTGGCTCTCACGCTGCTGCCCCGACCCGTGTCCCAGCCCGCATGACGGCGTTACACTCCGCCGGTGCCGGCCGAGGACCCGCAGCTGATCGGCCGGTTGCGGGATGGCGACCAGGTCGCGTTCGCGACGATCGTGCGGCAGTGGTCACCCGCCATGCTCCGGGTGGCGCGCAGCCACGTCCGCACCCACGCCTCGGCCGAGGAGGTCGTCCAGGAGGCCTGGCTGGGGGTGTTGCGCTCTCTCGACGGGTTCGAGGGTCGGGCCCAGTTCCGGACCTGGGTCTTCCGCATACTCGTCAACGTCGCCCGCCGGCACGGCCGGGCCGACGAGCGCCGCAACGCCGAGCTCGCCGGTCCGACGGTCGACCCGGCCCGGTTCCGCGACGACGACGATCCCTACCCCGGCCACTGGCGCGACGACGCCGCGCCCGCGGACTGGGGCCCCGAGCCCGAGATGCTCGCGGCCGAGTTCCGTGCTGTGCTGGGGCGGGCGCTCGCCGAGCTGCCCGAGCGCCAGCGCGCCGTCGTGGAGCTCCGCGACGTGCACGGGTTCGACGGCGAGGAGGTGTGCGAGCTGCTCGACCTGACCCAGGCCAACCAGCGCGTCCTGCTCCACCGCGGACGCGCGAGGCTGCGAGCCTCGCTCGAGGAGGAACTCACGTGACCCCGGGCGAGACTCCCCGCCACACCCCCCGTGACATCGCGTGCATCGAGCTGGTGGAGCTGCTGACCGACTACCTCGAGGGCGTCCTGCCGCCCGACGAGGTCGCGGCCGTCGAGGCCCACCTCGACCTCTGCGAGGGCTGCGGCACCTACCTGGCCCAGATGCGGGCCACGATCGCCGCGCTCGGCTCGGTCCCCGTCGAGACGCTCTCCGAGAGCGCCTACGACGACCTGCTCGCGGCCTTCCGGGGCAGGCCGGCCTGAGCGATTCGACGGCGACATCATCGACGCCTCAGGTGCCTTCACCGAGACACTCCGGGGACAGCTGTGCGTCGACCTCGCCCGGTGACGACCGATCCCGAGGCCTGAACATCGACAACGCGCTCAAGCCGCATGCCGCCACCTCGTCACCGACGAAGGGCGCCCGCGACCTCGCCACGCCGCAGACACACAGGGCCAGACGAACAACGCGGAGAGGGTCGCCATCAAAAGTCACCGTCTTGGTCACCGCTTACCGCAGATCGCCATGACGAGCAGGCATCTCCGGTGATGATCGACTAGAGCCGCACTGGGCTTCTGACCAGCATGAACGAGGATCGGAGCCGGGTGGGGAAACACCCGACTCCCCTCCAGCGGGTTCACGGTTCGTCCGTGGCGGTGTACGCAAACTAGCAGGTCAGGCCGGTTGTCGGTCTGGCCTGTTAGCTTTTCGGAGATCGAGTAGACGTTCAGTAGACGAAACTCCTCCGGGGAGGGCACAGGATGGCTCGGCCACCGCTCGCGCTCGGCAGCCATAGCGAGATCCAGCTCACCCGCAGCAGGGGGCAGTGGCTCGCCCGTTGCCGGTACCGAGATCTCGACGGGACGACCCGTCCGATCCATCGCTAGGCGCCTACGAGGAGCGCCGCGATCAAGGCTCTCCAGGACGCGATCCGCGAACGCCGCGGCGTCCCCCAGCGAGCACGGCCCCGACGAGACGGATCAGCGAGTCGCGGTCGCAGAAAGATCCCGACCACGTCGGTGCGACGCCGAGTCTCGCGGTTGAGCCACTCGGAGGGGCTACTCGACCAGATCTGTCGCGAGATCTCCTTGGGGAGGCCGCCGGGGCTCTCACGCTGGAACGAACTGCGCTGAACCGGACAACACGGTATGGTTCGGGCAGGGCGTGCCGGGAAGTCTGGTCGGCGATGTCGATGCCGACTGCCCAGGAGCTGACGATGACGCACCCTCCGCCCGAGCCGGATCCAGGCCGCCCTCTGACCGAACAGGAGCGGCGGTTCCTCGCCGACATCGGTTCCGATCTGCAGAAGACCGATCCTCGGCTCGGGCAGCGACTCTCCGCCCGGGGGGACGGATCGACAGCGGTCACCCTCGACCGACTGGTTCAGGCCGCTGCGATCCTGGTGATCACGCTGGTACTGATTCCGGCCGACTGGCGAGGGATGGTCCTGGTTCTCGTGCTCATGGTCGGGGTGCCGCTGATCGCTCTGCTCGGTCTCGATCCCGCTGTCCGAGGCTGGGGGAGACCAGCCGCCCGCAACCGGCGACCTCCGGACTCGGGACCGCCCTCCCCGTGATCACCAGAGTCGGTCGGACCTCCGGTTCCGGGCGAGCCCCGTCTGCGCGTGGTAGGGCATCTCCCAGCTCAGACATGGACGGAGACCCGGAGCCCCAGGAGGCTGTTCCGATGGAGAAGCGCGGCAGCCCGGTGCGGGCGTTGTTCTACCGGCTCGTGCTGATCAACGGATCCGTGTTCACCCTCGGCACCCTCGCTCTCGCCTTGGCGCCGGCCACTGTCTCCTACCCGCTGGTGCTCGCCGAGGTCCCGGTGTTGGTCGTGGGGCTGGCCGTGATCCTGGTGGCCACCACGGTGCTGCTGCGCCGCAGCCTCGCCCCGCTCGACATGCTCACGGCGGTGATGGAGCGGGTGGAGCTGATGCGCTCGCAGGATCGCTTGCCCGATGACGACAACGCCGATCTGCGCAGAGTGATCAGCACCTTCAACGCGATGCTGGACCGACTCGAGGAACAACGCAGCCAGCGCAGCGCTGAGGTGCTCGCCGGTCAAGAGAGCGAGCGCCGTCGCATCGCGCGCGAGTTGCAGGACGAGATCGGGCAGCGCCTCGCCGGAGCCTTGCTGAGCCTCGAGCGGGTCACCGATCGGGCACCCGCCGCCCTGCTGTGGGATCTGCGGCAGGTGCAGAACGAAGTGCGCGGCAGCCTCGACGACGTCCGCCAGGTCGCCCGCAGACTCCGCCCGGCTGTCCTCGAGGAGCTCGGCCTGGCCGACGCGGTCGCGGCCCTCGCCGCCGAGTTCACCGCGGCCAGCGGCGTCCCGGTGCTCCGGACTGGCGACCCGTGGCCCATCGGGTTGGCCCCGCAGACCCAGCTCGCGATCTTCCGCATCGCCCAGGAGAGCCTCACGAACGTCAGCCGACACGCTGCCGCGGAGAAGGTCGAGCTCACCCTCGCCTGCGGGCCGCGGGCCCTGATCTTCACCGTTCGCGACGACGGCTGCAGCGGCCCAGTCGCCGAGGGCGCCGGCATCCGTGGGATGCGCGAACGCGCCATGCTCATCGACGGAGACCTCACCGTCTCCAGCCCACCCGGCGGCGGAACGCTCGTCACCCTGGTGGTGCCGCTCGGCAGAGCCACAGCCTGACCCCGGTCCTCCCCCAGCGGCGAGGGGCGGAATGGTGGTGTGGTTCCGCATCGGGAGTCTCTACACTCTCGCAACAGGTGCGCCGGGAAGCCTGGTCGGCAGTGGTTCTGTCGTCGGCCCGTCCGGAGGTCACCATGCCGTCTACCGCGCTCACCGACGCCGGTCCCGCGATCCGCACCGAGGGACTCTCCAAGCGATACGGCCGTCGGGTCCTGGCCCTGGACGGTGTGGATCTGACTGTCTCCCCCGGTCAGGTCTTCGGTTTCCTGGGCCCGAACGGGGCAGGGAAGTCGACGACGATCCGGATCCTGCTCGGCATGTCCCGACCGTCGGCGGGTCGGGCGTGGGTGTGTGGTGTGCCTGCCTCCGATGTGCGCCGCGCCCACCGGCTCGTGGCCTACGTCCCCGCGGACGTGGCGCTGTGGCCGCAGCTGACCGGGGCCGAGACCCTCGAGCTGCTCGGCAACGTGGGGCCCGGGGTGGACACCGCCTACCGGGCCGAGCTCGTGGAGCGATTCGAGCTCGACCCCTCCCGGCGCGCCCGGACGTACTCGTCGGGCAACCGCCAGAAAGTGGCTTTGGTGGCGGCGTTCGCCACCCGCGCGCCGCTGCTCGTGCTCGACGAACCCACCAGTGGGCTCGACCCGTTGATGGAGCAGCAGTTCCAACACGCCGTCGGTGAGGCCCGCGAGCGTGGCCAGACGGTCTTCCTCAGCTCCCACCAGCTGGCGGAGGTCGAAGCCGTCTGCGACCGGGTCGCGATCCTGCGGGCAGGACGGCTGGTCGACGTCGCTGCCGTGTCCGCGCTGCGGTCGTTGCACCGCAACGAGATCGAGGCCGGGTACGCCGGACCGGTCCCGGACGTGGCCGCCCTGGCGGGGGTCGCCCACGTCGAGACGCCGCGACCTGGGGTGCTGCGCCTGTCTCACACCGGTCCCCCCGGTCCGGTCCTGCGGGCGCTCGCCGCGGGTGATCCGCAGTTCCTACGGATTCGCGAGCCCAGCCTCGAGGAGATCTTCCTCGGTTACTACGGCGAGGCGGACCGATGAACGCCATCACCGCCGACGCCCCCGTAGTCCAGCGCGTCCTGCCCCGATCCGGCGCGGCGATCGCCGGGTGGGCGGTGCGAAGCATCCGACGCGGTGCCCTCGTCCTCGTCGTCGCAGTGGCGGGCATGACCGGCGTCGTCGCCGCCACGTATGCCGAGGTCATCGCGGGCGCCCCGGGCGGGGTGGACTCGCTGCGCGCCCTGGTCCAGAACCCGGCGATCCGCACGCTGTTCGGGGAGCCGCTCGCCCTGGACACCGCCGGTGGGTTCACCGTGTGGCGCACCGGTGCAGCAATCGCTGTGATTCTGGGGATGTGGTCGATCCTGTCCGCGACGCGTCTGTTCCGCGGTGAGGAGGACACCGGGAGATGGGCGTTGCTCGTCGCCGGCACCCTGTCAACGACGGCGGTGACGGCCCGGGTCCTGGCCGTGATCGCCGCAGTTCCCGTCCTCGCCGGAGTCGGTGTCACCGCCGTTCTGGTCGTTGCGGGCACGCCCTCGCTCGGGGCCGTCCTGCACGGAACCGGCCTGGCTCTCACCGGGCTGGCCTTCGCCGGCGTCGGGGCCCTTTCCGCACAGCTGTTCTCCCGCCGCGCGGCGGCCGTCGGAGCTGCCACGGCTGTTCTGCCCGCGGGCCTGCTCGTCCGCATGGTCGGCGACGGTGTTCTCGGGCTCGGACGACTGCGGTGGCTGTCGCCCTTCGGTCTCACCGCAGAAACCGCACCCTTCTACGCCGACCGCCTGGCCCCTCTACTCGTCCTCGCGGCCGTGACAGCGGTCGTGCTTGCAGTGGCGTGCACGGTGGCCGGACATCGCGACATCGGCGAGGGACTGCTGCCCGAGCGAGCGGGTCGATCCCGCGCGCACCTGTGTCTGCTGCGCTCACCGAAGGGGTTCGCGGCCCGCACCGTGATGGCGCCGTGGGTGGGCTGGTCCCTCGGGGTCGGCGCCTTCTTCCTGTTGATCGGGCTGCTGACGGTGTCGCTCACCGGCTTCCTCACCGACAACGCCGCGTTCGCCGACCTGGCGACTCGAGCGGGGTTCGGCCTGGACACCGCGGCCGGCTACGCGGCGACGATGTTCGCCCTCCTCGCGCTGCCCGCCGGAGGGTTCGCCGTCGCTCGGATCTCCGTGCTCGCCGCCGACGAGTCCAGTCGCCGCCTCGCCCTGCTCTTGGCGGCTCCCCTCACGAGAACCCGGTTCCTGGTCGCGAACATCGCGGTGGCCGTCGCCGCCACCGTCCTGCTGACGGGGGTCGCCGGGCTCGCCTTCGCTCTGGGCGCGGGAGTGGTCGACACACCGCTGGGCCCCGGGCAGGTTCTCGCCGGTGCCTTCAACACCCTCCCCGTCGCACTGCTCGGTCTCGGCGCCGCGGTGCTCGCCCTGGGATGGGCGCCTCGGTTCATCGGGTTCATCGGAGCCGTCCCCACCGTCGGCGGCTTCCTCTGGCTGGTGATCGCCCAGAGCGTCGGGGCTCCACGCTGGATCGAGAACGTGTCGCCCTTCGCCCACCTCGCCGCCGTACCGGCCGAACCCGTGGACTGGGCGGCCGGCGCGCTGATGCTGCTCGGCTCGGTGGCGCTGGGCGGCGTCGGGCTCGCTGCCTGGCGCAGACGGGACCTGCGCACCGCCTGATCACCGACTCGACTCCAGACCCTGGAGGCCTTGCTCACCGGGACGAGAGGGCACGCCGGCGGGGACCTCCTGGGAGACCTCGGGGCGAAGGAGGAGTTCGGGACCGTCGCCACGGTGCGCCGGGCGACGTCATCAGGTTCGCGCCACGACCTCACGAACGGCCCCTGCGACCGCATCCGGCTCCTCGTGGGCGAGGAGGTGCCCGGCACCCTCGACCGTACGCACCAGGAACTCCGTCCAGCGCGCCAGCCGCGCCGCGATGAGGTCGGCGGAGAAGAAGCAGTCCTGCGACCCGACCACAACGACCGCAGGCGTGTGGGCCCACCCGCTCAGCACCACCCCGGGCAGCGGCGCGGGCGCGAGCCCGGACCTGCACGACCGGGCCACCAGCGTCATCCACTCCACGGTCTCCGGCGAGGCCTGATGTCCCGCTCCGCACATCACGTTCAGTAGACGCCTGCTGCGGTCCTCGGTGGGGCGCAGCATCCACGCCATCGACGCCCGCATCTCGCTCAGCCCGACCCGCGCGGGGACGATCCCGCCCGGGGAGACGAGGACCAGACCCGCCACCGACCGTGGCTCGAGGCAGAGCGCCACCGCCGCCCCGAGCGATTCCGCGACGAGCACGAACGGCCCGCAGCCGAGCCCGTCGAGCAGGTCACGGCCCCACCGCCGGTAGCTCTGGACCTTGTCCTCGGTCAACCGTCCCGGCGAGCTCAGGCCCGGCTGCCCCGGCAGGTCCACCACCGACACCCGACCCGACCCCGTGAGCTCTCCGGCCCAGGACGCCGACGTGGCCGCGTTGAAGTTCGTGCCGGGGAGCACGACCAGCTCCCCCGGACCGCTCCCCCAGCGGGTCACATGCGTCGGCCCAAGGCAGGTCTGCACCGCCAGACGGTCGGCCCCGGGGAGCGCGGCCGAGAGCCGCCCCTCACACCACGAGCGGACGCGGGCGTGGGCGGACTCGCTGCGGTACAGCGGCATGCGGTACTCCTAGAGACGGCCGACACTGACCGCCGACCAGGCTTCCCGGCACACCACGGGTGACCCTACCGCGCTCGGAGGACACGGCGGAGCAATGACCCGTCGGCGCGAACCTCCACCGCGCCCCTGGCCGTGGGCCGGCTCGATCGAGCCGGGCGTCACACCCGCGGCTGACGAACGCGGCCTGGGCGCCCGTCGAGCCGGTGGCGCCGTCAGGCGACGGAGTGGGCCGCGGAGCCCGGACGGTGTCCACACAAGGGCGCGGTCGAGTGCACCCGGGAAGTGCACGTGCTGCCGGGCACTCAGCTACCCGCGCAGACCGCCGCCCCCGCTCCGGCCGGAATCCGCGTGATGTTCGGCGCCCTCCCGCCCCCCGTCGGCGGAGCCGTTGTGCTCTCCGACGTGGACCGGCTCCAGTTCGGCGGGTGGTGACCCGTGCTGTGACGTCTGCGGCTGGGCGCGACAGACGCCGACCGGCCCCGTAGGTTCGACTGCGGTGTGCCGGGAAGTCTGGTCGGCGGCGTCTCTGTCGACCGCTAGTCAGGAGCACCGGTGACCTCGTCCTCCCCGCAGCACGGCCCGCGTCTGTTCGGCCGCGGCACCTGGCCCGAAGCACGCCGGATCGCCGACATCCTTCGCCGCGAGACCGTGGGCGGGATCCTGCTCGTCGCGGCTGCGGCGATCGCGCTGATCTGGGCCAACTCGCCCTGGGGCGAGGCCTACGCTGCTCTGGGCCAGATTCGGATCGGTCCTGCCGCTCTGCATCTGGATCTGACGCTGGCGACCTGGGCGGCGGACGGGCTGCTGGCGATCTTCTTCTTCGTCGCCGGTCTGGAGCTCAAACGCGAGTTCGTGGCCGGGGACCTGCGCGATCCACGCCGCGCCGCACTCCCGGTCGCCGCCGCCGTCGGCGGGATGGCCGTCCCCGCACTGATCTTCCTCGCCTTCACCGTCGGCAGCGCGGACGGAGGGGCCGTCGGCTGGGCGATCCCCACCGCGACCGACATCGCGTTCGCGCTGGCCGTCCTCGCCGTCATCAGCACCCACCTGCCGGCCGCGCTGCGGATCTTCCTGCTCACCCTCGCCGTCGTCGACGACCTGCTGGCCATCACGATCATCGCGTTGTTCTACACCAGCTCCCTGCAGCTCCTACCGCTCGCGTTGGCGTTGATCCCACTGGCCCTGTTCACCGTCCTGGTGCAACGACGAAACCGCTCCTGGTGGCTGCTGCTCCCCCTCGCCGCCGCCACCTGGGTCCTGGTCCACGAATCCGGCGTCCACGCGACCGTGGCCGGTGTCCTGCTCGGCTTCGCCGTCCCGGTCATCCGTCGCAGCGGGGGCTCCGGGCCCGGGCTGGCCGAGCACTTCGAGCACCGTATCCGGCCGATCTCGGCCGGGATCGCCGTACCGGTGTTCGCCTTCTTCGCCGCCGGGGTGTCCATCGCCGGTGCCGGTGGGCTGACCGAGTCCCTCGCCGACCCCGTCGCACTCGGCATCATCGTCGGGCTCGTCGTCGGCAAGGTGATCGGTGTGTTCGGCGCGACCTGGCTCGTCCAACGCTTCACCCGCGCCCGACTCGCCGACGGCCTGAGCTGGTGGGACGTCCTGGGACTCGCCCTGCTCGCCGGAATCGGCTTCACCGTGTCGCTGCTGATCGGTGAGCTGGCCTTCGGCGCCGGATCCGACCGCGACGACCACGTCAAGATCGGAGTGCTGCTCGGCTCCCTCATCTCCGCCGCGCTGGCGATGATCGTGCTCCGCATCCGCAACGCCCACTACCGGCGACTGTGTGCCGAGGAGGCCCTCGACACCGATGCCGACGGCGTGCCCGACGTCTACCAAGACGACGAACCCACGACGTGAACCGACGCCCTCCCCCGAAGTCGACCCTGCCGCGCTACCTAAAGAACTGGTAAAATTCCGTCGGAGTGCCGGGAAGCCTGGTCGGCGGCCGCTGCCGACTGTGCGAAGGGCTTCCGATGACTATTCCCGCTCCCTCTCCGCACGAGCCGGAACCACTCTCCCCCCGAGAGAAGATGATCCTCTCCGAGATCGAGGGTGATCTCGCCGACCCCGCGCTGACCGCGCTGTCGAGCAACCTCGGACACAGGCCGAGTCGATCCCTTTGGCGCAACGACCACGTCCTGCAGGCAATGGCCGTCCTCGTCATCGCGATCGCGATCCTGCCCACACAGTGGTTGTTCGCCCTCGTCCTGATCGGGGTCCTCGTCGGCCCTGCCATGGCCATGATCCTGACTGCTCTCCACGGCACCGGGCCGCGCTCTGAGGACCCACCCCAACCCGAGCGAGATCCAGGCGTGACCTGACAGCACGGTGTGGGTCGCGGCGGGCCGACGTCGAGAACGACCCGCGAGACTGAACGCCAACGTGGTCTCGCTCGAGCGGCATCGAGCCGCCGGCGACGCGACCACGGTGCTCGGGCCCATACCGGCTGCCCGCAACCGGTGACCTACTTCGTCAACACGCGCCCAGGGCTAACTGTCATCTCTCACCTCCTCACGCACTACTCCATCGCAGTGTGGACAGCGGATCTCCGGAAACGGTCGGGATAGCGAAGCAGTCATGATCTCTGCGATTCGGACCGCGAAGTCGGTGTTCGTGTCCGAGTACAAGCCCAGTGCCGCCTTCAGCCGAGCGAGTGCAGCGGCAGGATCATGATCCACTGTGCCGCGATGCGCGTCGGCGAGTCGCCGCTCCATGTCGTCGTCCACCTGATCCACGCTAGGTCCCGCCACCGACAGATCGCGGCCGCGGCGGCTCCCGATGCGGCCCGCGGTCCGTCGGGCGGGCGTACAACTGCGCAGGCTGCAGGCTCGCGTCCCCGGCCTCCAGGGCCTCGTCGAAGAACGACACCGAACTCCCCCCTCGAGCAAGAGACGCCTACGAGCTACTACTGCCCGCCAGTGTCTCTTTCCGCGTGCGCTACTGCGCCACCGCACTGGACGCCGGCAAGGCAGAATCCGGTCCGACGGCGAGCCGGTCCTCGACCGCTACCTGTTGCAGACCTGGCCCGCCCCACGCGCACCGGACACCGTCCTTCGCCAGACCAGCGACGCAGGATCAGGTGACCAGACCCCCGCCCACCAACCGGGCCCTCACGACACGACCGGCGCAGGAGGCGAACCTGCTGTGGGCCGGACGCCAGTCCGCACAGCACGTCCTCGAGATCGCCGAGACCTTCCAGCTCGCCCAGCTCGACCGGGCCCTCCTCGACACCGTCGTCGCGGCGAGTCCACAGCGCCAACGGGAGATCGCCCGCTGGGCCGTCCGCCGGGCCTTCACCGAGGCCGGACTGACCGGGATTCGCTGGATCGACGCCTGCCTCGACGCCCTCGACCGCGGAAACCTACTGCCGCGGCCGTTCCACGACCCGCTGCACGCCGCCATCGCCGCCGTGACCTATGCCGCCTCCAGAGTCGGCTACGAACGGCTGCCGACTCTCCTCGACGACGCCCGTCGCATCGCAGCGGGATGAGCCCAGGTCGCAGCAAGCAGATGAGTGGCGGAGCGGCGCGTCCTTCTGCACCGGGTCATCGACAGAGTGCAACCGGACCGGACGGCGGGGCGAACTCCGCGGTGCCGTGACGTTGGCCCTGGCCCGAAGTGAAGCGCGCGAGGAATGGCCCCGCCAACGTCATGGTGCCCGTGAGGGTGTCCCCGGCACTCGGACCGCCGGCTCCCGTCGCTGGCGGCGGCGCCTGCTGGTCCGGCGCGGGCCAGAATTCGATCGTCTCGCTGACCGGCCCGGTGACCACCCACAACTCTGCACCGATCTTCGCGGTCCGGATTCCGCAGTGCACGTGAAGCTGGAACGGACGGGACTCCCCCACCGCCCATGGCGTCTGGGCGGCCACGTCCGGGAGCCCACCGGCACCCGTCGCCGGCGTCGAGGCGCCGCCGGGCTGCGGACTGGCACCGTTCTTCCCCGCCTGCACGTTCGGGTTCCCCCATGGCAGATCGACGGCGGCGACCGGGGTGCCACCGGGTTGGTACTGCCCACCAGGCGGCGTCGGCGGGTCGGGCGGCGGGGTGTCCGCGGTAGCGGTCGGCTGGGATGCCGCCTTCGACGGCGGCTGGAGTGTCGTAATCGGTGACGACGCCTCAGGGGCGGCGGCGGGCACAGCTGTCGGATTCGGGGGCTCGCCTGAACCGCACCCGGCCAGCACCGCGACGCAGCCCGCCACCGCGAGACAGGCAACGGCGACAGAGCGCCGACATGTTGTCAGCGAACCCACGCTGCAGACGGTAGCGAGCCGGTCACCCTTCAGTGAGAGCGCATCGACAAACCGGGGAATAGGCCCACCACTGCCCTATCGCGCCGGTACTGCGAGTCGCCCCCCCCCGAACGCGCCTCAGAGCCGGCGGTGGCGCGTCGGACTATCACCCGGCGGTTCACGGTTCAGATCTGTCATTGCAGTTCAGCGTTGCAGCTCCGGCCTGCTCAGCGTTGTGCAGATCAATCGCGCACGCTCTCCAGAGGGACGACGCGAACTCCGTCGGGGTCGAAGTACACGGCGCCCGTGTCATGCTCCCCTGACGGGCTGGTGTTCCTCGCCGTCCTCCGCACTCCGGTCGACGGTCGCCCGGTCGGCCCTCCAGGCGGCGAAGAGCGCGGCGTAGCGGCCCCCTGCCGCCAGGAGCTCGGCGTGGGTGCCCGCCTCGGCGATCTTGCCGCCGTCGAGCAGGAGCACCGCGTCGGCGTCGACGGCCTGGGTGAGCCGGTGCGCCACGACGAGGGCGGTCCGTCCGGCCAGCGCGGACGCGGCCGCACTCTCCAACAGCCGGGCGCCTGCGCTGCCCGCCTCGGCGGTGGCCTCGTCGAGGATCGCCACCGGAGGGTCCGCCAGCACCAGGCGGGCGAGGGACAGCTGCTGGACCTGCACCGCGGTGAGGGGGTGCCCGCCGACGCCGACGACCGTGTCGATCCCGTCGGGCAAGTCGTCGACCCAGGTCAGGGCATCGACCACGCCGAGTGCGGCCCGCAGCTCGGAGTCCTCGGCGTCGGGCACCACCAGGCGCAGGTCCTCGGCCAGCGGGCCGGCGAACACGTGGATCTCCTGGGTCACGAGGACTGCCGCTGCGCGCGGGTCCAGGTCGGGGTCGAGGCGCAGCGCACCGCTGTCCGGCTCGTGCGCCCCTGCGACGACCTTGGCCAGGGTGGTCTTGCCCGCCCCGCTGGCGCCGACGACGGCCAGCCGCGTGCCTGCCGGGACGTCCAGGTCGACGCCGTCGAGGACGACGGAGGTTCCCGGATACCCGAACACCAGCCCGTCGGCGCGGATGTGCGCGGGGCCGGTCCCGCGAGCGAGCTCGACGTGCGCTTCCGCAGGCAGGTCGGCGGCGCCGACGATGCGGGCCAGACCGGCACCCGCGGCCTGGACCGTCTGCAGGAGCAGCAGAACCTCGTTGAGCGGTGTGAAGAGGGCGATGAAGTACAGCGCGGCGGGTGCCGGTCT
>Ga0207644_10001715_pt1 | contig 14162 bp, 12 predicted proteins | sample KBSS73metaG_FD_184326 | JGI IMG/M metagenome (GOLD analysis project Ga0207644, IMG submission 184326) | Switchgrass rhizosphere microbial communities from Kellogg Biological Station, Michigan, USA - KBS S7-3 metaG (SPAdes) (version 2) | ecosystem: Host-associated > Plants > Roots > Rhizosphere... | reverse complement strand
CATGGAATTCACCCGCATCAATCCAATCACCGGCGAGTTGGCCTCTTCGGCGCCCGCGCTAAAGGCTGGCGACGTACCGGCGATCGCGGCGCGCGCGGCGGCAGCGTTTCCCGCGTGGGCTGCTCAAGGTCCCAATGCGAGGCGTGCCGTGTTGATGAAGGCGGCCGACGCGCTAGCGGCGCGCAAGGACGATTTCGTCGCGGCGATGATGGCGGAGACCGGCTCGACCGCGGGATGGGCCATGTTCAACCTGACGCTCGCGGCCGGCATGGTCCGCGAGGCGGCCGCCCTGACCACGCAGATCGCGGGCGAGGTGATCCCCAGCGACAAGCCGGGCTGCCTCGCCATGGCACTGAAGGAGCCGGTCGGCGTCATCCTGGGCATCGCCCCCTGGAACGCCCCGATCATCCTGGGTGTGCGAGCGATCGCCGTGCCCCTCGCCTGCGGCAACAGCGTGATCCTCAAGGCCAGCGAATTGTGCCCGCGCACCCACGCGCTCATCATCGAGGCATTTGCCGAGGCCGGCTTCCCGGAAGGCGTGGTCAACGTCGTGACGAACGCTCCCGAGGATGCGGCCGAGATGGTCGGTGCGCTGATCGACGCGCCGCAGGTGAAGCGGATCAACTTCACCGGGTCGACCAATGTCGGCCGGATCATCGCGAAGCGCGCGGCCGAGCATTTGAAGCCCTGCCTGCTCGAACTGGGCGGCAAGGCACCTCTGTTGGTGCTAGAGGATGCCGATCTCGACGAGGCGGTGAAAGCCGCGGCCTTCGGCGCGTTCATGAACCAGGGCCAGATCTGCATGAGCACGGAGCGGATCATCGTGGTCGAGGCCGTGGCCGACGCCTTCCTCGAGAGGTTCGCGGCGAAGGCCGGCAGCATGCCCGCCGGCGACCCGCGCGAGGGCACGACCCCGCTGGGCGCGGTGATCGACCGCAAGACCGTGGACCACGTCAATGGCTTGATCGAAGATGCCGTCGCCAAGGGTGCGACCGTCGCGGCCGGAGGCAAGGCCGACAGCGTTCTGATGGGGGCGACCGTGGTGGCAGGAGTCACGTCCGACATGAAGCTGTACGGTGAAGAGAGCTTCGGCCCGGTCGTGGCGGTGATCCGCGCGCGCGACGAAGCCCATGCCATCGAATTGGCCAACGACAGCGAATACGGCCTTTCGGCTGCGGTGTTCACCCGCGACACTGCGCGCGGATTGAGCGTGGCGCGGCAGATCCGCTCGGGCATCTGCCATGTCAACGGACCGACTGTGCACGATGAGGCGCAGATGCCCTTCGGCGGGGTCGGCGCCTCAGGCTATGGACGCTTCGGGGGGCGCCAAGGCATCGACAGCTTCACCGAGACACGCTGGATCACGGTCGAGACCCAGCCCGGACACTTCCCGATCTGATTTCCATTGAATGCGGCGTTTGAGGCTATCGTCGCTCGAAACGGTTTTTAGATCGGACTGCTTCGGCGCAGCTTTTCAAAGCGCCTACTTGCGAGGAATCCGCTCGACTCCCACAGGCCGTATATCGGCTTGATCGGCCGGAGCCCGACGATGGCGAGGGTCAAGCCGAGAGAGCTTTTCCTGACGTCGACTCGGCCTATCTGCGCCCTGACTCTAGGATATTGAACCTTAGTCGATAGACGGGACAGGCTCTGCCGCTAGACACAATGAGCCGCGAGGGGGGTGTGCAGCAGGAATGCTACATACTGACCGGAAGCCAGATGCTGACCAGAAAGCCCCCTTCGTCGCGATTGGCGAAGGCAATCTCGCCGCCTTGAGCGCTAATCAGCGCACGGACAATCGCCAGCCCGAGCCCGGCTCCGCCTCCGGCACTCCGATTGCGAGAGGGATCGATCCTACCGAACGGCTGACCCAATCCACGAAGCTTGTCGGATGGCACGCCTGGCCCGTCGTCGCTGACGTCAATCCGCCACCGCCCCCGGTCCTCCGCAAGCGATAGGCCAACACACGTACCGTGGCGCAGCGCGTTGTCGATCAAGTTGGTCAACGTCCGGCGAACCGCCAGCGGGGCGATGACGACGCGCGCCTGCTCTACCGAAAGCGACAAGGTGACGGCATCCCCCAACTCCCGGTGGATTTCCGCCGCGCGGCGCAACTCGGCGACAAGATCAAGGGGGCGTCGCATGTCGGTGCCGCGGGCCTCGGCGCGGGCAAGCAGCAGCGTATCGTCGAGCAGCGCCGCCATCTCGTCGAGATCGCGCGCGGCACGTTCGCGCTGCCCGGCATCGTCGATGAACTCGGTGCGCAGTCGGATACGGGTGATATACGTGCGCATGTCGTGCGCGATGGCGGCGAGGAGACGGGTCCGTTCGGCGATCAGTTCGGCGATACGGCCCTTCATCTCGTTATAGGCTTGCGCCAGATCACGCAGTTCGGGCGAACCGGCAACGGCGAGATCGGGCGAGTCCGGCTCGCCGCGGTAGGTACGGATATCGCGGGCAAGCCGGACGATCGGCCGGGTAGTCGCGCGTACCGCAAAGGCGAGCGCCACCAGCGCAGCGATCCCGCCAAGCCCCAGGAGCGCCGCGCGCTGGCGGAGCAAGGCACGCACCGGCTGCGATGGCTGGCTCTCGATCGTCAGCATGGTGGGCGTCTCGCCACCGACCGTGACGTGGATGGCGAGCGGATCGGAAATCCATCCTGGCCAGGGGTTCAGCCGCGCCAGCCTGCGAAACCGCACGGCGCGCCCGGTGACGGAAAGGCGGTGTCCGGGCAATCCGCTGCTGTAGATGCGGCCGATGTCCATGGCCTGTGCGCTTTCCGCTGATGGCGGAAGCGGACCGCCTTCGACCAGCACGTGGTAGAGCGCCCCATCGAACGCCGCTGCCGCAGCGGCGCGTCGTGGCGGGGGCATCGCTTCGATCAGATCGACCATCGCGCGCACCTGTGCGACGCTGGGCAGACCGCCGCCTCCCGAGGGCTGGTCCCGCCCGGCCTGGCTGGTCAACGCGAACACCGCGAGCTGTAGCAGAACGAAGCTGCCGACCAGGATCACCGTGGCCCGAAAGGCGAGCGTGCCGCGCTGCATGGCGGTCAACCGCGCTCGACGTTCGCGGCGAGGCAATAGCCTCCGCCGCGCACTGTCTTGACCAGGCCTTCCCCCGCGGGATGGCTCTCGAGCTTGCGGCGCAGCTTGCCCACCTGCACGTCGATCGCGCGGTCGAAGGGCTGCGCGTCGCGCCCGCGCGTCCAGTCGAGCAACTGGTCGCGGGACAGCACCCGGCGCGGATGGCGCACGAGGGCCGTAAGCAGATCGAACTCACCCCCGGTTAGTTCGATTGCCGCATCGCCGGGATCGACCAGCGTCCTTCGAACCAGGTCGAGAACGAACCCTTCGAAGCGCCATCGCTCCTCGGCGATCGGCGCCGGTGCGACACGATGCCTGTCGCGCGTGCGGCGCAGGATCGCGCGCACCCTGGCCACCAGCTCGCGTGGATTGAACGGCTTGGGCAGATAGTCGTCGGCGCCGATCTCCAGCCCGACGATGCGGTCGATATCGTCGCCGCGGGCGGTGACCATCAGCACCGGCACTTCGCCTTCCGCCTGGAGCCGGCGGCAAATCGAGAGGCCGTCCTCGCCCGGCAACATGATATCGAGCACGGCCAGATCGACGCGCCGCCGCGCGCGCAGCCGGTCGAATGCCTCGCCGGTCGGGCACAATTCCGCCTCGAACCCCTCGCGGCGCAGGAGACCGGTGACGAGCGGTCCGATCTCGGGATCATCCTCGACAACAGCGATGATGGTCTGGCTATCCATATGCTCCTCATGCGTGCGCGAAGCCGCAGGGAAAAGCGACGATCGACGCGATTACATTTCTTCACAGCCGCTCATGCGCCGCTCGCACTGGGCTTACACCACCGTTCCAGATTGCGGGCATCGGACGACTGCCGCCCGACCCGCATTTTTGGAGATCTGACATGAAGAAATTCGCTATTGCTCTAATTGCCGGCGCCACCGTCGCCGCCAGCCTTGCCGCCGTTCCCGCCGAGGCGCGGCACCGCGGCGGATCGATCTCGATCCAGGGTTGGGGCGGTCGTGGCGGCACCTTGTCCCGCAGCGTCCATCGTCAACCGGGCAGCACCAGCGTGAGCCGCGGCATCCAGACCAATTCCGGCAGGGGCGCTACGACGACGCGCGGCGGCAGTTGGGCTAACGGCACTTATTCGGGCGGTGCCACCCACACCACCAACAACGGCACGACCTGGGGCCGCTCCACCAGCGTGACCGCCAGCGGCAACGGAACAGGCAACTTCTCCTCCACCGCCACCGGCCCCAGGGGCCGCACCGGCTCCGTGTCGGGAACCGTGAGCACCACTCCCCCGCAGAACTGAGCTCACCCCGCCACGCGGCCCGGCCATCCTTCTTCTCCGGATGGCCGGGCCGATCTTCGACAAGGAAAGTACCATGAGAAAGTCCCTCGTCATCGCCGCGGTGGCCATCTTGACCACCACAGGCGCGGCCCATGCGCGAACGGGCGGTCGCCTGGCCGACATGTTCACGGGCGCGGACAGCAACCACGACGGCCGCATCAGCCGCGCCGAATTCCTCGCGGCACGCAATGCCAGGTTCGGCGATCTCGATCGCAACCGCGACGGTGTGATCAGTGCCGCCGATTTTCCTCGTCTGGCCGCTTTCGCCGCCGCGAAGCCCAAGATGGACGCGCTCATCACTGGCGCAGACGCCAATCGCGACGGCAGGGTGACGCGCGAGGAACTGGCGAACGCGCCGACCACGATGTTCGACATGGCCGACACCAATCAGGACGAGTTCGTGGACCAGTCCGAGCTGGCGGCGTTCCGGGCCAATGCAAAGACGCGGGGAGGGCGGTGACATGGAAGCGCTCCTTGCCCGCTCGCCTGCATGGCTGGCGATCGTGGTCGGGCTGGTGCTCGTCGAGGTGGCCTGGCGTGTGCGCAGCGGACGCGGCTATGACCGACGCAACGCGCTGACCACGCTCGGCCTCGCAGCGGGCAACGTTCCCGCAGCCCTGTTCAACGGCTTTATCATCGGCGCGACATTCGCCGCCGCGTGGAAGATCGCGCCTGTCCATCTGCCGCTCGGCGACTGGAAGACATGGGTCGCCGGGTTCGTCGCGGTCGAGTTCGCGTATTACTGGTTCCACCGTGCCAGCCATCGCGTTCGCTGGCTGTGGGCGACGCACGCGGTTCATCATTCCCCCGAGGAGATGACCCTGCTGTCGTCGTTGCGGCTGGGCTGGACCAACCTGCTTTCCGGGGGCTGGCTTCTCTACGTGCCGCTGGTGTTGGTCGGGTTCGATCCTCGTCTCGTCGTCTTGCTGCTGGCGCTCGACCTGCGTTACCAGTTCTTTCTGCATACCGAGGCGAAGCTGTCTTTTGGACCGCTCGAATGGCTGCTCAACACGCCATCGCACCACCGCGCGCACCATGGCCGCAACGAGGCCTATCTCGATTGCAATTATGGCGGCGTCGTCATCGTCTTCGACCGGATATTCGGAACCTTCCGCCCCGAACGCGCCGACAAACCCGTCGAGTTCGGGCTCAAAGGCCGTGCGCCCGAGCCCAATCCGCTTCGCCTGGCCTTTCGCGAATGGCGCGCCCTGTTGCATGACATGACCGAGGCTCAGGGACCGCGCCATGCCCTGCGCATTGCGCTCTCTGCGCCGGGGGTTGCCGTCCCGCGGCCTCGGAAGACCCGGGAGGTGGCATCGTGAACCCTCTTTCCGCTGCGGCGACCGTGGCAATGATCGGGGCAACGCTGTCCGCTCCCGCCCTCGCCGCGCCGGTTGTTTGCAATGCCGTGTGGACGGATGCCGCACGGGGCGGCCGCGCCGTTCCGGTGCGGATACGGATGCCACAGGGCCATGGCCCGGCGCCCGTCATCCTCTTCAGTCATGGACTGGGCGGCGGCCTCGATGCCGGCGCCGACTGGGTGACGGCCTGGAGCGAAGCTGGCTTTATGACGGTCAATATCCAGCACGCCGGCAGCGATACGGCGATCTGGAAGGGCAGGATGCGGCCCATGCAGGGTCTGCGCGCGGCCATGAACGGCGAACAGCTGGAAGCCCGCGCCGGTGACGTCCATTTCGTGCTCGACCGGCTGGAGAAGGGCGGGCGTGAGGGGGCTTGCGATCTCGGGCGCGTCGATATGGGCCGCGTCGGCATGGCCGGGCATAGCTTTGGCGCGCAGACCACGCTGGCCGTCTCGGGCGCGCGCTACGGCGGCGAGGCGATCATGCGCGATCCGCGGATAAAGGCGGCGATCGCGCTCAGCCCGCAGCCGGCTCAGGGTCAGGACGACCGCTCGGCGTTCGGCGGGATCACGATCCCGTTCTTCTCGATCACCGGCACGCGCGACGAATTGCCGTTCCTGAACAAGGTAACGCCCCAGGATCGCACCCGGCCGTTCGCGGCCATGCCGGCGGGGCACAAGTATCTTCTCGTCCTCGACGGCGCCAATCACATGATGCTGGGCGGCCAGTCGACGCGGATGCCTGGAACGAGTCCCAACACGCATATCGTCGATGCCGTCACCCGTTTGACCACCGATTTTTGGCAAACTTATCTCATTTCGGGTGCGAACCGGCCTGACTTGATCGCCAATGATCGGCATGTCCTCTCGACGAAAGACCACTTTGAAAGGCGGCTTGGGCGCTCCGGCGCCCGGGGTAGCGGGACCGGCGTTCAAGTCGGCGGGCGACGCGGCCAGTGGTGGTCGGCACGTTCGCGCTGTCAGCCGATCCGCTGGTCGACCATTTCGAGACCAAGGCGGGCTTCGTCATGAGCCCTGACTATTATGCCCTGCCGAACTGGAAGACAGCGTAGCCGTCGTGCCGGTCGGCAGTGTGATCGATCTCTCGTCTAGGTTACGCTCGGATGGCACGCTTGACTGGACCGCACCGCGGCTGCCCAAGGGGAAGGTCTGGCGCGTACTGCGTTTGGGGCGGTCGCTGCTCGGCACCACCAATCACCCCGCGACTGCCGAAGCGACGGGCCTGGAAGTCGACAAGTACGACGGCCCGGCGGTGCGCGCTTACCTCGAGCACTACCTTGGCATGTACAAGGACGCGCCGGAGCGGAATTAATTGGCCAGCGTGGTGTGCGGGCATTGCCGACCGACTCGAGCAAGGTGGGCGAGGCCAACTGGACGCCGCGCATGATCGAGCAGTTCCGCCGGTTGCGCGGCTATGACCCGACGCCCTGGTTGCCCACGCTGACCAGCACGCTGACCAGCACGCTGGTCGGCACGCGCGACCAGTCGGGCCGGTTCCTCTACGACTTCCGACGGACGCTCGCCGACCTGCTTGCAAGCGAGCACTATGGCACCATCGCCAAGGTGGCGCACGAGAACGCACTCATCGTCTATGGCGAGGCGCTGGAGGACCACCGCCCGATGCTGGGCGATGACATGACCATGCGCAAGGCGACGGACATCCCGATGGCCGCGTTGTGGACCTTCGGTCGTGCCGAAGGCCCCCGCCAGACCCTGATCGCCGACATGAAGGGTGCCGCGTCCGTCGCGCACCTGTACGGCCAGAACCTTGTCGCCGCGGAATCGATGACCGCCTCGATGGCGCCCTGGGCCTTTGCCCCCAAGGACCTCAAGCGGTTCATCGATCTCGAACTGGTGACCGGGGTCAACCGACCGGTGATCCACACGTCGGTCCATGTGCCGGTGGACGACAAGCAGCCCGGCCTCTCGCTGTTCATCTTCGGCCAGTACTTCAACCGCAACGAGAGCTGGGCCGAGCTGGCCAAGCCGTGGGTCGATTACATCGCGCGCTCCTCGTTGCTGCTCCAACAGGGGCGCAACGTGGCGGACGTGGCCTATTTCCACGGCGAGGAAGCGCCGTTGACGGGGCTCTATGGGGCTAGCCGGTGGCCGATGCGCCGACCGCCTACGCCTATGACTTCCTCAACTTCGATGCCCTGACAGGGGCTGCTCGCCAACGACGGGGACGAAGTCGTCAGCCCGTCCGGGGCGAGGTACAAGGCCATTTACCTCGGCGGGACCACGCGGATGATGACCCTGCCGGCCCTGCGTATTGGCGACGCTGGTGGAAGGCGGAGCGACGGTGATTGGCCGGGCTCCGGTAGCCGATCCTAGCCTTGCCGATGCCGATGGGCAGTTCGCCGCGCTCGTGGCCAAGCTGTGGCCCGGGGGCGGGTCGGCCAAGGTCGGCAAGGGACAAGTGATTGCCGACGCTGATGTGGAAGCGGGGCTTGCCACGATCGGCGTGCGGCCGGACTTCCGCTTCACGGGCGGGAGCGCCGGGGCCAGGATCCCTTTCCTCCATCGTACGACCGACACGGGAGAAATCTACTTCCTCAGCAACGGCACCACTGCCGCCGAGACGATCGAAGCGCACTTCCGGGTGACCGGCAAGCAGCCCGAGCTGTGGCACGCCGAGACCGGCACCAGCGAGCCGGTAAGCTATCGGATCGTGGACGGCGAAACGATCGTGCCGCTTCAGTTGCGGGGGGAAGATGCGGTCTTCGTCGTGTTCCGCAAACCCGCCGCTGCGGCGGAACTGACCGTGGCCGCTCTCGAGGCGACGCCGGTCGCCGCACTGGACGATGGCTGGACGGTGGCGTTTCCGCCCGGGCGAGGGGCTCCGGCAACCCTGGCCCTGCCTAAGCTCGCGCCGCTGCAGGAGAACGTCGATCCGGGGGTGAAGTACTACTCTGGCATTGCCACCTACCGCCGCACCTTCGTGCTGCCCAAATCCGTCCGTGCGACAGGACCTCTATGGCTCGACCTGGGGCAGGTCGGCGATCTGGCCCAGGTCAGCGTCAACGGCGTGGATGTGGGCACGGCCTGGCATGCGCCGTACCGCATCGACATCGGCCGGGCGGTGCACAGCGGGCGCAATCGGCTCGAGATCCGCGTTGCCAACACCTGGGTGAACCGGCTGGTCGGCGATGCGCAGCCGGGTGTGCAGCATCCTGTGACCTGGACAGCCATGCCGACCTACCGCGCCGCTGCGCCGCTGCGCCTGTCCGGCCTGATCGGGCCAGTGCAGTTGCTGCGTAGGGGCAATTAGGCATTCATCGACACCGCCTACCGCGAGAATACGCCATGATCCGGCATGGCTCACTTTGCACGACAGTGATGCCCATGGGGTTCTGGTCGTGACCCAGCGCATGCCATCCAAGGACTGCGCAGGGCACACCGGTCAGCAACGCCAGCGCGACCAGCAATCTGACACCGCACGAAATCACGTAATCGAGCCTGCAGCGGCACCTGTGGATCGGCAGCGTTAACCCGTCAGGACCATCCCAAAGCTCATTGCTCGTAGACCAGCGCGTGAGGCCACGGGTTCCTGCACTGGAGGCCATAGAGGAGTAGGCGTGTGAAGGTCCGCTCCCGAAAAGAGCTGCCTTTTGTCCGGCAACGTCGGATTGCTCAGCGCCGCGTTGGATCCGCCATCGAGGCCGCGCCCTGTCGAGTAAGCGTTAATCGATCTTCCCGGAAATGAACGGTCAGCGAGGCGAGGGGGGCAATCCCATTGAGGCGGTCATTGAGACGGCTGATGCATTCTCATTAGGATCGTAAAACGGGATAACCGGACCGGTCTAGCCTGCGTAGCGGAGCTGCACGCGATCGCGATCGAAGCCGCACGGAACGCAAGCGTGAGCCGCATCATCTACACCGCGATAGAGAACGCGGCGTCGCCCATTTTCCAAATCAACCAGGTCAGCGAATGGGACCGGCGCACCGAGAGGGCGCTGGCGGCGAGCGGACTCAAGGTCGATCTCGGCGCCAATCAGGATGCCCAGCACATCGTTCGCCATTGCCTCTCGCCTCACACGACCGACAGGTCGACGGGGTTAACCCCGTAGTAGCTCGAAACGCGATCGGCGTACGCCTGGTTGAAATCCGGCGCGTTGTTCGACCAGCTTGGGCCGCCCTCGAGCAGGCGGCGGTCGATCGCGACGACATAGCCGTCAGCAACATGATCGTAGGAGAGAAGTTCGAACGGCAGCGGGTAATAGCTCTTTCCGATGCCGAGAAACCCACCGAGGCTCAACACTGCGAACGTCGCGCCGCCAGTGCGCTTGTTGATCATGAAGCTGTAGACCGAGCCCAGAGCATCGCCGTCGCGCGTGGCGACCTTGGTACCGTCGACCTTGTTGGAGGCGAGCAGGAGATTGGTGGGTTCTGCGCCCACCGGCGTATCGTTGCTACCTGTCATGAAGAGATCCTTGATTGTTTGCGGACGAACCCGCGTCGGCTTCTCCCGTTCCCCGGAAATTGTTCGGGCGTTCGCGATAGAGGCTTTCAGGATCGGCATGGACCAGTTTGGCCGAAGCCGGTTCCACGCTTCCAGACCATGAACGGCACCGTCGAAGGGGCGCGCGACGCCGGCCGCCCGTACGGACGCATAAGCGTCGGCCACGAGAGCCAGATGGTGCTCAGCCCCCACCGGATCAGGCTGCCGAGGCCACGGCCGCCGGCGCTCGCGCGAGTCCGACTGCGTCGCCGGGGCCGATTCTACTTAATTCGGGAGATATTTGCGGAGCTCAGACCATCGTCCCGACATCAGCATGGCAGCGAAGGGCGGGCGCCCGGGATTGAGTGCCCGCCCTTCGCTGAGGTCAGAAGCTCTTGCGCGCGTTTACGCCGAAGTACCGATCGTTGTCGCGCGGCACGAAGCGGACCGTGCCGGCCGTGGTGCCATTGCCGAGCAGGTTCGAGTAATGCTGGTCGAGGATGTTCTTGACCAGCCCGCGAACCTCCCAGTCTCCTTCGTGCAGCAGCGCGATGCTCGCATTCCAGATGCCGTAGGCAGGCTGGATCGTGCTGGGCGTCTGGGTAAGGGCGAACTGCGTGTCGCTGCGGTAGGTCCAGTCGGTCTGCAACTCGACGTTGTTGCCGCCACCCACCGGAAGGCGCCAAGCGCCGCCGCCAGCTAGTTTCCAGTCGGGCGCGAACGGCAGAGGCTCCCCGTTGATCGAGACGCAACTGGCGACGTTGACCGGGCACTTGAAGTCGCGAACGCGGGCATGATTGTAAACGGCCGATAGGTTGACGGTGAAGCGGTCGGTCGGACGAGCCGCGAAATCGAGTTCCACGCCCTGCGTGCGCACGGCGCCCGCGTTGATCAGCCGCGTGACAGGCGCACCCAGGAAGGTATCCTGGAAGTTGGCCTGATAGCCCGAGTAGTCGGTGCGGTAGAGGGCCACCGCGGCGGTCACTCGGCCGTTCAGCAGGCTCGACTTGAGGCCGACTTCGTAGCTGTTGGAGGTCTCGGGCGCCAGCGCCTTGTCGTCGAAGGCCTGCATGTTGAAGAAGACGTTGTAGGCCGGTCCCTTGTAGCCGCGCGAGTACGTGGCGTAGCCGGTCACCTGCGGCGTGAATTTGTATTGCACGCCGGCGCGGCCACTCCAGTCCCAGCGGTCGGTCTTGCCGGTGCGCGGGCCAATCGAGGAACGGATGGCGGTAACGCCGGCGCCGGGCGTCGCCTCGGACGGAAGCACCGAGTTGCGGCTGTGGTAGTAGGACAGCTTGTCGTAGATCAGCCGGCCGCCCAGGATGAACGTCAGGCTGTCGCTGGCATGCAAGTTGGCCTCGCCGAACAGGGCCGCGTTCTCGGCGCGCGTGCCGTAGCTGGCAACGCCGACGTTCGTGCGGCTTATCGGCCCCGACGAGAGGATCACGGTGCGCTGGTAGCGTTCGTCGGTGTCAGCCTTCAGGTAATAAGCGCCAACGACGTAATCGATCAGGTTGCCCTGGGGCGAGGCGAGACGCAGTTCCTGGCTGAACTGGTTGAACTTCACCCGGCCGTCGTCGCTGCCCTGCGGAAAGGTGTCGGTCTGGAGCGAGCGCTGATCCCAGTCGGGCACCTGATGGTTGCGCCATTCGCGATAGGCGGTGATCGAAGTGACCGTGTAGTCGCCGGGGCGCCACTCGGCGGTGAGCGAGCCGCCGTAGTTCCTGTCGTTCACGTGGGTGTCGAACGTGGTGTTGACGGTCTTGTTGTCGGGACTGGCGACGATGCCTTCACGTGCCAGGACGGAGGCGAGGGCGGGGCTGTCGGTGCGCACATTGCTGGGATAGGCGATCCGCGCGGTGCTGGAGTAGACACCGTTGGGCGTGGTGTCCTTGTTATGGGTGTAATCACCCGCGAGCGTCAGCGTGAGATCGTCGGTCGGCTTGGCCTGCAGCTTGCCGCGAACACCGTAGCGCTCGTAGCCGTTGACCCAGTTGTCGGTGCCGATGTTGCGGACGTTGCCCTTGAACTTGCCGTAAATACCGCTGATCGAATAGCCCAGCTTCTCGCCGATGGGGCCTGAGAGCAGGCCGCGCACGCGATACTCGTCGCCTTCGTAGTAGCCCACGTCGATGGCGCCCGTCTGCGTCTGTGTCGGAGACTTGGTGACGACATTGACGACGCCGGCCGACGCGTTCTTGCCGAACAGCGTGCCCTGCGGGCCGCGCAGCACTTCAAGGCGCTCCAGGTCGATCAAGTCGAGCGTTGCCTGGCCCGGCCGCACCAGGACCACGCCGTCCACCACGGTCGAGACCGAGGACTCGACGCCCGGCGAGGTAGTTATCGTGCCCACGCCGCGGATGAAGATGTTGCGGTCCTTGTTCGAGGCGCCGTTGCGGAAGTCGAGCGTCGGGACCGTCGCGGCGATATCCTGGATGTTGTTGAGGTTGCGCGAGGCGGCCACATCGCCGTTCACCACCGAGACGGCGACGGGCACGTCCTTCAGGCTCTCGTTCCGGAACCGGGCGGTGACAACGATGTCACCCTCGCCCGAAGATGAACTCGCAGCGTCTGGAACGGCCTCTTCCTGAGCGCTGGTGTCTTGCGCGCGAGCCGTTGCGGCACCTCCGAAACTGAGCACGACTGCGGTTCCCGCGAGCAACGCGGAGGTCAAGCTAGTGGTTTTCACGATGCTACTCCCTGATTCGTGCGTGACGAATAATGTCTATAATTCAGGTAGAGAAGAATAGTTTTCCGATGCCGGTCAGGAGATGGGCTTTTCCGGCGGCAGCAGCAGGCTGGGCGGGAACGGCGCATTCGCCGGGCCCTTCGGGTCGCGTAGCGCGTTGCGTTGCCCGGCATCACGCGCCAGCGGGATCTGCATTCCCCGGGTGCGCTCAAGCAGGTCGAATAGCTTGGCACTCATGCGCTGGGCCAGGTCCTCGTGACCGGGCGCGGCCAGCAGATTGTTGGTCTCCGCGGGGTCCGACTGGATGTCGTAGAGTTCGTCGATATCCCAGATTCCGTGGAAGTGGACGTACTTGTAGCGATCCCCGCGAAGCGCGTGGACGGTCGGAGTCTGGGGGAAGTTGCGTTCCCAATAGTACTCGTAAAGCAATTCAGTCCGCCACGGCACGGGTTCGCCGCGGACGAGAGGTAGCATGTCCTTGCCCTCCATGTGCGCCGGCGCTTCCAACCCGGCGGCAGCCAGCAAGGTGGGTGCGATGTCGATGTTGGCGACGACCTGCTCGACCTTGCGATCACGCCCCGAACCGAACAGCGCCGGGCAACGCGCCAGCATCGGGATGCGCATCGATTCCTCGTAGGCGGTCCGCTTGTCGATCAGCCCGTGCTCGCCGAACATGAAGCCGTTGTCGCCCAGGTAGAAGATGAGCGTGTCGTCCAGCTCGCCTCGCGCCTTTAGTTCGGCCATGATCTGCTCGATGCCTTCGTCGACCGCGAGCAGCGTCTCCATGTAGCGCTTGTAGTAGCTCGCGATGTCGAGGTGCGAGTGGTAGGCATAGTCGACGCCGTGCCAGCTGTTGCGCTGGTCCTGTACCCAGCGGGGTCGCCCTTGCGCGGTGGGACCGTACTTGGCCATCGATGCGGGGTAGCGGAAGGTCTCCTTCTCGTACTTGCCGGCATGGCGTTCGGCGGGAATGAATTCGGAGTGCACCGCCTTGTGGCTGAGGTAGCACAGCCAGGGTTTGTCCTTCGGCCGCTCCTTGATCCAGTCGAGCGCATACTCGGTCAGCTCATCGGTGATGTAGCCCTTCTGCGGCACCCGCTTGCCGTTGATGTTGAGGCCGTTCTCCTCCGGCAGGTAGCTGCCTTGCCCCTTGAAGCTGATCCAGTGGTCGAAGCCGGGCTGCGGGTGGTCCCCCACATCGCCCATGTGCCACTTACCGATAAACGCGGTCTGGTACCCGGCGGCCTGCAGGATCAGCTTCA
>Ga0207644_10001713_pt1 | contig 14164 bp, 15 predicted proteins | sample KBSS73metaG_FD_184326 | JGI IMG/M metagenome (GOLD analysis project Ga0207644, IMG submission 184326) | Switchgrass rhizosphere microbial communities from Kellogg Biological Station, Michigan, USA - KBS S7-3 metaG (SPAdes) (version 2) | ecosystem: Host-associated > Plants > Roots > Rhizosphere... | reverse complement strand
ACGGTGTCGCGGTGGATCGACGGCGTCACGGAGAAGAACGAGCAGATCGACCAGGGCCCCAACCTGCGCGCGATGGTCTTCTGGGGCCACGCCCCGAACAGCCAGACGCGCGGCAAGGAAATGGTCGAGGCGATGAAGAAGCTCGACCTGCTCGTCGTCATCGATCCCTATCCGTCGGCGACGGCCGCGATGGCCGCGATGGTGCGCACCGACGGCGTCTACCTGCTGCCCGCGGCCACGCAGTTCGAGACGTCGGGCTCGTGCACGGCGTCGAACCGCTCGATCCAGTGGCGCGAGCGCGTCATCAGCCCGCTGTTCGAGTCGCAGACCGATCAGGCGCTCATGTACGCGTTCGCGAAGAAGTTCGGCTTCGGCGCCGAGTTCGTCAAGAACTACAAGGTCGTCAAGCCCGACGGCGACGCGAAATTCGAGGAGCCGCTCCCCGAGGACGTGCTGCGCGAGATCAACCGCAGCAACTGGACGATCGGCTACACGGGGCAGTCGCCGGAGCGCCTGAAGCTCCACATGAAGAACATGAACACGTTCGACGTGAAGACGCTCCGCGCGAAGGGCGGTCCCTGCGACGGCGACTACTACGGCCTGCCGTGGCCCTGCTACGGAACGCCGGAGATCAAGCACCCGGGGTCGCCGAACCTCTACGACGAGTCGAAGCACATGATGGACGGCGGCGGCTGCTTCCGCGCCAACTTCGGCGTCGAGCGCGACGGCGTCAGCCTGCTGGCGGACGACGGTTCGTACCCGAAGGGCAGCGAGCTCACGACCGGCTATCCCGAGTTCGATCACGTGCTGCTGAAGAAGCTCGGCTGGTGGGACGATCTCACCGAAGCCGAGAAGAAGGCTGCTGAAGGCAAGAACTGGAAGACCGACCTTTCCGGCGGCATCCAGCGGGTGACGATGAAGCGCGGCGTGCACCCGTGGGGCAACGCGAAGGCGCGCGCCGTCGTGTGGAACTTCCCCGACGGCGTGCCGCAGCATCGCGAGCCGCTGTATTCGCCGCGTCCGGATCTCGTCGCCAAGTATCCGACGCACGACGACAAGAAGGCCTTCTGGCGCCTGCCGACGCTCTACAAGACCGTGCAGGAGGCCAACGTCAAGAACAAGGTCGCGGAGAACTATCCGCTCGTGCTGACCAGCGGACGGCTCGTCGAGTACGAGGGCGGCGGCGAGGAGACGCGCTCGAATCCGTGGCTGGCCGAATTGCAGCAGGAGAACTTCGTCGAGATCAACCCGGCCGACGCCAACGATCGCGGCGTGCGCGACGGCGAGTACGTCTGGGTGAAGACGCCCACCGGCGCGCAGATCAAGGTCAAGGCGATGGTCACCGATCGCGTGGGCCGCGGGACGACGTTCATCCCGTTCCACTTCTCGGGCTGGTGGATGGGCAAGGACATGCTGGAGTTCTACCCCGAGGGCGCGGCGCCGATCGTCCGGGCCGAGGCCGTCAACACCGCGACGACGTACGGCTACGACTCGGTGACGATGATGCAGGAGACGAAGACCACGCTTTGCCAAGTGGCCAAGGCGTAAGGAGGCGACACCATGGCCCGGATGAAATTCCTCTGCGACGCCGAGCGCTGCATCGAATGCAACGGCTGCGTCACCGCGTGCAAGCAGGAGCACGAGATTCCGTGGGGCGTGAACCGCCGCCGCGTCGTCACCATCAACGACGGCGTTCCCGGCGAGCGCTCGATCTCGGTCGCGTGCATGCATTGCTCCGACGCGCCCTGCATGGCCGTGTGCCCGGTCGACTGCTTCTACAAGACCGAGGAAGGCATCGTCCTGCACGACAAGGATCTGTGCATCGGCTGCGGCTACTGCTTCTACGCATGCCCGTTCGGCGCGCCCCAGTTTCCGCAGGCGGGCGCCTTCGGCGTGCGCGGCAAGATGGACAAGTGCACCTTCTGCGCCGGCGGCCCCGAAAAGGACATGTCGGACGCCGAGTTCAAGAAGTACGGCCGCAACCGGCTTGCCGAGGGCAAGCTGCCCGCGTGCGCGGAGATGTGCTCGACCAAGGCGCTCCTCGCCGGCGACGGCGACGTGCTCGCCGACATCTATCGCGAGCGCGTCGTCACGCGCGGCAAGGGCGGGGAGGTGTGGGGATGGGCCACGGCGTACGGCCGGCCGGACGCGCCGCGTTCGGGCGTCGCGCCGCCGGCGGGCGCCGCGCCGCAGCCGGGCGCAGCGCCGCAACCGGGAGGCAAGACATGATCCGCATTTCGCTGGCCGTCGCGGCCGTTTCCGCCGTTGCGCTGCTGGGCGCCTGCGGCGAGCGGCCGCAGGTGCTCGAGTACAAGCAGGGCACCTACCAGGGCAAGCCCGACACGCCCGCGTACAAGAACGCCCCGTGGGACGGCGACAAGACGGCGTGGGAGAAGACGCTCGCGCAGCGTAACCAGAACCAGAACGAATACAAGCGGACGCGCTAGCGATGCCCTCGACGCGTGATCGGATCCTGCGCCTGGCCGGCGCGGTCGTCGTCGCCGCGCTGCTCGGCGCGGGTGCCGCCGGCGCGCAATCGCCGGCGGTGAATCCCGGCGAGGCCGACTCGGCGAAGCAGCAGGCGCTGCGCCAGCAGACGCAGCCGCTCAACAACCAGCCGATGTGGAGCGAGGTGCGCTCGGGCCAGAAGCAGTACACGAGCATCCAGGGGCGCGAAACCGACATCCTGATGCAGCCCCAGGGGCAGACGTGGCGCGCGCTGCGCAACAGCGAGGTGTCCGTGTACGGCGGCTGGGCGCTCGTCGGCATCCTGTTGCTGATTGGCGCGTTCTACTGGTGGCGCGGGCCGATCGAGCTGCACGAGCCGTACACCGGGCGCAAGATCCGGCGCTTTTCCGACTGGGAACGTATCGTCCACTGGTCGACGGCCGGAAGCTTCGTCGTGCTGGCGATCTCGGGGCTCATCATCCTGTTCGGCAAGAACCTGCTGCTGCCCGTCTTCGGCTATACGCTGTTCTCCTGGCTGGCGACGCTCGCGAAGAATCTCCACAACTTCGTCGGGCCGCTGTTCGTCGCATGCGTCGCGTTGCTCGTGCTCACGTTCGCGCGGAAGAATCTGCCCCAGACGGGCGACTTGAAGTGGCTCCTCAATTTCGGCGGCCTGCTGAGCGACCGGGAGGTGCCGTCGCACAAGTTCAACGCCGGCGAGAAGCTGTGGTTCTGGGGCGGCGCCCTGCTGCTCGGCGCAGTCATCTCCGTCACGGGCCTGGTGCTCGACTTCCCGAACTTCAACCAGACGCGCGGCACGATGCAGGTGTCCAACATCGTGCACCTGATCGCCACGACGCTGTTCATGATGGGCGCGTTCGCGCACATCTACATCGGGACGATCGGCATGCGCGGCGCGATCGACGGGATGAAGACCGGCTACGTCGACGAGACGTGGGCGAAGGAGCACCACGAGTACTGGTACAACGACATCAAGGCCGGCCGCATCCCGACGGAGGACGCGGGCGCCGCGCCGCCGATGCGCGAGCGCATTGCATGAGCGATCCCGGACAACGAGGAGGAGGAAGCACGATGACGACCCTACGCGCCCTGGCGGGCGCTGCGCTGGTGCTCGGCGCGTTCGGCGTGGCGATGGCCAAGCTGCCGGCGCCGCCGCCGCTGACCGACGCGCAGAAGGTCGCGGCGGAGGAGAAGAAGGCGAAGGACGCGGCCGCCGCGGACGTCGCCAAGCAGCAGCAGGCGCGCGCGGAAGATCGGGTCGCGGCGCGCTACATCGCCGAGCAGAAGGCCAAGGGCATCACCGTCACGCCTCAGATGGGACCTGCGTCCGCCCCGGCAACGGCGGTCGCAGCCCCTGCCGCGGCGCCGGGGAAGGCGAGCGCAACGCCCGCCAAGGCGCCGGACACGGCAGCGCCGGTGAAAAAGTAGCCGATCACCATGCGGCCGTGAGCGGCTGCATCCTGCCCACGGGGACCTCGCGTCCCCGTTTTGTTGCGGCGGTCCTGCGCGTCGAGCCGGCTACAGAAGCTCGTCGAGCGGCAGCAGCGAGAGCAGGTCCACGCGCAGGTCGCGCATGCGATCGTGGCCGGGCTCGACCGTCGCCACGACGCTCTTGCCGTCCTCGGTGTAGCGCCAGTTGAGGACGCGCAGCGGGTTGTAGGGGTCGGCGAGCGTCACGACGTAGCTGTTCTCGGGCTGCGTGATCACGTCGAAACGCTGCACGACCTGGCGTGCGAGCTCGGGGCTGTCGATGAGTAGGCCGATCTCGGTGTTGAGGTGGAAGGAGCGGCGGTCGAAGTTGGCCGAGCCGACGAACACCTTCTTGCGGTCGAACACGAACACCTTCGCGTGCAGCGCGAACTGCCCGGCGCTGGGATTCTTGAGCGCGCCGCCCTTTTCCTGCGGCTTGCCGGGCAGCGGCTTCACTTCGTAGAGCTCGACGCCCTCCGCGAGCAGCGGCGCGCGGTAGTGCTGGTAGCCCGCGTGGACGATCGGCTCGTCGGTCGATGCGAGCGAATTGGTCAGCACGCGAACGCGCACGCCGCGCTCGCGCAGGGACTTCAGCATCTGCTCGCCGGGCGCGCCGGGCACGAAGTAGGGCGAGACGACGACGAGCTCCTTGTGCGTGTCCTTCGCCGCGGCGATCAGGCGTTTGCGCAGCAGCAGTCCCGGCGCGTCGCCGCTCTCGACGTCGGCCTTGTCGGGACTGTCGTAGATGACTTCCGCCTTCGCCCATACGAGGCCGTTCGTGGCCAGCAGTCCCGCGAGCGGCTGGCCGGTGCGTGCATGCTGCGAGAGCTTGTCGCCGTCCTCGCGCGATTCCTTCCGGTGGTCCGCGAGGTCGCGCTCGAATTGCGCGACGGCGGTCGCGTCCGGCACAGTGCCGTACAGCGCCTCGACCGGCACCGACAGGCGGCTGTTCCAGTATTCGTCGAAGCTCTTCGACAGCTCGCGCACCGCCGGACCGATCGCGAAGACGTCGTAATCGCCGAACTGCAGGTCCTTGCCGCTCTCGAAGTACGGGTCGCCTACGTTGCGCCCGCCGGCGAGCGCGACGGCGTTGTCGATCACGTACAGCTTGTTGTGCATCCGGTGGTTGAGTCGCGGCGCGGAGAACGCGAGCTCGATCCAGCGGAACGCCGCGAAGCGGCCCCGATAGGCGAACGGGTTGTAGAGCCGCACCTCGATGTTCTGATGCGCGGACAGCGCGGCGATCTGCGCCTCCTGCGCCTGCGCCTGCGGGTCGTCGAGCAGCAACCGCACGCGCACGCCGCGCTTCGCGGCGCGCAGGATCGCATCCATCAGCAGGTAGCCGCTGTCGTCGTTCGCGAACGTGAAGTACTGCACGTCGAGCGTGCGTTCCGCCGCGTCCGCGAGCTGTGCGCGCAGCGCGAAGCCGTCGGCGCCGCTTGGCAGCAACTTGAAGCCGGACACGCCCGGGTGCGCGGCGGCACGCGCAGCCGCCGTCCGGCCGAGCGCGGTCTGCTGCGGCTGCGCGAGGGCGGTGGACTCGGTGCGAGGATAGTCGGCGCCCGGCGTCGCGCAGCCCGAAAGGGCGACGACGACCGCAGCGGTTGCGACAACGAGCGCGGCATGCGCGCGGCGGCGAAGCATGAGGGCCGATCGGAAAGGAATGCGGACAGGATAAAAGGCGGCCCGCCTACGCTGCATCGGCGTCCCGAGCGATGTCGTGTAGGACGCTCACGCAAGCTGCGCCGCGCGATTGTCTGCTACACCTCGCGCGGGAGCGCGCGGCCTGCGCGCCGGGCTTACGGCCGGGATGGGCCTCGACGCAGTGGAGACGAGCCGAAGGGAACGGTCGGCGCGCCGAGGGCGCGCGTGGCGGTCAGAAGAGCGCGCGAACGGCCTGACCGACGGCGTACCACGTCAGGCTGCACGCGGCGATGCCTGCAATCAGTATCCAGTCCTTCGCGGTGAGGCGCGTCATGCGGGGTCTCCCTGCGCGCGCGTGCGCCGTGGCGGCGTCTGTTGCGCCGATGAGCACGCGTGCGAACGGTGTCGGAGAGCGTTGCGTCGGAAATGGCCGGTCGCCGGCTCCCGGTTCAGTTCTCCACGACGGGGCCGACGTCGACCCCGCCCGGATGACGTGTGAATTTTACACGAGCGCCCCGCCGCGCGTGTGGCGAAAATGGGCGTCCCGTCCGACGTTGCAACGCGAACGCCCGTCCGCGGCGCGGGTCCAATCGTTCTCTCCCCGGAGGTCTCCATGAACTACATCGACGCCATCGTGATTCCCGTTCCTCGCGCCAGCCTCGACACGTACAAGCGCATGTCGGAGGAGTGGGGCAACGCCCATCTACGCCACGGCGCGCTGTACTACTCCGACTCGATCAGCGACGACGCGCAGCCCGGCAAGGTCACGTCGTTTCCGCAGGCCGTGCAACTGAAGGACGGCGAAGTGATCGCGCTGGCGTGGGTGGTCTATCGGAGCAAGGAGGACCGCGACCGCATCAGCAAGGCGGTGATGGAGGATCCACAGCTCAAGGAATCGATGGATCCGTCCAAGATGCCGTTCGACGGCAAGCGGATGTTCTGGGGCGGCTTCCAGACCATCATCGGGCTGGCGGGCGGACGCTGATCCGGCTGCGGACGGCGCCGCAGTCGCTCACTCGATGACGGCGACCCCGTCGCCGACGCGCACCGTACCGCCCCGATCGGCGGTCATCATGATGGCGAACGTGGGCCGTTCCGCAGGAAACAGCCGCAGCAGCGTCTTCATGACCGGGACGTCCCGCCGTCCGGTGACGGGATTGGCATGCGTCGCGAGGCATCGCGTCACCGGATGGGGCGCGTGGAAGGCGACGGCACCGATGCGCAGGGTGCGACCCACCCAGCGCTGCTCCTCCCACGCGTCCAGACCCTCCACTGCGATATTCGAGCGAAAGCGACGCTCGGTGAGTGCAGGCGCTTCGCCGACGGATGAAGCGAGCGCGGCCACGCTCGCTCGCCCGTGAAGCGTCGCGTACCCCGGCTCGCGGTCCTGATACCGCGGCGTGATTCCGTCGCCGACCACGCGCAACGGGCGCCGGTCCTTTTGCGACGACAACGGATTGTCGTCGAGGCCGAGCACGTAGTGCTCGATCGCCGCGGCGAACCGCTCGCGACCGCCGGCATCGAGCACGTCGTCCAGGAGGACTTGCCCGGCGTGCTCGACTCGCAGCCGCCATGTGTCGTGGTCCCACGTGAGCCGAAGCGCGGCCAACCCGGGCGTGTTGACCAGCGCGACGAAGTCGAGCTTGGTGCCCCACGCGTCGTCGGGCGCAGCCGCACCGTTGAACCGCAGGCCGAGCACGCGATCCCCGGCGACGCGTCCCCCGGGAAGGACTTCGAGCGAATCGCATTGCTCGGGCGTGAATCCCTTTACCGGGTAGCGAAACAACGCTGCGACGCGCATGACTAGGGAATCATGCGGCTGAGCCAGATCACGTAGGCAACGAGTGCCACCAGCACGACCGCCAGCGCGGCGAGCACGCGACGGTACAGCCGCACGTGGCGGCTTTGCGTCTCCACCCCCTGACGCTGAAGGGAGAGACTCTCGGACGTGACGCGCTTGTATTCCTCGAGGTGAGCCCGCTGGGCCTCGAGGATCTGCGTCAGCAGCTGCTCTGTACTAGGGTCGTCGTTCATCGCTGTCGCGCGCGCCATGGACGCAAGCGCGCGCACTGGGGCTCGAGACGCCTCCCGTTCGGCCCCGAACAGGACGCGGCGGCTTGACTGGCGGAGAGATAGGGATTCGAACCCTAGAAACGTTTCCGTTTACCTGATTTCGAGTCAGGCGCCTTCGACCACTCGGCCATCTCTCCGAAGCCGCGAATTATACCGTACGGCGCAGCGTAGCTCAGGGGGCCGGCCGCACGGTCGCGGTAACATGCGCGCACCGTCGCAACCGGTCCCCCTGCGCCGGGGATACGCCGCCCGCATGAGCAAGCCGCACAAGAGCCTTCCGAATCGCATCGATCAGATGCTGACGATCGCGGGTCTCACGATCCTGATCGTGGGCTGCTTTCTCGTGCTGCAGCCGTTTCTGACGGCCGTCATCTGGGCGGCGATCCTGTGCGCGACGTCGTGGCCGCTGTACGAGCGACTGCGCACGCGCTTCTACCGCCAGGAATGGCTGGCCGCAACCCTGATGCTCGTGCTGATCACGATCGTGCTGTTCGCGCCGTTCGTCATCGTCGGCGCGTCGATCGCCGACAACGCGGACGCCGTCGAGACCTGGGCGCGCGCGATGATCGAGGCGGGCCCCCCCGACCCGCCGGCGTGGGTCGCCGAGCTGCCGCTGATCGGACCCAGCGCCACCGAGTACTGGGCCGGCATGGCGCACGACACGGCGGCCGTCATGGCCGAGCTGCGCAAATACCTCGAGCCCGCGCGCAAGTTCGCCGTCGCCTCGGGCGTCACCATCGCTGGCGCGCTCCTGCAGCTCGCCCTGTCGATCCTCGTCGCGTTCTTCATCTTCCGCGACGCCGACGAATTCACCGGACGGCTGCGCGGCGGACTCGCCCGGCTCGCAGGCGAGCGCGGCATGCACCTCGCGCACGTCGCCATCACGACCGTGCGCGGCGTCGTGCTCGGCATCCTGGGGACCGCGATCGCGCAGGGCGTGCTGGCGGGCATCGGATTCTGGATTGCCGGCATCAAGGCTGCGCCGCTGCTCGGCTTCATCACGTTCCTGCTCTCGCCGGTGCCGATCGGCCCGCCGCTCGTCTGGATTCCCGCGGGAGTGACGCTGCTCAGCGGCGGTCAGACCGGCTGGGGTCTCTTCGTGCTGCTCTGGGGCGGCCTCGTCGTGTCGACGATCGACAACATCATCCGCCCGCTCATCATCAGCGCCGGCAGCGACCTGCCGTTCGTGCTCGTGCTGCTCGGCGTACTGGGCGGTGCCGTCGCGTTCGGGTTCATCGGCGTATTCCTGGGGCCGGTGCTGCTGGCGCTGGGCTACGCGCTGCTCAACGAATGGGCCATCCACACGCCTCCGCCGGACGACGCGCCGGCGGACGCCAAGCCCGACGCTTGAGCGCGTCAGCGCCCCGCAGCGGCGGACGCGGCGCGGTCGCGCTCCAGCGCCGTGCGAAACGGCGAGAGCGCCTGCACCATCTGCGAGAAGATCTTCGGGTTGGCGGCGATCACCTGGCCGCCGTGCAGGTAGTCGCCTTCGCCGGAGAGATCGCCGATGAGGCCGCCGGCCTCGAGCACCAGCAGGCTTCCCGCGGCGACGTCCCAGGGATTCAGTCCCACCTCGAAGAAGCCGTCGTACGAGCCGGCCGCCACGTACGCGAGATCGAGCGCGGCCGCGCCGGGACGGCGCAGTCCCGCCGTGTGCGTGATCATCGTCTTCATCATCTGCAGGTACGTATCGAGGAAGCTGCCGTCGCGGAACGGGAAGCCGGTGCCGATCAGGCATTCGCGCAGATGCTGCCGCCGCGACACGCGAATGCGCCGGTCGTTGAGAAAGGCGCCGCGCCCGCGCGTCGCGGTGAAGAGGTCATTGCGCACCGGGTCGTAGATCGCGCCCTGCGTGATCACGCCGCGATGCGCCATCGCGATCGACACGCAATACTGCGGAAAGCCGTGCAGGAAGTTCGTCGTGCCGTCGAGCGGATCGATGATCCACAGGTGCTCGGCGTCGAGGTTCTTGTCGCGGCTGGTGCCTTCCTCGGCGAGGATCGCGTGGTCCGGATACGCGGCGTGGATGGTCTCGACGATCGCGCGTTCCGCCTCGCGGTCGACTTCGCTGACGAAGTCCTTCGGTCCCTTGACGGTGACGGTCAGCAGGTCGAGATCGCGCGCGCCGCGATTGATGATGTTGCCGGCGCGGCGTGCGGCCTTCACGGCCGTCGTGAGCATCGGGTGCATGGCGTGTCGAAAGAGCGGACGACCGGTATTCTACCCGTTGCCCGCATTCGCCCCCCATGATCGCGCCGGCGCCTGATGCCCCTTGCGACGACGACCGCAGCGGCGAGGCGCTCGGCCGCGTCCGCGTCGTGCTCGTGCGCACCAGCCACCCGGGCAACATCGGCGCCGCGGCGCGCGCGATGCTGACGATGGGGCTCTCGCGGCTGGTCCTCGTCGCGCCGCGGCGCTTCCCCGATGACGACGCCGTGGCGCGCGCGTCGGGCGCAACCGTGGTGCTGGATGCAGCGCGCGTCGTTCCCACGCTCGACGACGCACTGGCGGGGGTGGCGCTGTCGATCGGATTCTCGGCGCGTCCGCGCGAGTTTGCCGGACGCGTCCTGCCGGCACGCGCCGCCGCGGTCGAGGCCGTTGCCGCGACGGCTCACGGCGACGTCGCGCTCGTCTTCGGGACCGAGATGTCGGGCCTCACCAACGACGAGCTGTCGCGCTGCGCCATCGCGGCGACGATTCCCGCGAACCCCGGTTACGCATCGCTCAACCTTGCGGCGGCCGTGCAGGTGGCCGCCTACGAGCTTCGCGTGGCGGCGCTCTCCGACGCGGTCTGGCGCGCCCCCGCGTTCGCGCGCGCCACGCAGGACGCCCTCGACGGGCTTCACGCCCACGCGCAGCGCACGCTGGTCGACATCGGCTTCCTCGACCCCGCGATGCCGAAGCGCCTGATGCCGCGCTTGCGACGCCTGTTCGGCCGCGCGGGCCTCGAGCGCGAGGAGGTCAACATCCTGCGCGGCATCCTGGCGCGCGTCGACGCGCTGCTCGCGGGAAGCGTCGCGAAATCGCCGCGCAAGGCGCGCGACGAATGACGAACCGCGGCGCGTCGGTCGGCGATCCGCATTGCCGCAATTGCGGCGTGCGGGCCGCGGGGGCGTATTGCGCCGCGTGCGGGCAGGAGACGCGGGTCGCGCTGCCCACGTCACGCCAGTTCATGCGCGAGGCGACGGGCCGCGTCATCGCCTGGGACGGTCGACTGTGGCGCACGTTGTATGCGCTCGTGTTCCGTCCGGGCTTTCTCACGCAGGCGTACCTCGCGGGGAGGCGCCGCCACTACGTGCGTCCGGCGCGGCTGTTCCTCGCGATGTCGCTGATCCTGTTCGCCGTGATCCGCTTCGAGGTGCGCACTGCCGATACGAGCTCGCTGTTCATCGTCGACGACATCGACCGCGCGACGCGGCCCGGCGGCATGCCGGCGGCGCGTGCGGGCGACGCGCCGGAGGCCTCTGCCGGCGGCAGCGTCGCCAAGCGCGACCGCGCGCCGCCGCCGTTCACGCCCTCCGTCAAGATCGACGTCGACGACGACCTCAACTTCATCGTCGGCGGCTCGGACAATTTCGTCGGCCGCGAGCTGCGCGAGCGCTTCAATCGGTTCAACAAGCTCTCGCCCGAGCAGAAGTCGGACCGCCTGCTCGACGGGGCGCTGCGCTACGGCTCCTACGTCCTCTTCGTGCTGCTGCCGGTGTTCGCCGCCTTGCTGAAGCTCGCCTACGTCGGGCGCGCGCGGCGCTATCCGGGGCGCCCGCGGCTCTACGCCGAGCATCTCGTGTATGCGGCGCACCTGCACACGTTCGTGTTCCTGCTGCTGGTGGCGATCCTTCTCGTGCCGTGGCAGGCGGTGCGGCTCGCGCTCGGCGCCGCGCTGGTGGTCTACGTCGCGCGGTCGCTGAAGAACGTGTACGGGGGTGCCGGATGGGGGCGGCTGGCGCGCGCGCTCTTCGTCGCGCTCGGGTACCTCGCGGCTGTGGGGTTTGCCATCGCCGGCCTGGTGCTCGCGTCGATCCTGCTGCGCTAGGCCTGACGCCGGGCGGGGGCCGCTTCGAAGGCGGCTAATACTTGAGTGATTCTATCGGGTATGGCAGAATTTCAGCCATGTTCGCCCGTCTGCGCGAAGACATCCGCATCGTGTTCGACCGCGATCCGGCGGCGCGCTCCACGTTCGAGGTGCTGACCTGCTATCCGGGCCTTCACGCGCTCGTGTGGCACCGCGTCGTCCATTGCCTCTGGCGCGGCGGGTTCCGGTGGCTGGCGCGGTGGCTCGCGCATTGGGGACGCTTCCTGACCGGCATCGAGATCCACCCCGGCGCGACGATCGGCCGGCGCGTGTTCATCGACCATGGCATGGGTGTGGTCATCGGCGAAACCGCGGAGATCGGTGACGATTCGACGCTCTACCACGGCGTCACCCTCGGCGGCACGTCGTGGAACAAGGGCAAGCGGCATCCTACCCTGGGTCGCAACGTGGTCATCGGCGCCGGCGCCAAGATCCTTGGGCCGATCCTGATCGGCGACGGCGCCAAGGTCGGCTCGAATGCGGTCGTGGTGCGCGACGTGCCGCCCGGATCGACCGCGGTCGGCATTCCTGCGCGAATCGCGTCGCCGGCGGACCAGGCGCGGCGGGAAGCGCAGGCCACTCAACTCGGGTTTTCGCAGTACGCGATCTCCGCCGACATGAACGACCCGGTGGTGCAGGCGATCCACAAGCTGCTGGACCACGCGTCGCTGACCGAGGAGCGGCTCAACAAGCTGGTCGAGCAGTTGCAGCGCGACGGCGTGGAGTGCGGCGACGCCAAGGCGGTCGCCGAGGCGTTCGACCCGGGCTCGATCAACCGGATGCTGGAATGAACCATTCCCCTGTATAGTTGACTAAATTATTCGGGAATCATAATACGCTGTTGTCCTGGACAATATCGCCGCTGGTGGGGAACGGGGGGCGGCGAAACCACGACGGATCAACCCTATGCGCTTGACAACGAAAGGTCGTTTTGCCGTCACCGCCATGATCGACGTGGCGATGCACGGCACCCACGGGCCGGTCACGCTTGCCGCGGTCTCGGAGCGGCAGCGGATCTCCCTGTCCTACCTGGAGCAGCTTTTCGGGAAGCTGCGCCGCCACGGGCTGGTCGACAGCGTTCGCGGGCCCGGCGGCGGCTACAACCTGTCCCGTGGCGCGGACGCCGTCTCGGTCGCCGACGTAATCCTGGCGGTCGACGAGCCGATCGACCAGACGCAATGCGCGGGCCGCGAGAACTGCCTCGACGATCGCCGGTGCCTCACGCACGAATTGTGGACGAGCCTCAACGCCCACATTTTCTCGTTCCTGCGTTCGGTCACGCTGGCCGAGCTAGTGCGCCAGCAGGGCCAGCAGAAGAGCGGCGACGTTGCGGTGCTGCAGGATCACCGTTCGGGTCCGGACGCCGGGCCTCGTGACCGCGAGCCCGTCGACGCCGTCTAGCGCACGCGAAGAGCCTTCCATGAGACTTCCGATCTATCTCGACTACTCCGCGACCACGCCGGTCGATCCACGCGTTGCGGAGAAGATGATCCCGTATCTCACGCAGGATTTCGGCAATCCGGCGTCGCGCTCGCACGCGTTCGGCTGGACGGCCGAAGCGGCGGTCGAGGAGGCGCGCGCGAACATCGCCGCGCTCGTCAACTGCGACCCCAAGGAGCTGGTGTTCACGTCGGGCGCGACCGAGGCGATCAACCTCGCGGTGAAGGGCGCCGCGCACTTCTACCGCGACAAGGGCAAGCACCTCGTCACGGTGAAGACCGAGCACAAGGCGACGCTCGACACGATGCGCGAGCTCGAGCGTGAAGGCTTCGAGGTCACGTATCTCGACGTGCAGGAGAACGGTCTCCTCGACCTCGACGCGTTCAAGGCCGCGTTGCGCCCGGACACGAGCGTCGTCTCGGTGATGTTCGTCAACAACGAGATCGGCGTCATCCAGGATATCCCGCAGATCGGCGAGATCTGCCGCGCCCGCGGCATCATCTTCCACGTCGACAGCGCGCAGGCCACCGGCAAGGTGCCGATCGACCTCGCGGCGCTGAAGGTCGACCTGATGTCGTTCTCCGCGCACAAGACGTACGGACCCAAGGGCATCGGCGCGCTGTTCGTGCGGCGCAAGCCGCGCGTGCGCATCGAGGCGCAGATGCACGGCGGCGGCCACGAGCGCGGCATGCGCTCGGGAACGCTCGCGACGCACCAGATCGTCGGCATGGGCGAGGCGTTCCGGCTCGCCAAGGCCGAGATGGCGACGGAGAACGAGCGCATCCGCATGCTGCGCGATCGCCTGTGGACCGGCATCGCGCAGATGGAAGAGGTGTACATCAACGGCGACCTCGAGCGGCGCGTGCCGCACAACCTCAACGTCAGCTTCAACTTCGTCGAAGGCGAGAGCCTGATCATGGCGATCAAGGACGTCGCGGTGTCGTCGGGCTCGGCGTGCACGTCGGCCTCGCTGGAACCGTCGTATGTGCTGCGGGC
>Ga0207644_10001704_pt1 | contig 14193 bp, 7 predicted proteins | sample KBSS73metaG_FD_184326 | JGI IMG/M metagenome (GOLD analysis project Ga0207644, IMG submission 184326) | Switchgrass rhizosphere microbial communities from Kellogg Biological Station, Michigan, USA - KBS S7-3 metaG (SPAdes) (version 2) | ecosystem: Host-associated > Plants > Roots > Rhizosphere >... | reverse complement strand
TCGTCGGGCCCATCCCCGGCACGCCGCTGCTGGCCCCGCGGATCCGCGAAGGACGCGCGCTCGTCTCCGGGGACACGGACGCGCTCATGATCAACCAGGCGCTGGCCGCGCGCGATCCCTCGCTCGAGGTCGGCGCCCAGGTCACGCTGAGGTCTCGCGGCCGGGAGCTGCGCGGCACGATCGTGGGCATCGCGACGGAGCTCTTCCCGCTGCCGATCGTCTACGCGCCCGAGAGCGCCGTGCATCCCCTCACGGGCGCCGCCGCGGGCGAGACGCGCATCCTGCGCGTCGTGACCGCCGCGCACGATCCCGCCGGACAGCTCCGGGCGGCGAGGGAGGTCGAGGCGGCGCTCGCGCGCGCAGGCATCGACGTCGACGCCGTCCATGCGCTCGCCGACCGCCGCAAGGCGCTCGAGGACCACCTCGTCATCGTTCTCAGCGCGCTCGTGCTCGCCGCTTCCCTGGTCGTGCTCGTGGGGAGCGTCGGCCTCGCGTCGGCGCTCTCGCTCGGCGTGATCGAGCGCACGCGCGAGATCGGGATCCTGGGCGCGATCGGCGCGACGCCGCGTGCGATCGCGCGCGACGTCGTCCTCGAAGGAATCGTCATCGGCGCCCTGAGCTGGGTGGTCGCGCTCGGGCTCGCCGTGCCGCTCACGCTCGTCCTCGGCGCGGTGACGGGGGGGATCTTCTTCAAGGCCCCGCTCGGCTTCTTCTTTTCCCCCGGCGCCGCCGCCTCGTGGCTGGCGCTCGTCGTACTGCTCTCCTCGGCCGCCGGCTTCCTTCCCGCATGGAGGGCGTCGCGGCTCCCGATCTCGGAGGCCCTCGCCCATGTCTAGGAAATGGATCACGCTCGCCGCCGTCCTGCTCCTCCTCGTCCTGCTCGTCTTCGGCGGAGGGCGCTGGATCTGGAACCAGCTCCTGGTGATGCACGGCGTCCACCCGCGCTGAGACCTCGCGGCGCCCGGGAGCGCCCGCCCGCGCGGCGCACGCTACCCCGGCAGACGGCGGCTCGCGGAGTACGGGAAGATGTCCACCAGCGCCCCCTGCTCCATCTGCCGCTGCATCCGCCTCCAGAACTCCGGCGTCAGGATCTCCGCGTGCTCGCCCAGGAACGCCTCGCGCAGAGCGCCGTGCAGCCCCATGAACGTCAGGAACTCCTCGGGGAAGATGTCGTTGGGCGCGACGTAGAACCACGGCTCCGCGCTCATCTCCTCGTCGTTGTCCGACGGCGCGGGCATCTCGCGAAAGCGGCAATCCGAGAGCAGGCAGAGCTCGTCGTAGTCGTAGAAGATCACGCGCCGGTGGCGGGTGACGCCGAAGTTCTTCAAGAGAAGATCGCCGGGGAAGATGTTCGTGGCCGCAAGATCCCGGACCGTCTGGCCGTAGTCGAGCACCGCCTCGCGCGCCTCGTCGCTCGTGGCCTGCGCGAGATAGAGGTTGAGCGGCGTCACGCGCCGCTCCAGGTAGACGTGGTGGATGGTGAGGGTCTCCCCGTCGATCGCGACGCTCTCGGCCGCCGACCGCAGCAGCTCCGCCAGCAGGTCCTCCGAGAATCGATCCTTCGCGAACGAGAGGTGCTCGAACTCCTGGGCGTCGACGAGGCGCCCGGCGCGGTCGTGCCGGAAGACGAGGTCGTACTTCTCCTTCACCTCGGCCCGAGTCGTCGCCTTGGGAGGGGCGAAGCGGTCGCGGATCACCTTGAAGACGACGTCGTAGGAGGCGAGCGTGAAGACGACCATCACGAGCCCTGCCTCCCCGGGAGCGAGGACGAAGCCGTCGGTGGATCCGGCCAGGTGGTCCATGAGGCCCCGGTACATCTCCGTCTTGCCGTGCTTGTTGTAGCCGATGGCGATGTACAGCTCGGCGATGGGCTTGAGGGGAACGATGAGCTGGAGGAAGCGGACGACCTGCCGCGGAACCGGCGTTTCGACGTGGAAATACGACCGCGTGAAGCTCAGGACGATGCTCGCCTCGTTCTCGGTCAGGAGCACGGCGTCCACGCGCACTCCCCGGTCCGCGTGGAGCAGGGCCAGGACGAGAGGGACCGAGCGGCCGCCCCGCCGGATCCGCCCGAAGAGGTAGGCGCCCTTGCGCCGGTAGAAGACCGGGGTCAGCACATCGATGCCGTCGAAGCCCGCTTCGCCCCACTTCTCGCGGCAGCGCGCGTCGACGGCGCCCGCGACGAGCCTCTCGTCCCGCGCGCGGTCCTCCCAGCGCCAGCGGGAGGGGAGCGCTCCCAGGATCCGGCCGATGAGCTCCCCCGTGGATGCGCCCGCGCCGAGCTCGACGTGGACGGGGCCGCCCTCGTCCGGGTCCGCGTACTCGAAGTCGCGGGCGACGAACTCCATGGATTCGTCGACTCCGACCGTCTCGAAGATGCGGCGCGTGACGGAGTTGAAGAAGGTCTCCGCCAGCTCGAGGTGGGGAGCCCCTTCGACGAGCCCGGCAAAGGACTTCTTCACCGGGACCCAGAACCGCCGGTCGCGGATCCTCTCGCCCACCAGAGGATGGAGCTGCTCGACGAGACGGGAGAGGACACGGCCGTAGAGGTCGAGCCGCTCGACGGCGTCGGACTGGATGCCGGACCAGTCGCGCCGCTCGAACCTCTCGGGCGCGCGGCGCGTGATGCGGGAGAACTCCTCGCGGTAGAAGTCGAACGCGGCCCGGATCAGGGTCGCGCACAGGCGCGCGACGGCACCCTCCTCACGAGGGAACGACACCGGCCGCGCGTCCGTCTTGCCGCTCACATCCGGGCGATGATCGCGTCCCCGAACTCGCTCGTCTTGACCTCCTTCGCGCCCTCCATCAAACGCGCGAAGTCGTAGGTCACGGTGCGCGCCGCGATGGCGCCGTCGATCCCCTTCAGCACGAGGTCGGCCGCCTCGGTCCATCCCATGTAGCGGAGCATCATCTCGCCGGACAGGATCACCGATCCCGGATTCACGCGGTCCAGGTTCGCGTACTTGGGGGCGGTGCCGTGGGTCGCCTCGAATACGGCGTGGCCCGTGGCGTAGTTGATGTTGCCGCCGGGCGCGATCCCGATGCCGCCGACCTGCGCCGCCAGCGCGTCGGAGAGATAGTCCCCGTTGAGGTTCAGGGTCGCGATGACGTCGAACTCGTCGGGCCGGGTGAGCACCTGCTGGAGCGTAATGTCGGCGATCGCGTCCTTGACGAGGATCTTCCCCTTGGCCAGGTCGGCGTCCCGCTGCGCGTTGGCGGCCGCTTCACCGGACTCGGCCTTGACGCGCTCCCACTGGTTCCACGTCGTGACGTGATCGGCGAACTCCCGCTCGGCGACGGCGTATCCCCAGTTGCGGAAGGCTCCTTCGGTGTACTTCATGATGTTGCCCTTGTGGACGAGGGTCAGGCTCTTGCGCCCGTTCTCGACGGCGTAGGAGAGGGCGGCGCGGACCAGCCGCTCGCTTCCCTCGCGGGAGACGGGCTTCACGCCGATGCCGGAGGTCTCGGGGAAGCGGACCTTTCCGAACTCCTTGGGGAAGTTCTCGCGCATGAGCGACAGGAAGCGCTTCGCGGCGTCGCTCCCCGCCTCGAACTCGATCCCCGCGTAGATGTCCTCCGTGTTCTCGCGGAAGATGACCATGTCGACTTTTTCCGGGTGCTTGACCGGAGACGGCACTCCCGAAAACCACCTCACCGGCCGCAGGCACACATAGAGGTCGAGGATCTGCCGCAAGGCGACGTTGAGGGATCGGATCCCTCCCCCGACCGGCGTCGTCAGGGGGCCCTTGATCCCCACGAGGTACTGACGGAAAGCGTCCACCGTTTCGTCGGGAAGCCAGGTGTTCTGCAGCCGGAACGCCTTCTCGCCCGCCAGGACCTCCATCCAGGCGATCCGCCTGCGTCCGCCGTAGGCGTTCGCGACGGCGGCGTCGAGGACCCGAACGCTCGCGCGCCAGATGTCCGGACCCGTTCCGTCCCCCTCGATGAAGGGAAGAATGGGAATGTCCGGAACCTGCAGCTTGCCGCTGCGTATGACGATCTTGGAGCCGTCCTTGGGGGTCTGGATCTCGAAGCCGGACACGGGCGTCTACCTCCTCGAAGCGAGTGTTGGAAACGCCGCACAGGATACCTTCTAACCGCCCCATAATCTAGGAATTGCGGCCTGGCACATTCCGCCCAGCATGTACCGGTAGTGCCATTTCCTTCATCCTGCGGTGCTCATCTCCGCAAAAGCGAAAAATCGAGATTGCTGCAAACCCATCTCAGCGGTACTTTCCCTTGGCCATCAGCGGCTCTGTGCCCGCAGCGGAAGTGTTTTCCGCCGAAAGGCCGGACCCGTCAGTGGCCTGGGGTTACGGAACGGTCAGATCAAGGGGCTATCAGTTCCCTAGTTACTAGAGCCAAGGCTCGCAAGGGGGGTCATCAGTGAAACGAACATACCGGATGCAACGAGTGATCGCTCTCATGACGTGCGCGGTGATGTGCGCCGCCTCGCTGGCATACGGCGGACCGACACGCCAGCCTGTGACGGGCGATGTGGGGAACGAGGCGCTGACGCTGAAGGGCCCGATCTCCGTTACCACCGTCGACAAGGCCGACGGAGAGAACTCCAACTTCCTGGTCGGCTGCCTTCTGACCATCCTCGCGGGCGGCGGCGGCACCTCGGGCAACTCGCGCGCGCCGAACCCGAACTTCCTCGCGGGCCGCGCCGTGTTCCTCGTGACGGCCACCGAGGCGCAGGCGGGAGGTCTCGCCGCGGGCATGCAGCCCGGATCCATCGGGTTCCACTACGTGACCGCTCCGAGCGGCTCGGCCACCGGAACCCTCAAGATCTGGTTCGAGAACACCTCGGACACGACCAACAACAAGCCTGCGTCCTGGGCCGGCGCGATCGCCACCATGACGCTCGCCAGCAACGGCTCGCAGACGCTGCCCGCGTCCACGACGCCGTTCGATCTGACCCTTTCCGGCGGCTCTCCCTTCACCTACACCGGGAACGCCCTCTACGTCGCGTTCGAGTTCGTGTGGTCGGGCCCGGTGCGCACGAACACCATCGTCGACTGCAACGTCGACCTGGCCAACGGCCTCCTCGGCAACAACTCCACCTCCGACGTGATCACCGCCAGCGCCTTCCGTCCCCTGCTGCGGCTGACTCCCGCCATCGGCTTCGCGAACGACGCGGCCGTCGATCAGGTGCGGAGCCTCGGTGCAGTGCCCAACGGCCTCGTGGGCCCGCAGGCGTTCCAGGCGATCGTGACCAACAAGGGCACGAGCCCGCGGAGCAATCTCCAGGTCAGCCTCAACGTCACGGGCGCGCAGAGCTTCTCGGACAGCGTGACCATTCCGTCCCTGCCGGCTTGCACGGGCGCCGCGCTGGTCACCTTCGCCGGCATGCCCATCACGACCGTCGGGAGCGACACCATCAGCGTGACCGTTCCCAACGACGACAACAACTCCAACAACGCACGGTCCCGTCCCCTGAACGTGACCGGCGCGACGTACTCCTACAAGTACGCCGGTTCGACGCTCAGCGGCGGCGTGGGTTCCACGACCGGCGTGCTTCAGCTCGGCGGCGTGTTCAACACCGTTTCCGCCACCCAGGTAGATGCGGTGAACCTGGAGTTCGCAGCAGCCACCGCCAGCTCCTACAAGGTCGCCATCTACGGCGACGCCGGCGGAGTTCCCGGCGCCCTGCTGTACGAGGATGCAGCCGACCGGACGCCGGTCGCCGGCCCCGTCTCGATCCGCATCAATCCTCCCGTGGCCGTACCGGCGGGCAACTTCTACGTCGTGGCGGAGCAGACCAACGGGACCATCAACTACAGCCTCTCGTTCGACACGGAGAATCCCCTGCGCACGGGCGCCTTCTTCGCCGCGACGGCGATTCCGGCGGGCGCGTGGGGCGACCTCGCTCCGGCGAACACCTTCAAGCTCAACGTCGGCGCCATCGTCGGCGCCTGCATCGCGCCCCCCGTCGTCAGCGTGACGCCCGCTACATCGAGCGTCTGCCAGGGCGGGACGCTCCATTTCACTTGCAACGTGACCGGCGCGACCGGCAGCACCACCATTCAATGGACTGAGAACGGTGTCGACATCGGCGGCGCGACGAGCCCCACGCTCAACGTGACCAAGGCCGGCGCCGGAAGCTTCAGCTACAACTGCAAGGTGACGGACGACGCAGCCTGCACGAACATCATCGATGCCACGCCCTCGACGGGCACCTGGATCGCCAACGGCGGCGCGTGCGAAGACGGCAATCCCTGCACGGGCCCCGACACCTGCGGCGGCGGCACTTGCCAGGCGGGTCCCAACCCCTGCAACGACAACGATGCCTGCACCAACGACATCTGCGACGGCGTGGGCGGCTGCACCTACACGACCGTCAATTGCAACGACAACAACGTGTGCACGGCGGACTCCTGCAACTCCGGTTCGGGCTGCATCAACGCCCCCATCGCAGGGCCCTGCACCGACGGCAACGTCTGCACGGTCGGTGACGCCTGCGCCGCCGGCGTCTGCGTCCCGGGTCCGGTGCCGGCTCCGGTCCAGTTCTGCAATGCGGGCGCCATCAACATCCGTGACGGCGGCGCCGGGGCGCTTCCGTACCCGTCCTCGGTCACGGCATCGGGCTTGGCCACGATCCTGTGCAAGGCCACGGTCAACCTCAACGGCTTCGCCCACTCCTTCCCCGACGACGTGGACATGATGCTCGCCGGACCCAGCCAGAACGCGACCATCATGTCGGACGTGGGCGGCGCCATTGCCGCCTCCGGCGTCAACCTCACGCTCGACGACGCGGCAGGAAGCCCGCTGCCCGACGACGGTCCTCTCGTTTCGGGGACCTTCAAGCCCTTCAACTCGGGTCTCGCAGACGGGTTCCCGGCCCCGGCGCCCACCGCGCTCAACGGCGCGGCCCTGTCGGTCTTCAACGGTATCAACCCGAACGGCACGTGGAGCCTCTACATCGTCGACGACTCGGCGGGTGACACGGGATCGCTGGCGGGCGGATGGTGCGTCAACATCGTCGCGGCACCCTGCACCACGGTCGCCGACTGCTCCGACAACAACGCCTGCACGACCGACGCCTGCAACGCCGGCTCCTGCTCTCACACCGCCATCAGCTGCGCCGACGGCGATGCGTGCACGGACGACACCTGCGACACGAACACCGGACTCTGCCCGCACACCGCGACCAACTGCGACGACGGCAACGTCTGCACCACGGACTCCTGCAGCCCGGTGAGCGGCTGCGCTCACGCCCAGCAGCCGCTGTCCATCGTGACGAACCTGCGGTTCGCGGCCAACAAGCACGCGATCACGTGGGATCCGGTCCCCAACGCTCCCTACGACATCATCTACGGCGACCTGATCCTGCTCCACACCTCCGGCGTCACGGCCTCGACCGGCGGATGCCTCGGTGACAACGGCGCCGCGCCGGCGTCCGACGACTCCGACTCCCCGGGTCCGGGCCAGGGCTTCTGGTACCTCGCCCGCTCGCGCGGATGCGGCGGCGTCACCGGCACTTACAACGAAGGCGGCAACCAGGCGGCGAATCGCGATCCTCTGATCCCGGCGCCTCCGGTCGACTGCACCCGTCCGTAGTCTTCAAGCTCAGTTCGTGATCCTTCGGGGCCGGTCGAAAGACCGGCCCCTTTTTTTGTGTCGAGCGGATCGCGCCGTCAGCGCGGGCGGTTTCGACGCAGACGGTACCCGCGATAGAGCAGCGCGAGTCCGGCCCATGCGCCCATCCCGACGAGGGGATAGGCGAGCGCGCGCGGGAAGATCGCGAACAGGACCGCGAGGAGGCAGAGCGCGAGTCCTCCCATCAAGGTGAGGCGCGCCTCGACCGGGCCCAGCACCCGATGGTTCGTCAGGGCGGCTCCGAGGGCGTTGCCGATCCGCACCGCACCCGCCGCGGCGCGATTCGTGCTCCCTCCCCCGCGCTTGGGGCGCCGCGGCCGCGACTCGCCCGAAGCGCGGAGGCGGCGGCCGCGGCGTCCGACGAGGACGATCTCCGTCGCATGCGAGAGGTCCTCGAGGTACATCGCTTCCATGGCGCGCGCGAAGGGCTCGTCCTCCACCACCGCGTCCATTTCGCAGTTCCCGAACCAGCTCGCGATGTTGAGATTGCTCGAACCGACGCGCGCCCATCGTCCGTCCGCGACCGCCGTCTTGGCGTGGATCATCGGGCCGTTCCACTCGAAGACGCGGACGCCGGCTTCGAGCAGCGCGCGATATCCTGCCCGCGACAGCGGCTGGAGCCAGGGGATGTCCGTGGCGCCGGGCACGAGCAGGCGGACATCGACGCCGTCCATGGCGGCCGCCCTCAGCGCTTGCACGTAGGCCGAGGTGCCGGCGTAGTAGGCGTCGGTCAGCCACAGGCGGGTGTGCGCGAGCGCCGCCACGAGCTGGTCGAGCCGGAGGATCCCGCCGTTCGGCGGCTCGCTCGCGACGATGCGCAGGCATACGTCGCCGGCGGGCCCAGGGGCGGTGGCCGCCTCCCGTGCGGGAATGGGACTGCCGATGGCCTCCCACATGCGCGCGAACGCCTTCTCGATCTCGGCGACGGCCGGGCCGCGGATCTCGACCCCTGTGTCCCGCCACGGCTCGATCCCGCGTGCGGGGTCCCCGACCCAGGGACGACCGACGCAGAGGCCGGTCACGAATCCCACGACGCCGTCGACCATCAGGGTCTTGCGGTGGTCGCGCGAGAGCCAGCCCAGCGGACGGTCCGCGCGCGGCGGGTTGTAGCCGCGGACCTCCACCCCCCCCGCCCGCAGTCCGCGCCAGAACCGCCGCGATGCCTTGGGCCAACAGCCCAGCCAATCGTGGATCAGCCGAACCTTGACCCCCGCCCGCGCGCGCTCGATCAGCGCATCCGCGAGCTCGTGTCCCGCGTCGTCGTCGTAGATGAGGTAGTTCTCGAAGTGAATGCGATCCTTCGCGGCGCGGATCGCCTCCAGCCAGGCGGGGTAGTTCTCGCGCGCGTCCTTCAGAAGCCGGATGCGGTTTCCCTCGATGAGCGCGCCCGCCGCCCGGGTGAATGCCTGATTGGCGAGCTCGCGGACCTCGGGGATCGCGCCCATGTCTTCCCGAAACAGCGCCATGGCGGCAGTCTACTCTTCGGGATGGGGTCGAGAGACCCGCTCACGCCCGGGGAGGCGCCGCGACCCGCGTGGCTGCGGCCGACGCTCGGTCCCGGTCAGGGCCGGGTCCTCAGGGATCGCAGCCCCTGCGCAGCTCGAGCCTCTGCTCGGCGATATCCCAGGCGAGACAGGCCTTGTGCGTGGCGTACCACGCCTCCCATTCGCGCATCTCCGCCTCCAGGGAAGGCACCGCCGTTCGCGTCCCCGCGTCGTCGGCGGCGGCGGCGGAGGTCACGCCGGTCGCGTTCTCGAAGAAGGTGATCGCTTCGGTGATATCGCGTCCGTCGCCCGCTTCCAGCGCGTCGCGCAGCTGCCGCTCATGGCTGCGCCACTGCCACTCGACCGTCTGACGCCGTCCGAGGAAGACCGCCGCGCTCGCCGCCGCAATCAAGAGGAGGGCGGCGTAGACCGCGATGGCGCGCCTTTGGTTTCCGCTGGTTGGCCTGGAAATCATCGGTTGAATTGATTCAGTTCGGTTCCCAAAAGTCCACATTTACCAGAAGCGCGGTGGAGCATCCCCCAAGTCAATGCTCGCCGGCAAGTGCGCCGGCGCCGACCTGGACACGACGCCGCGGCGGGCTAGGATGCGGAGCCGCCGCGGCGATCCCCGGGCCGGGTCGACTAGAATCCCTCCCATGGCACTGACTCGGGGCACGCGGCTGGGCCCCTACGAGATCCTCGGCCCGCTCGGGGCGGGAGGGATGGGCGAGGTCCATCACGCGCGGGACACGCGGCTGGACCGCTCCGTCGCGATCAAGACGCTGCCGCACGCGCAGGCCTCGGACCCCGAGAGCCTGGCGCGCCTGATGCGCGAGGCCAAGAGCCTCGCCGCGCTCAATCATCCCAACATCGCCGCCATCTACGGCATCGAGGAGTCCTCGGGCACACAGCACCTTGTCCTGGAGTTCGTCGAGGGCGAGACGCTCGCCGAACGGATCGCGCGCGGCCCGATGGCGATCGCCGAGGCCCTCGAGGCCGGGGCGCAGATCGCGGCCGCCGTCGAGGCGGCGCACGACAGCGGCATCGTCCATCGCGACCTCAAGCCGCGCAACGTGATGCTCACGGCAGCGTCGGGATCGGTGAAGGTCCTGGATTTCGGCCTTGCGAAGAACCGCTTCGAAGAAATCGCCGCCGCGGATTCCTCGATCTCGCCGACGCGCAGCGTCGCCCTGGGAACGACCTCCGCGGGGACGATCCTGGGCACCGCGGCCTACATGAGTCCCGAGCAGGCGCGCGGTAAAGCGGTCGACCGCCGCACGGACGTCTGGTCCTTCGGCTGCGTGCTCTACGAGATGCTCGCCGGACGCCAGGCTTTCGAAGGAGACACCGTTCCCGATCTGATCGCACGCATCCTCGAGCGCGAGCCGTCATGGGACGCGCTCCCCTCCGCCACCCCGCCGCGGGTCCGGGAACTTCTGCGCCGATGCCTGCGCAAGGAAGCGGACGCGCGGCCTCGGGACATCCGCGACGTGCGTCTCCAGCTTCTCGCATCGTCGCCGAGCGGAGGCGGCGCCGAGAGCGGCAGGGCCCCTGCGATCGCGGTGCTCCCGTTCGCGAACCTCTCCGGCGCCGAGGACGAGTACTTCGCCGACGGCATCGCGGAGGAGATCATGGCCTCTCTCTCCCGCATCGAGGGGCTGCGCGTCGCGGCGCGCACGTCGAGCTTCGCCTTCAAGGGGAAGCAGGAGGATCTGCGCCGGATCGGCGAGCAGCTCGGCGTCACGACCGTCCTCGAAGGCAGCCTGCGGCGGGCCGGCAACCGTCTGCGCATCACGGCGCAGCTCGTGAACGCGCAGGACGGCTACCGGCTCTGGTCCGAGCGCTACGACCGCGAGCTGACGGACGTCTTCGCGGTGCAGGACGAGATCGCCGGCGCGATCGCCGCGCGGCTGGAGGTCACCCTGTCGGGCGCGAAGGGCCCCGATCGAGCCGATGCCGCGGCCGTCTCACACGGGACGTCGAGCCTCGAGGCCTACGAGCTCTTCCTCAAGGGACGCGCGCTGCAGTACAGGCGCGGGCGGGCCATTCGCGAGGCGATCGATTTTTTCGAGAAGGCGATCGCGATCGACCCCGCCTACGCCGAGGCGCTCGCGTGGTACGCGGACTCCTGGCGGCTGCTCGCCACGTACGGCCTCGAACGGCCCCAAGACGTCATCCCGAAAGCCCGCGAGGCCGCCCTGCGCGCGCTCGACCTGAACCCGAGGCTCGCCGAGGCCTGGTCCACGCTCGCGGACATCCAGGCCCAGTACGACTGGGACTTCGAGACCGCGGCCGCGAGCTGGGGAAGGGCGCTGGAGATCGATCCCCATCACATGCGCGCACGCGTGGAGAGGGCGATCTGGAGCTACGGCTGCGGCCAGATGAGCGCCGAGATGGCCGCCGCGGAGGCGGCGCAGGCCGCGACCGACGATCCTCTGAACGCCTGGCCGGCGGGAAGCCACGCTCTCATACTCGGCATGTCCGGGCAGTTCGAGGCGAGCGCCGCCGAGGCCCGGCGCGCCGTCGAAGTCGATCCCGGCTCCTTCATCGCGCAATGGTGCTACATGCGCGGTCTCACATGGGCGGGCCGTCCCGAGCAGGCTCTGGCCCTGGCACCCGCGCTCCTGGCCTCGTCCGGACGCAATCCTTGGGCCCTCGGAACGCTCGCCCTCGCGCACGTCCGTATGGGGAGCACGGCGCTCGCCCGCGCCGTCTACGACGAGATGGAGGCGCGCTCGCGCCAGGAGTTCGTCTCCCCGTTCTGGCTCGCGGCCGCCGCCGGGCACCTCGGGCTCATGGACGAAGCCGCGCGACACGCCAGGACCGGCCTCGAGGAGCGCGAGCCGCTCATGGTCCTCTTCCTGCGCATGGCGGAGTGGGAGCCCATGCGCGGGCTCCCCGTGTTCACGGAGATCCGGGAGCGGCTCGGAATACCGATTTAGGACGTTCTTGCGCCGGCGCCGCGGAAATCGAGAAATCCCTTGCATGTGGGCCGTCCAAGGCGGTACATAATCCGACGGATCAGGCTGGGGCCTGCCGGGCGTAACGGGAGATTCACAGGGGGATTCGGGGACGACGGCTGTTCATGGGGAATCCCGTCGTCCGACTGTGCGTGGAGCCAGGGGTAGGTTCACGGTTCTGGCCCGCACCGGGCAGCACGAAGAGTGCCACGACGGGGGCAGAGGGCAGAGATGAGCATGATGACGAGGATGAAGTGCGGGCTGCGATGGGGTTCGCTGGCTCCCGGCGTCCTGGCGCTGCTGGTGATGGCAGGTCCGTCCCTCGCGGATCCCCCCGTCGGAGTCGGCGCGGATCAAGGAACCGGCTCAGCCGCCAGACAGCACGGAGGCCCCGCTCCCGTCATCCAGAGAACGCCGCCCGCGATCCACGTCGAGCCCTCCTTCCTGACCTTCCGCCTCCTCTCGGGAGGCCATGGGACTCAGAACCTCACGGTCGAGAACCTCGGCGAAACCACCCTGACGTTTACCGCGAGCGTCTCGCAGGCCTTTCCCCTACGTTCCCAGGCGCTCCCGCCGCGCTCCTGCAGCAGCGGCGCGGCGACACCGGGCCCGGGTAACCTCCTCCGGACCGACACCGTAGCGTCCGGGCAGGGCGGGTGCCGAGCTTACGGCGGCGGCGCGCCGCGGATCCTCGTCTATACGGACGACGTCTTCCGGGCGCCGGGCACCACCTACATCGACGGCGCACTGCAGACGCTCGGGCTCCCCTACACGGCGTTCTACTCGGACCCGGCCGGTTTCGGAGCCGCGCTGATCGCCCAGCCATGGGATCTCGTCGTCGTGGACCACAACAATTACTACGCCATCGGAACGCTCTGGGAATCCCTGCGCGGCCATCTGGAGTCCGGCGGAAAGCTGCTCGTCACGACCTACGACGTCGACGGTTCCGACAGCAGCCCGACGCTCCTGTGGGCGGACTTCGGAGCGGCGCCCGCCGGGGACATCGTCGGGACCGCCCTGCCGGTCTATCGATGGCTGCCCAGCCATCCCCTGTTCACCTACCCCGAATCCGTTCCCGACTTCACGCAGATGCATTACGACTACTACGATGGCGGCGACCGCGTGAGCGTGACGCCTCCCCCCTATCCGGTGGCGGGCTTCACGCCCTTGCCCGGCTCGAGCGGGGCCGCAATCGTCGTTGCGACCCAGTACCCGGGGATCCTGAACAGCTTCCTGATCTCGGAGAACCCGAGCGATCTCGACGCCGACGGGAAGCCCGACGCGCAGGAGCTGTACGAGAACGAGGTCGTCTTCCTTCTGAACAGCTCGCCGTGGATCACCGTCGCCCCCACGCAGGGCGAAGTGGCTCCCCACGAAAGCCTGGATCTCGCCGTCACGATCGACGCCTCGAGCCTTTCGAGCGGGACGCACAGCGCCGAGATCACGATCGCCAGCAACGATCCCGACCTCCCCGAGACGACCGTTCCCGTCACGCTCGAAGTCACCCCCACGCCCGACGTGGACCTCTCGGTGACTTCGATCGATTTCGGGACGGTCCTCGTCGGATCTTCGCCGCACGGGACACTGACCGTGACGAATCGCGGCGAGCTGCGCCTGACCGTCGCTCCGATGAGCCTGCCGGACCCCGCGTTCGAGGCGGACCTGTCAGGGTTCTTCCTCGACCCGGGGGAGCACCGCGACATCGAGATCACCTTCCGGCCCGACCGCGCGGGCGCCTTCGCCACGGTGCTGGAGATTCCAAGCGACGATCCGGACGAGCCACTGCTGACGGTTACGCTGACCGGCTCGGCCGTGCCTGCCCCGCACATCGGCTCCACACCCGCCGGCTTTCACGAGGAGCTGCTTGCCGGACAGAGCGTCATCCGCACCCTGACCATCGACAACAGCGGCGGCGCGCCGCTGGTGTTCGAAGTCTCCTCGGCGAGCTCCGGGGCTCCGCTGGTCGTGTCAGGGCCGGGGCTCGGACCCCAGGGCGGCGAGCCTTCGCCGGTCCTGGCCACCGGGCGGAGGGTGCCTCTGGACGATCTCGGTCCCCGACGGATCGGCGGACCCAGGACCGTGACGGCCCACGTCGCCAATGCGGCGGACGACACGGGGGCGGAAGCCCCGCCTTCCTCGGGGTCCGG
>Ga0207644_10001703_pt1 | contig 14193 bp, 18 predicted proteins | sample KBSS73metaG_FD_184326 | JGI IMG/M metagenome (GOLD analysis project Ga0207644, IMG submission 184326) | Switchgrass rhizosphere microbial communities from Kellogg Biological Station, Michigan, USA - KBS S7-3 metaG (SPAdes) (version 2) | ecosystem: Host-associated > Plants > Roots > Rhizosphere... | reverse complement strand
CGGGTGCCGATCACCGATTTCTTCGCCTACAACCAGTACGGCAAGGACTACATCGCCACCCGCACGCCCAAGGCGGCGATCGAGGCGCAGGCTCCCGCCGGCGGCGCGCAGTAACCGCGCAGGCGATCGGGCGTGGGGCGATGCCTTCGACCGTGATCCGTGCGTTCCGCTATGACGGTGCCCAGTCGGCGCTCGACGTGACCTTCGTCACCGGGCGCCGCTATCGCTACTTCGCGGTGCCGCCCGCAGTCGCCAAGGGACTGGAGACGGCTGGCTCGAAAGGCCGCTATTTCAACGCCGCGATCCGTGACCGCTACCGCTTCGCCGAACTCGCCCGAACCTGAGCGGTGCTAATTCACGCCTGTCCTACACGCCCGCAATGTGCCACAAGGGTTCGTGAGGGGCGGCCGCACACGAAAACTTTCCATGCCCGATCTGGGCAAAATTAGCGAAGTTCCTGGCCTTTGCGGGCCGCAGCAAGCGTCGCCAGCGCGACCGGGTCTTTCGGGCGCAGCTTGAGCGAGGCCTCGGCGGCGGCGACCGCGCCGGGTCGATCGCCCGCTGCAAGCTTGGCGGCAGCGACGTCGCGGCGAACCGGATACCAGAACGCCGGCGGGTCGGTGAACTGGTTGAAGTCCTTGGTCTCCTCGATCTCGGCGGCCTTGGCAAACGCGGTTGCGGCCTCGGCCGGCTTGCCGGCGAGCATCAGGGCCCGCCCTTCGAGGACGTGGCGGGTAATGCCCAGCATCTGCTCGGCGGCGCGAGCATCGGGCTTGGGCTTGCCGGTCTGCAGGGTCGCCGGGATCGCCGCGATCTCGGCCTGGAGAGCCGGAGCATCGCCGTGCCAGGCGGCCGCTTCTCCCCGGGCGTAGTGCCAGGCGACCTTGAGGTAGGGCAGCTTGGGTTCGGGCAAGGCGGCGACCGAGGCGGGATCGAAGCGGGCGACGGCGTAGTAGCCCAGTGCGGCGAGCAGCTGGCTCCACGGCTCGTCGTCTGTGCGGGTCTGGACGACCTCGATCATCGGCCGGGCCAGGTCGAGCGCGGTGGCGGAATCCCCGGCCATGAGCGCTCCGCCCAGGCCGAACAGGACGTTGTGCATGTGGTACGGCAGGCCCCAGACGCCTTGGGGCGCTGCCGTGCCGAGGGCGAGGGCCTGCGCCTTGCCGATGTCGACGGCGCGGCGGTTGAAGTCGGCGGCGTCCTGGTAGCGGCCGAGCCAGTAGAAGGTGTGGCTCGGCATGTGCACCAAGTGGCTGGCCTTGGGCGCTAGGCTGGCGAGGCGATCGGCATAAGGCTCGGCCTTGGCGGGTTCCTCGGCGGCTTCGGTCGCGTGGATGTAGAAATGGATCGCCGGGGTGTGGTCGGGATCGCGCCGCAACACCGGCTCGAGCAGGGCCACGGCTTGCCGGACACGCGGCTTGTCGATGTCGTCACCGGTGTAGGCGGTCTGGAGCAGGGCGTCGGCGGTGAGGACGGCGATCTCGTTGTCCTGCGGGTAGGCTTGCTGGATCTTGACCATCGCGGCGGCATAGGCGCGATCGTGGCGGTCGATGTTGCCTGGGCGATAGCGATCGGCGAGCGCCGTCGCCAGCGCCCGCTCACGCGGGGTGCCGGCGGCGCGGACCTCGCGCTCGGCCTCGCGCGCGAGCTTGTAGAGGGGCACGCGCTCCTTGGTGTCCTTGCCGTAGTTGATCGTCGGCCCGTCGACGAGCGCCTGGCCCCACTTGCACATGCCGCAGGCGGGATCGAGCCGCACCGCCTCCTGCATCGCGGCGACGGCAGCAGGGTGAGCAAACGCGGCGCCGAGCTCCATGCCGTTGGAGAAGAACGCCTGCGCCTGCGGCACGCTGGTGGTGATGGGGAAGCCGCCGTTGCCGTGGCCGGTCAGGAGCGTGGGACGGACGGGCATGACGGTGTCGTCGTGGGCGTGCATCGCCTCGGAGTGGCCGGCATGCCGGGGTGCGGCCTCGGCCTTGATCTCGGCGGGGGGCGGCACGGCCGGCGGATGATCGTGGACCATCGGCATGGCCGGCGGCACATCCTGTGCGGACGCCGGCAGGGGCGTGAGCGCCAGCGTTGCCAGCCAAAGCCACTTGGTCATGCCGCGTTCCCCAACTTGTTCGCGCCAGTCTACGCGACTGGATGCGAACGGCAATCAGGGGCGATGCGTGGCGTCGTCCCGGATGTGATCCGGGACGACGAAGGATCAGACGATGCCCGCCCGGGCTCCGGCGCGCTCGAACATGCCGATGATCTCCTGGACTTGGCTCGCGGTGTGCTCGGCGCACAGCGAGCAGCGCAATAGGGTCATGTTGGCGGGGGTCGCCGGCGGGCGCGCGAGGTTCACGTAGAGCCCCTCGTGCAGCAGCGCCTCCCACATCGCCGCGCCGCGCTCGAGGTCCGGCATGATGACCGAGATGATCGCGCTCTGGGGCGTTTCGGTGCCGAGCTGGAAGCCCGCGCCCTTGAGCCCGGCGTGCAGCACGCGTGAGTTCTCCCACAAGTGCGCGCGCTTGTCGGCCGCGTGCATCAGCTTGCGCACCGAAGTCGCCGCGGTGGCGACGACGCTGGGCGGCAGGCTGGCGGTGAACACGTAGGGGCGGCAGACCAAGCGCATGATCTCGAACTTGGGATGGTTCGAGACGCAGAAACCGCCCACGGTGCCGACCGACTTGGAGAAGGTGCCGATCACGAAGTCGACATCCTCGAGGCAGCCCTGGTCCTCGGCGACGCCCCGGCCGTTGGGACCGATGAAGCCCATCGAATGCGCCTCGTCGACCAGCACCATCGCGCCGTGCTTCTTGGCGACGGCGATCATCTCCTTGAGCGGCGCGATGTCGCCCATCATCGAGTAGACGCCTTCGAGCACCACCAGCTTGCCAGCCCCCTCGGGGATGCGGCGGAGGCGCTTTTCCATCGCCTCGATGTCGTTGTGCTTGAACGGCACGACCTCGGCGTCGCCCATCTTGCAGCCATCCCAGATCGAGGCGTGGCTGTCGATGTCGAGGACGATGTAGTCGCCCTTGCCGGCGATGGTCGAGATGATGCCCAGGTTCGCCTGGTAGCCGGTGGAGAACACCATGGCGTGGTCCATGGCGTAGAAGTCCTTCAGCGCTTCCTCGACCGCCTTGTGCCCCGCGTACGTGCCGTTGAGCACGCGGCTGCCGGTCGTGCCCGAGCCGAAGTCATCGAGGGCCTGCTTGCCCGCCGCGATCACGTCGGGGTCGAAGGTCATGCCCATGTAGTTGTAGGTGCCCAGCAGGATCGTCTCGCGCCCGTTGCAGATCGCCGTGGTGGGCGAGAGCACCTTCTCCATGACGAGCCCGAACGGGTCTTCCACGCCCGAGGCGAGCAAGTTGGCGCGCATCTCGATCAGCGGATCGAACTTGGCGAACAGGTCCTTGGTGCCGCCGGACAGCGTCTCGGGCTGGTCGGGCTGGCTCACGGCTTCGGTCATTTCAGGTCAGCCCTTCAGCTTCACCACGGCATCGACGAGCTGGCAGTAGTTCTCGATCTCGGCCTGCTGGTTCATGCTGATGATGATGTCGAACTCGTCCTCGATCGCGGCGACGAAGTCCATCACGGTCAGGCTGTCGAACTCGAGGTCGTCGGTGAAGCGGGTCGAATCGTCGATGGCGATGCCCTTCTTGTTGAAGGGCTCGATCAGGGCGTCGATGCGCGCCTTGGTGGCTTCGCGGTCCATGCGGATAAGTGCTCCGGTGCTGTGCGCGACCATGTGGCCGGGAAATGGGGCGCAAAAGCGGCGCGGGCGCGCCCTGTCAACCGTTGAGCCTCAAACGAGTGCGCGAACCGCCTGCATGAAGGGGCCGATCGAGACCGGCTTGGCAAGGTAGCCCTCCGCCCCGGCATCGCGGATGCGCTCCTCGTCGCCCTTGCCGGCATAGGCGGTGACGGCCAGCACCGGCACTTGGCGCAGCGCCGCATCGCGCTTGGCTGCCTCGATGAGCTCCAGGCCGGACACGTTGGGCAGCTGGATGTCCATGATGATGAGATTGGGCACGAACTCGCGCGCCCGGTCGAGCGCGTCGAGCCCGTCGGCCACCGGCTCCACGGCAAAGCCCTGGCTCTTCAGCACGTCGCAGAACAATCGCCGGTTAAGGTCGTTGTCCTCGACAACCAGGATTCGCTTTGCCATTCGCCTTGCGGACACCATCTAAGGGTTACCAAAGACCTCTATGGCACACGTGAGTGGCTGACAATTCTTAACCATACGGCAATGTCCCTAGACGGCACAGCGGACCCACAGGCATTGGCGCTCAATGCACTGGGCTGGATCCTGGGCGATGAAGATCGCGCGGGTCGTTTTCTCGCGCTCACCGGCCTGACGCCCGACGGCTTGCGCGACTCTCTTGGCGAGCGCGGCACGCTGCTGGCGGTGCTGGATTTCCTGTGCGCGCACGAGCCCGACCTGGTCGCGGCCGCCGAGTCGCTGGGCGTTTCCCCGGCTGCGCTGGGCGCAGCGCGCGGGAGGCTGGCATCGTGAGCAGGCCCCTCGTCATCACCGATTGCGACGAAGTTCTGCTGTATATGGTCTCCCATTTCCGGGATTGGCTGGCGGAGGAAGAGGGCGTGACGTTCGAGATGGGCACGCCCGATTTCGTCCGCGCGATGCGCCGGACCGACAGCGGCGAGCCCATTGCGCCCGAAGAGATCTGGAAGCTGCTCAACGCCTTCTTCGACAACCAGATGCATCGCCAGCTGCCGGTGACGGGGGCGGTCGAGGCGATCCGCACGCTGGGGCAGGACGCCGATGTCGTTGTGCTCACCAACCTCATGGACTTCCGCCAGGAGGCGCGCACCCGCCAGCTGCTCGAGCGCGGCATCGACGCGCGCGTGTTTACCAATCAGGGGCCCAAGGGGCCGGCGCTTAAGGCCATCCTCGAGGAGTACCGGCCGAGCCGCGCCGTATTCGTCGACGATCTGCCGCAGCATCACGACTCGGTGGCGGGCACGGCGCCGGATGTCGGCCGCTTGCATTTGTGTGCCGAGCCGCTGATTGCGCCGCACATCGCCTGCGCGCACAAGGCCGGTCACGCCCACGCCCGGATCGACGACTGGGAGGGCGCCTTGCCGTGGCTGCTGGCCAGGCTCCACGATGAACCGGAAAAGGAACGGACATGAGCGGGGATGAATTCGGGGCCGAGATCGAGCGGCGGCTCGCGGCACTGGGGCTGACGCTGCCACAGCCGGCGGCGCCGGTCGCGGCCTATGTGCCCGTCGTGGTCGCCGGCGGGCTCGCCCACGTCTCGGGACAACTGCCGTTCGTCGAGGGCAAGCTCGTCACCGGCAGGCTGGGCGAGGACGTCAGCCTCGAGCAGGGCATCCTGGCGGGGCAGGCCTGCGGCGTGATGATCCTGGCGCAGCTCAAGGCCGCGCTCGGCTCGCTCGGCCGCATCGAGCGGGTCGTCAAGCTTGGTGCCTTCGTCAACTCGACCGGTACCTTCACCGACCAGCCCAAGGTTGCCAACGGCGCCTCGGAGCTGATGGCGGCGGTCTTCGGCGAGGTGGGCCAGCATGCGCGAAGCGCCGTCGGCGTACCGGTGCTGCCGCTGGGCGCCGCCGTGGAAGTCGATGCGGTTGTCGCCGTCCGTCCAAGCTGAGCACGATGTGGCTTGACCGCTGGCGCTCTCCCCCGCCCGATCCGCGCAAAGTGGCATGGATCGGCGAGCAGGACTACGCGCACCGCGGCTTGCATGGCGCAGGCGTGCCGGAGAACTCGCTTGCGGCGTTCGCTGCGGCGATCGGGCGGGGGCTCGGCATCGAGTGCGATGTGCAGCGATCGAGCGACGGCCGCCCGGTCGTGTTCCACGACTGGGAGCTCGACCGGCTGACGCATGAGACCGGCGAAGTCGTTCGCCGCAGCGCCGAGCAGTTGGGCAAGGTTGCGCTGCGCGGCAGCGACGAGACGATCCCGACCCTGCGCGAAGTGCTGCGCCTCACGGACGGGCGGGTTCCGTTGCTGATCGAGATCAAGAGCCGGCGGGAGGAGCGGATCGCGGCGCTTTGCCTCGCGGTGCGGCGGGTGCTTGAAGGCTATGGCGGGCCGCACGCGGTCATGAGCTTCGATCCGCGCGTCTCACGCTGGTATGCGCGGTATTCGCCGCACACGGTGCGCGGCCTTGTCGTGTCCGAGGGCGAGGATCGCGCGCTTCCTGGCATGATCCGGCGCCGGCTGGCCTTGTGGCACGCGCGGCCCGACTTCCTCGCGTACGATGTCCGCGACTTGCCCAGCCGTTTCGCCTTGGGCCAGCGCAGGCGCGGCCTGCCGCTCGCGACCTGGACGGTGCGGGACGCAGCCTTGCGCGAGCGGGCCGGGCAATACGCCGATGCCGCCATTGCCGAAGGCGAAGGGCTCGCACCGCTTCGGGAGGCGCAGGCATGAGCCGGCGTGAGTTGACCGCGGAGGTGCTGGCGGGCGTCGCCGGGCAAGCCGCGGCCGAATGGGATGCCCTGAACGAAGACGAGAACCCCTTCGTCAGCCACGCCTTCCTCTCGGCCATGGAGGACTCGGGCAGTGTCGGCGGACGCAGCGGCTGGTCCGCCGCGCCGATCGTCATCCACGGTGCCGACGCTCGCCTCGCGGGCGCGCTCCCGGCGTACGTCAAGGAGCATAGCCAGGGCGAATACGTGTTCGACCACGCCTGGGCGGACGCCTGGCACCGGGCGGGCGGTCTCTACTACCCCAAGCTTCAGATCGCCGCGCCGTTCACCCCGGCAACCGGACCGCGCATCCTGACCCGCGATCCGGAGCTTGCCTTGCCGCTCCTGCGCGCGGCGGAGGCGTACTGTGCCCAGGCCGGTTTCTCCTCCGCGCACGCGACTTTCATTGCCCCCGAGCAAGTGACTATCTTCGAGCAGGCGGGTTGGCTGCTGCGCGAGGACATCCAGTTCCACTGGTCCAACCGGGGCTATGCCAGCTTCGACGACTTCCTGGAGGCACTGTCCTCCCGCAAGCGCAAGGACTTGCGCAAGGAGCGGGCGCGGGCACAGGAAGGTCTCGAGATACGCGCGCTCACCGGCGCGGCGATCGAGGGGGTGCATTGGGATGCGTTCTGGCGCTTCTACCAGGACACCGGCCGCCGCAAGTGGGGCCATCCGTATCTCACGCGCAAGGCGTTCACCCTGCTGGGCGAGCGGATGGCGGACAAGATCCTGCTCGTCCTCGCCTTCGAGCGAGGCGAGCCGGTCGCCGGCGCGCTCAACTTCATTGGCGCAGAGGCGCTCTACGGCCGATATTGGGGAACGCTCGTCGACAAGCCGTTCCTGCACTTCGAGCTGTGTTATTATCAGGCGATCGACGCGGCGATCGCTCTGGGCCTCTCGCGGGTCGAGGCGGGCGCGCAAGGTGGGCACAAGCTGGCTCGTGGGTACGAGCCGGTCCGCACGGTCTCGGCGCACTACATCGTGAACGAGAGCTTCCGAAGCGCGGTCGCCGATTTCCTGGCGCGCGAGCGACAAGGCATCGCCCAGGATCAACTCTGGCTGGGCGAGAAGACGCCCTTCAAGAAAGCCTAGCTCAAGCCGCGCGGCGCGTGGTGCTGGCAAGCCATTCGCGGGCACGCCGTTGCGCCTCGGCGATCTCGCGCGCGGTCATCTCCTCGGCGATGTCGGCGCGGCACATGTTAGCCTCCTCGTGGCCGGCGACGGCGGCGAGGTTGAACCACTTGTGCGCCTCGATGAGGTCGCAGGAGGCGCCGTGACTTCCCGTGGAGAAGGCGACGCCAAGGTCGTAGTAGGCGTTTATGTCGCCTTTGCCGGCGGCGTTCAGGCAACTGGCGACAAGCGCGTCCTCGCACTCGCTTGCATGTGCCGGTGTGCCGGTGAAGCTCGTTGGATCGATCCAGATCGTGCTCATGGTGGTCCTGCCCCCTGTGTACGGTGGGAAGATTTTCGGACTTCCCGTTAGCTGGACAATGGGGGTGCGTGGTCAACAAGCCGTTAACGGTGTTTCCCGGCCTCGCACGGCTGGGCGTCGTCCCAAGGGAACGTACCGGATCAATCGGTTCCAGCTCTATCTTGCGTACGGCACGCATCAGCGCTTGTGCCCGAAACCCGCGCCAACTATAGGCCCGCTCAACCTGGATCGCGCGGGACCATCGGAAAAGTCCGGGTCGGCAGGGCGTCAGCGGCCGGGGTATAACGCTGCGGAGTTCATCTGAATGGCGACGTCCCTTGCTAACGAAATTGACGTGCTGGCCAAGGCGAAACGAGAAATAGGCGGCGCCTACGTTCCGACCGACGACGAACCTTACATGTCCGATTCGCAGCTGGATTATTTCCGCCGGTTGCTGAATGCCTGGAAGCGCTCGATCCTCGACGCATCGGCCGGTACCCTGCAGCAGTTGCAGGATGGCCCCATCCGCGAGCCCGACCTCAACGATCGCGCATCGAGCGAGACGGACTGGGGAATCGAGCTGCGCACGCGCGACCGCCAGCGCAAGCTCATCGCCAAGATCGACTCCGCGCTGCGCCGCATCGAGGAGGGCGAGTACGGCTTCTGCGAAGTCACCGGTGAGCCGATCGGCCTGGGCCGCCTTACCGCCCGACCGATCGCGACGATGACCGTCGAGGCGCAGGAAGCGCACGAACGGCGCGAGAAAGTCTCTCGGGACGATTGACCGGCGGATCTATTAGCCGGTCCTTAAGCTTTTTTTTGCCGTTCGATCCTACTATTTCGCACAGGATGCGTCGCCCATGACGACGCGGCGCGATTCGATGCGTGTCTGGATTTCGGCGGAATTGGAGCCAATGGACGGAAGCGAACATAGGCAGATCGCGCGCGACAGCCTGTTCCTGTTGGCCGACCTGCGCGTCGACGGGCTTTCCGGTGAGTACCGCATCAAGGTGCGCAATCTCTCGGACGGCGGCATGATGGGCGAGGGCAATGTCCGCGTCCACCGGGGCTCTCGCATCGACGTCAATCTGCGCAACATCGGCTGGGTCGAGGGGACGGTCGCCTGGGTGCAGGACAGCCGGTTCGGCGTTGCCTTTCATGAGCCGATCGACCCGCGGCTTGCGCGTGCCAAGCCTGCGGCCGCCGACGACAGCGCCCCGTCGTACCTGCGGGGCAGTGCGCAGCAGGCGTCGACAGGGCAAGTCCGCAAGGTCTGAACGCGCCGGCCGCCGCAGAGGTGCGGCCTTGCTCACCCGTCACGATGGACTAAGCCAAGGGCATGGCTGCATTCCTCCAATCGCTCGGACGACGTGCGCGAACCGGGTTGCTGCTCGCAGCGCTCATCCCCGCGCTGGCCGGGGCGCTCACCGGTTGCGGCTCGCGCGGGGGATCGCGCCTCGCGCTGGCAGCGATCGCCGAACCCGGAGACTCGTTCGACAGCGGGCCGCGGCTTTCGCTGGCGGGGCAACTCGCCCGCGCCGCCACTGCCGAGGGGCTGGTCGCGATCGACGAGAAGGGGCGGGTCGTGCCCGCGCTGGCCGATCGCTGGATCGTCACCGACGATGGCCTGAGCTATATTTTCCGCCTGCGCGACGGGGACTGGCGCAGCGGCGAGCCGTTGACCGCGCGATCGGCCAAGCTGGCGATCGACGCCGTGATCCGGTCCGTCGCTCGCACGCCGCTAGCGCTCGATCTGAACGGTGTCGAACAGGTTCGCGTCATGGCCGGGCGGGTCATCGAGATCCGGCTGCTGCGTCCCATGCCCTATCTCCTGCAGATCCTCGCCCAGCCCGAGCTTGGCCTGCTGCACAAGAAGCAGGGCGACGGGCCGATGGCGATGTCTCGCGAAGGGCGCACGGCCTTGTTCACGCCGATCGAGCCTTCGCGTCTGGGCCTGCCGCAGATTCCGGAATGGAGCAGCCGGACGCGAACGATCGAGGTTCGTGCGCTGGGCGCCGCCGACGCGGTCAATCTGTTCAATGACGGCCAGGTGGACCTCGTCCTGGGCGGGCGCATCCAGGATTTCCCACTGACCAGCAGCGTCGGCATCCTGCGTGGCACCATCCAGCTCGACCCGGTGATGGGTCTGTTCGGCCTGCGCTTCCTCAGGGCCGATGGGTTTCTCGCCGATCCCGCCAACCGCGAGGCCCTGGCCATGGCGATCGATCGCGGGCGGCTGATCGAGCCGTTCGGCGTCGATGGCTGGACCGCGACGACCCGGCTGATCTCGCCTAACGTCGATGGGGATCTCGCGCAGAACGGCGAGCGTTGGCAAAGTCTGTCGATCGAAGCTCGCCGTGCCCAGGCCAGCGCGCGCGTCCGGGCCTGGCAGGCCAAGGCATCAGGGAGCGCGACGCCGCCATCGCCCGCCGTAAGGGTCTGGCTGCCCCAAGGCCCCGGCTCCGACATCCTTTTCGGGCGCTTGGCGAGCGACATGAACACGATCGGCGTGACGCTCCAGCGCGAGCACGACCTTGCCGCCGCCGATCTCGCCCTGGTCGATGAAGTCGCCCGCTACCCGCGCGTGTCCTGGTTCCTCAATCGTCTTGCCTGCCTGCCGGCACGAGGCCTGTGCGACAAGGAGGCCGATGATCTTGTCGCCGGTGCGGTTGCGAACAAAGATTCCCGTCAGCGCGCGCAGATCCTGTCCGACGTCGAGGCGAAGCTCACCGCCGACAACGTCTTCATTCCCTTGGGAACCCCGATCCGTTGGTCGCTCGTGCGCGGCAACGTCGACGGGTTCGCGACCAATCCCTGGGCGTGGCACCCCTTGATGCCGCTGGCTTGGGTCCACAAATAACAAGCGGTTGCATCACCTTTCGAAGGATCGTGGGACTTGGCCGGTACCGAAGCATTACGCCGGATGGGCAATGAACTGCCGCTTGGCAACGATCCCGCCTCGATCCGCCTGAGGGTCGAGCGGATGGAGCGGCTGCTCGAACGCGCGTTCGTGGTGCCGGGCATGCGCCGCGAGGTCGGGCTCGACGCGATCGTCGGCTTGGTGCCCATCGCCGGGGATGTGGTGTGCGCGCTGCTCGGGCTCTACATCGTCTGGGAAGCCCGCAATCTGGGTATGTCGAAGTTCAAGCTGGCGCGGATGATCGGCAATGTCGCGTTCGACACGGCCGTGGGCGCGGTGCCGGTGGCTGGCGATGTGTTCGACTTCCTGTTCCGCTCCAACAGCCGCAATCTCAAGATGATCCTGCGGCATCTCGACAAGCATCACCCCGAAACCCGGGTGATCGAAGGCTGAAGGGTTTGCACCGTCCGCCAAGGCGCTATGGTAGGTTGGTGAGAGAGGCCCGCGTCCTGATCCTCGTGCTGGCGCTTGTCGCCTGCGGCAAGGCCGACAATGACCCCGGGCCGGGCGGCGTCACCGTGGGCGAGGCGCGCGCGCTGGACGAGGCGGCGCAAATGATCGAGAGCCGCCAGCCTCCTCCCGAGCTGCTGCAACCCTCGCGCACGCAGTGGCCCAGCGACGCGCCACAGGATGAGGCGCCACAGGACCATGCGACGGCTGCGGCAGAGCTGTGAGGCCTGCGAACCCGCCGAAGGTCGCTCTACGGTAGGAAAACGGCGCGAATGCTGGTGCGCGCGGCTGGCAACGTGCAGAAGGCCCGAGCGCCGCGAGCGCACGTGATACAACCATCCGCTCTCTTTTCTGCAACGATCCGTGCGGATCATTGCGTTTGATAGATAGGGGGGCGGCAGGCAGGGTAAAGCACCATGCGGCGTCCGTCGTTTATTCCTTCTATTGATCCTTTCCTGCTCTGCCTGATCGCGGTGGTCACGGCGGCCTCGCTGCTGCCTGTGCGCGGCGCGGCGGCCTCGGCCTTCGATGTGCTCGCGGACCTGGCGATCATGCTGCTGTTCTTTCTCCACGGCGCCAAGCTCTCACGCGAGGCGATCGTGCAGGGCATCGGCAACTGGCGTCTCCATGCCCTGGTGCTGGCCTCGACCTATGTGCTGTTTCCCGCGACCGGCCTGGCGGTGGACGTTGTGGCCGCGCGCTGGCTCAATCCGCTGCTGATCTCGGGCGTGCTGTTCCTGACGCTGTTGCCCTCGACCGTTCAGTCCTCGATCGCCTTCACCGCCATGGCGCGCGGCAACGTGGCGGCGGCGGTGTGCAGCGCTTCGCTGTCGAACCTGCTCGGCATCGTGCTGACGCCGCTGCTGGTGGGACTGTTCATTGAGACGCGCGGCTCGGGGCACGGGTTCGATTGGGGTGCGGTGCGCGGCATCGTCGCGCAACTGCTGCTGCCGTTCCTCGCCGGGCATCTGCTACGCCCGCTGATCGGGGGCTGGGTGGCGCGCAACAAGCAGATCCTGATGCCGGTGGACCGTGGCTCGATCCTGCTGGTGGTCTATTCCGCGTTCAGCGCCGCGGTGGTGAACGGCATCTGGAAAGTGCTCAACCTGTCGGACCTCGCCGCGCTGCTGGTGCTGAGCGCGGCGATCCTGGCGGTGATCATGCTGGCCAACTTCGCCGCCGCGCGAATGGCCAAGCTCTCGCGCGAGGATACCATCGTGCTGCTGTTTTGCGGCTCGAAGAAGAGCCTGGTCTCGGGCGTGCCGATGGCCGGCGCGCTGTTCGCCCCTGCGCAGGTCGGCATGGTGGTGCTGCCGCTGATGATCTTCCACCAGCTCCAGCTGTTCGTCTGCGCCTGGCTGGCGGCTCGCTATGCCCGCGATCCGATCGCCGAACCTGCAGCCGCGCGCGCCGCGGTGCCGGTCGGCGAAGCGCAGATCGCGGCAGTGGCCAAGGACCGGGGGCTGACGATCCCGACCGAGTGCGAGCAAGGCGTCGCCGCCAACCTCGCGCTGCTTGCCGACCATGCCGAGCGCCTGCGCGGATGAGCGGCGCCCTCGCCACGGCCGAGCGCGTGCGCAGCGGTGCGAGCAGCGCATGCGAGGAAGTCGAGCGCGTGCTCGCGGCTCTGGCCGGGGAGCCGTATAACGCCGTGACCCGCGTGCTTGCGGAGCGCGCCCGCCGGGAGGCGGCGCAAGTCGATGCGGCCCTGGCCTCCGGTAAGGACCCGGGACCGCTCGCCGGCGTACCCTACGGGGTCAAGGACCTGTTCGACGTCGACGGCCTGCCGACCACCGCCGGCTCGGCGCTGTACGCCGACGCTGCGCCCGCGACGGCCGACGCCGAGGCCGTCCGCCGGTTGCGCGAAGCCGGCGCCGTGCTCGTGGCGACGCTCAACATGGACGAGTTCGCCTACGGCTTCGCGACGATCAACGCGACCCATGGCACCACGCGCAACCCGCACGATCTTGCGCGCCTGGCGGGCGGCTCCTCGGGCGGCTCGGCCGCCATTGTCGCCGGCGGCCTGCTCCCGTTCGCGCTGGGCTCCGATACGAACGGATCGATCCGGGTTCCTGCGAGCCTGACCGGGATCTATGGCCTCAAGCCGACGCATCACGATTTGCCGGTCGCCGGCACGTTCCCCTTCGCGCAGAGCTTCGACGACATCGGCCCGTTCGTGCGCGACATGGCCGATCTCCTCGCGGTGTGGCAGGTGCTGAAGGGCGCATCTGCCAAGGACATCTCCGCCGCGCCCCGCCTCGCGCGGCTCGGTGGCCGCTTCCGCCAGAATGTCGAGGCAGAGCAGCTCGCCGCGATCGATGCGATCGCACCGGATGCGCCCTTGGTCGACTTGCCTGATGTCGCTCGCGCCCGGTCCGCCGCGTTCCTGATCACGGCCTATGAGGGCGGCGTGCTGCATCGCGAGGCGCTCGCGCGCGATCCGCTCGGCTTCGATCCGCAAGTGCGCGACCGCCTGCTGGCCGGCGCGCTGCTTCCGGTCGGGCTCCATGACGAGGCGCAAGCCTTCCGCGCCGCTTACAAGGCGACCATTGCCGCGCTCGTGGCAGACTACGACGTTCTGCTCGCCCCGGCCGCGCCCGGCGTGGCGCCGCTGATCGACGATCCCGTCGTTGCCATCGATGGCGAGCGAACGGCCGCGCGCGCGACCTTGGGCATCCATACGCAGCCGATCACCTTTCTTGGCCTGCCGTCGCTGGCGGTGCCGCTGCGACGGCCGGGGCGCTTGCCGCTCGGCTTGCAGCTGATCGGCAAGGCCGGTGGCGAGGCAGCGCTCTTCGCGCTGGCGGCTCGGCTCGAGGCGGACGGGATCATCGGATGGAGCGAACCGGGGGCGGGGCTCGCGAAGCAGGGGGCAGCGGCATGAGCGGGATAGCAGTCGAGACCGCGGGCGACGGGCCTGCCGCAGGACCTGGCGACACGACAGCGCTGGCGCGCTTCTTCCGCCTCG
>Ga0207644_10001702_pt1 | contig 14196 bp, 10 predicted proteins | sample KBSS73metaG_FD_184326 | JGI IMG/M metagenome (GOLD analysis project Ga0207644, IMG submission 184326) | Switchgrass rhizosphere microbial communities from Kellogg Biological Station, Michigan, USA - KBS S7-3 metaG (SPAdes) (version 2) | ecosystem: Host-associated > Plants > Roots > Rhizosphere... | reverse complement strand
GATGTGGCTGGCGACATCCTCGCTCTCGAGGAATGGGTCAGCGGTTCCATACCCTCGGTCCCCTGATCGCGTCATCCCCAACCGCATCGCAAGGGTAAGATCATCGCCCGAGTACGATTCCCGGCAAACCACCGCCACCAGCGAGCAAGAAGACGAAACTCCATGTTAAAGCGTTTCTTCGCCTCTTGTTCGAATACGCTATGAAATGGAAGCTGTTAACGCTCCCACGCAATCTTATGACACTCCTCAAGGTCAAAGGGTGGAAGAAGAAACCTCATAAGAGGCGAGGAATGGCTCCGTTTGCCCCAGCTCTTAGCCTGAGTAACGCCTTTGGTTACAGCTCAACCTAGGGCAGGCCAATAGGTATGTCTTTATCTCCATTGCGCTGTGCGGTCTTTGTGGCGCCGGGTTTTTCGTGGGGAAGCCCACCGATGGGACTCGCACCACGTGCAGTAGACTAGAAACTCGCCGGGGAATTTCGACTTGGAGATTAGGTCCAGCGTCTATGCTTATCCGATCCACGTTCGATATTCAGTTCCATTTGCCAAGCCCCGCAGTGGTAGTTGCTCTCCTGCACCTACACCCGTCGCTCGATAAGCAACTTCGGTCCGCCGACGAACTGCTTGTTGAGCACTTGGGGACGAGCTCCATAGCTGGCGAGGAGCCTCGCATGGCCATCTCTCCGGGCGACTACACCGACTCGTTCGGAAACATATGCTCGCGCTTTGTTGCTCCAACCGGCCACCTTCGACTCTCTGGCACAAACTTGATTGAGTCGGACGATCAGCCCGAAAAGAGTTATCCCGACGCCAAACAAGCACCCATTGATGACCTTCCGCCTGAGGTGCTGCAGTTCCTCCTACCCAGCCGTTACTGCGAGGTGGATCGGTTTGGCGGTATCGCTAGTGAACTGTTCGGGTCCATGCCAGCGGGTTGGGCACGGGCCACGGCAATTCGCGACTGGGTTCATGAGAAGGTGGTCTTTAACTACAACGCTGCCCGGCCAACCAAGACGGCGATGGACGTCTTCACGGAACGCGTGGGAGTGTGCCGCGATTTCCAGCATCTGGCGATAGCGCTCTCCCGCTGCCAGAATATCCCGGCTCGCTACGTGACGGGTTATATCGGAGACATTCGAAGGCCCAGTACCGGAGCGGGCGACTTCAGCGCCTGGTATCAAGTCTTTCTCGACGGGCAATGGATCAGTCTGGATGCTCGCCATAATTACTCGCGTCTGGGGCGAATTCTGATGGCGACAGGGAGAGACGCGGCCGACGTGGCGATTACAACGAGCTTTGGCGCGACGAACCTGACTTACTTCTATGTGGATTCCTGGGAGGTAGATGCGGAAGGAAACAGGGTCCCACTTCCCGATGGCGGCAACGCAATCGCGGGCCCAATTATGCCAACGCAAACTAATTCCAGCCAAGCCAGTCCTATTCAGACGCAAGCCGCGACCACGTAGGGCGGCCACAACTGACTTGGGAGAGTGACCTAAGAAGCGTATGAGGGTGAATGGGAACGAAAGTAGCAGTGCACCACGAATCTCGGTATCATTACGAGCATCCAGTATCCTTAGGACCGCAGACGATCCGGCTGCGGCCAGCGCCGCATTGTCGCACGCCGATTGTCAGTTATTCGTTAGATATCAAGCCGACCGATGGCATTCGCTCATGGCAGTTTGATCCGTTGGCAAATCATGTAGTACGGGTCGTCTTTCCCAGCAAAACATCGGAATTTTCCGTCACGGTTGATCTGGTCGCGGACATGATTCCGGTGAACCCTTTTGCGTTTCTTCTCGAGCCTGAAGCCGAGACGGTGCCGTTCACTTACAAGCATGACGTGGCGAGGAATCTCGAGCCATTTCTGTCCGTCGAGCCTGCGGGATTTTATCTCACACAGTTCGTCGACAGCGTTAGTGTCCCGCAGCCGACCGTCGCTCTGCTGCTCGGTCTGAACGAGCGGATACGTAACCACGTCGCATATACGCCGCGGTTGGAGCATGGGGTGCAAACCTGCGAACAGACCCTGTCGATGGGCACGGGGTCTTGTCGAGACTCAAGCTGGCTACTGATACAGGTCTGCCGTCAACTGGGAATCGCCGCGCGCTTTGTGTCCGGATACCTCATTCAGCTGGCGGGCAATGAACCGCTTGCTGGAAAAGATGCGCGCAAGACTGACTCGGTGGATCTCCATGCCTGGGCTGAGGTCTATCTTCCCGGAGCGGGATGGGTCGGGATGGACCCGACGTCGGGCCTGTTAACCACAGAAGGCCACATTCCCTTGGCCTGCAGCAGCAAGCCGGGTGATGCTGCGCCGATCGGCGGTACTGTTGAACGGGCAGGCGTCGAATTTACTTATGAGATCACCGTGCGCAGGCTGGACCAGGCGCCGAGCCTGACCTCACCATTTAGCGAACATGATTGGCATAAAATACGAGAACTGGCATATGACGTCGATCGTGACTTGAAAGCGCAAGATGTGCGGCTCACGATGGGTGGCGAGCCAACCTTTGTCGGCCTCGATGAACCTGAGAGCGCTCAATGGAATCTTGAGGCGCTCGGCCCGCAAAAGCGAAGCGCAGGGTTGGCACTTCTTCGTTCCATCCGGCAGCGCACAGCACCGGGTGGGCTGCTTCATTTTGGACAAGGCAAATGGTATCCGGGCGAGCGATTGCCTAGGTGGGCTTTTCATTGCATCTCGCGTAAGGACGGTCTTCCTGTCTGGGAAAACGGCGATCTCTTCGCTTTGGAAGGCAAGAACGATGCCTATGGCAATGCTGAGGCTTATGCATTTTTGCAGGCGCTGAGCCGGCGTCTTGGCGCTGAACCGGAAAACATTTTGCCGGCGATGGAGGCACTCACCGAGAACGAAGAACCGACCGGATTCGTTCTGCCGTTGCGACGACGTCAGCCGGGGGGCCAACTCACCTGGTCTAGTCAACTATGGTTCGAGCGGCCGGAGAAGTTCACCTTGTCGGTTGGTGAGTCGCCGATCGGGTATCGCATCCCGGTAGAGATGATGCCCTGGGTCGCGCCGGATACTCTCTCCTACAAGATTGATGAGAGCGGCCAGGTGAAATTGCCGTCGGCGGTGGCGAGGCGACCGGACATGTTTCGCCAAGACCCTGAGCCTGACCCACTACCGCCTATCTCCGCGGACGCGGCATCGGCACCGGAGCTCATTCGTCCGTCGCTCTGCGTCCAGGCTCGTGAGGGCCGCCTCCACGTTTTTCTGCCCTATGTATCTGTGCTCGCAGACTACCTCGACCTGGTGGCGGCAGTGGAAGAAACGAGCCAGCATTTGCAAAGGCCGGTTTGGATAGAGGGATATTCGGCTCCAACGGATCCGCGGATACAGGTGTTCAGCCTGACACCGGATCCGGGTGTGCTCGAGGTCAACATGCCCCCCACGTCGGAATGGGATGAGCTGGAAACGCTTAACGAAATGCTCGCGGAAGAAGCGCAGCAACATCGTCTGATCGCAGCCAAATTTGGCTATGACGGTACTCATCAGGCAACGGGGGGAGGCAGCCACATCACATTAGGCGGTCCGAGCCTTGCAGAAAGTCCCATTCTGCGCCGCCCGGACGTGTTGCGCAGTCTTGTGTCCTTTTGGCAGAACCATCCTTCACTTTCCTACCTCTTTGCAGGCATGTATATAGGGCCTACAAGCCAATACCCTCGTGTTGATGAAGCACGGGTTGATGCTCTATACGAGCTGGAGGTGGCGTTTAGTCATCTTCCCAAAGGCGAGTGTCCACCCGACATCGTCGACGGTCTATTCCGCAACCTCCTTGTGGATGTAACCGGCAACAGTCATAGGGCCGAGTTCTGCATAGATAAGCTATACCCGCCGACGGGTCAGGGCGTACAGCTGGGGTTGCTGGAACTGCGCGCCTTTGAGATGCCACCACACTATCGCATGGGCCTGCTGCAGACCCTACTCGTTCGGGCGCTCGTCGCTCTGTTTTGGAAAGAACCTTTCACCGGAGGCCTGCTGCGTTGGGGAGATACGCTCCATGATCGCTTTATGTTGCCGCACTTTATCGAGCGCGACTTTATTGACGTTCTCGACTCCCTTCGCGGCGCTGGGTATCCGTTCGTTGATAGATGGTTCGCGTCGCACCTCGAATTCCGGTTTCCGAAGATTGGGGGGATCGAAGCCGATGGCGTTCGGCTCGAGCTGCGGCAGGCGCTGGAGCCGTGGAATGTGCTGGCGGAAGAGACGACCTCGGGCGGTACAGGTCGGAGTGTGGATTCTTCGCTCGAACGGATACAGGTGAAAGTAACCGGCCTTACCATGGCGTCGTGCTACGCTGTTTCTTGTAATGGCCGAAGGGTACCTCTCCATTCGTCCGGAGCACACGAAGCGCTCGCCGGCATCCGCTATCGCGCACGCAGATTGTCCGCCGCGTTGCACCCGACAATTCCGGTCCATACCCCTCTAACCTTTGACCTAATCGATATTTGGAAGAACCGCTCCGTGGGTCGCTGCACCTACTACGCAAGCCAGCCCGATGGGAGTCTATATATCAGTCGCCCCGCCGACGCAGCCGAGGCCAACCAACGTCGCTTGCGGCGGTTCGTCGTTACAACTCCGCCGGATGGTATCGTCGCAACGCCATCGCTGGAGACTAATCCAATCTTTCCGATGACGCTTGACCTCCGGTGGCCTGCGCCTGTGGATGAGTCTCGCGCCGGCGCTCTATTTTTTTCAGACGCGGGGAAACCATGATTGGAGATCTTTACCAGTCGCCACTGCGTTATGGCGGGGCATACGAGGAGTCATCCGTAGATGGCATCACGCCTCGCCCCCATTGGGCTGGCCTGATGCAATCCCTTCAATCTATCGGACCTGCTGAGTTGGCTTTTCGCTGGACTCAAGCGGAACAGCGGATCCGCGAGCATGGGATCACGTACAACATGTACGGCGATCCGTTGGGTGCTCAACGTCCTTGGAAGATCGATCTTGTCCCACTGTTGATTCCCGAGGCGGAATGGCGGTTCATCGAAGGCGGTATCATCCAGCGAGCCCAACTTCTAAACCTCGTTCTCGAAGATGTTTACAATTCGCAGAACTTGCTAAAAGATGGACTCCTCCCTGCCGCGCTGCTCTATGCCAATCCCGCATTTCTTCGTCCATTGGTTGGTGTCAAGGTTCCTCGCGCAAGTTATCTGCATATGCTGGCCATTGATCTTGCGCGATCTCCTGACGGGAACTGGTGGGTATTGGCCAACCGCGCCCAGGCTCCTTCAGGGAGTGGGTACGCACTGGAAAATCGGATGATCGTATCCGAACTTCTCCCCGAACTCTTTCGCACCTCTAACGTACAACGGCTTGCGCCGTTCTTTCGTGCTCAGCGCGATGCGCTCGCGCAACTCTCCGAACGAAATAACCCTCGGATTGTCCTGCTAACACCTGGTCCCCACAACGAGACCTACTTCGAGCATTCTTACCTTGCGAAATACCTCGGCTTTACGCTCGTGGAGGGAGCAGACCTCACGGTTCGAGATCGTCGCGTCTTCATAAAGACTGTCGGCGGTCTTGAGCAGGTCGATGTCATCTTGCGTCGGGTGGACGATGACTTCTGTGATCCTTTGGAGTTGCGTGGTGATTCACTGCTGGGGGTCTCTGGTCTGGTAGAAGCTGTTGTCGCCGGCAATGTTAAGGTAGCGAATGCACTTGGCAGCGGTGTCGTCGAATCAGCAGCCATCATGCCGTTTCTACCCGGTCTTGCGAGACATCTCCTTGGCGACGATCTTAAACTGCCGTCGGTCGCGACGTGGTGGTGCGGGCAGGAGAGCGCTCTGAACTGGGTCGTTGACAATTTGCAATCGGTTGTCGTCAAGCCAGCGTTCTCTTCGCCCGGAATGGAGCCAGTCTTCGGTTCAGAACTGGCTGCTGCGGACAGGGCAAAATTCATGGAGCGCCTACGCTGCAGTCCACATGAATATGTCGCGCAAGAACAGGTTCAACTCTCGACCGCGCCTGTGTGGGAAAACGAAGCTCTGCAGTCCCGCAGCGTCGTCTTGCGTACGTATGTGGTGAACACCGGGGACGGGTGGCTGGCGTTTCCGGGGGGATTGGTGCGCGTCGCCGAAGCGAGCGGTTCGGTAGTTTCAATGCAACGGGGAGGCCATAGCAAGGATGCGTGGGTACTTTCAGATGGCCCGGTCGATACGTTCAGCATGCTGCGGCCTCGCAACGAACTTGTGCCGTTGCGCCGCGCGTCGCAGGTAGTACCCAGCAGCGTGGCCGACAATGCTTTCTGGCTAGGCCGGTACGTGGAGCGCGCTGAAAACCAAGCACGAATCCTTCGCTCCATTATCCCTAGGGTCCACCTCGCCGATGATGCAGAGTTGGGAAGCCTTATTTGTCTGGCTTCTTGTCTCGGAACACGCTCTGCTCGACTTGCTGACGGCAAGCGCGGCCGTCCTAGCTTCAATGCGCTGCGGAGAGAATTGCTTGCCTTACTGACTGACCAGAACCGAACCGACAGCTTGGGCGCAACGTTGGCTGAGGTATCGCGGATCGGCGATAGTGTGAGAGAGCGCCTCTCCGGAGACATGATGTTGCTGCTAAGCCAGCTTCGTGGTTCGCTCAATGCCCAAAAAGGCACGTTCCTGACGAGCTATACCGCGATGCTCACAAAATGCCTTGAGCTTCTTTCAGCGTTTTCCGGGATGGAACGGGAGAATATCAATCGCGGTTCCGGTTGGCTTTTTCTTAGCCTTGGACGTCGCGTAGAGCGCGCAATTTACCTGACGCATGAATTGCGTCACGTCACCAAGCCATTGGCCGTCGAAAATTGGGCTTATCTCGAGCGATTGTTGGAAGTTGCCGACAGCACCGTGACCTACCGCACGCGTTATTACACGCACTTGCAACCACTCGCGGTGCTGGACATTCTCATGGCGGACGAACAAAACCCTCGGTCTTTGGATTTTCAACTGGAGCATCTAGCCGAACTTTACGCAAAGTTGCCGCGAAATCTCTCGGCCGATCTACGCGCCATACAGGACGCCGTCAATTCGTTGAGAGATATTGACCTGCAGGCTATAACACAGCGTATCAATAAGTCAGGCTCTTACCCCGTGGACGGATATGGAGAGGTCGATCAGTTTCTGGCTCGGTTGGAGAATCTGCTTCCCTCCTGGTCGAACAATCTTTCCAGCCACTATTTCAGTCACGCGCGTACTTTGCCGATCACGATGGGGATTGACTGAAATGCTGTATAACGTCAGCCATCGGACCACCTATCGCTACTCTTACCCTGTCTCTGTCGGGGAACATGTGGCGTGCCTAAAGCCTCGCTCCTTCTCGCGGAATAAGCTTGTACAAAATAAGCTAACGATTGATCCCCCGCCGTCCACTCTGACTGAACGCACCGACTACTTCGGCAATATCCTTTCTTTTTTTACGGTGGAAGAACCGCACAAAGTGCTCATTGTCGAGGCAAAGAGCCAGGTTGAGATCGATAGTCCGGCGAACTCGGCGACTAGTCTTTCGCTTCCGTGGGAAGAGTCGGCCAGATCTCTCGCGCAGGATCGTAGTGACGAGGGTCTGGCAGCATACCAGTTTCAGTTTGCATCGCCTCGAGTGCGACTCAACCGAGAATTCGCAGCGTATGCGCTCGAATCCTTCACGACGCGCCGTCCTATGCGGGAAGCACTGATGGAGCTTACCTCGCGAATCTATGCAGACTTCCGCTTTGATTCCAAAGCGACTACCGTTCGCACCCCGCCCGAGGAAGTTTTCCTGAAGCGACACGGCGTGTGCCAGGATTTTGCGCATGTGGAGATTGCATGTCTGCGCTCAATCAATGTGGCAGCTCGTTATGTGAGCGGTTATCTACGGACTTATCCACCACCAGGCAAGCCTCGCATGGTGGGGGCAGACGCGTCTCATGCTTGGATTTCCGCATATAGTCGTGACGAAGGATGGCTTGATATGGACCCCACAAACAATGTTGCACCCACGGATGGCCACGTCACCCTGGCTTGGGGTAGGGACTATGGCGACGTCAGTCCTCTGCGCGGCCTGATCTTGGGCCGAGGTGGAAACACTCTCCAGGTCGAGGTTGATGTCGAACCGCTGATGTCTGACCAAGTCGCGGTCGGTTTTCAAGTTTGATAGAAAGCCGTGATGTTTTGTTCTTTTACAAAGGGAACTCAATACGACCCTTCAAGCCGAAGTAGGATGACAGGGGATCGACAACAACATCCGATCCCAAGCGGACGGTGGCGTTAAGCACGGCTCACGTCAGCCGCAAAACATCTAGGCATCGCACGAATCTATGGAGAACTACTGTGCAGCGCGACTATATAATCGATGTAAACCCGATTTTGACGGATGCCAAATATCCAGCCGTAACGTTCGTCACTACTGACAGAACCACGGCGGAAACGATCATCGTCGGTGGCGGAAAGATTACTGACCGTGCCCTCCGTTACTCTCTGAGACTTGAGAAACTACTTCGCACAGACCAGCTTGCGCAGATCGAACAGCATCTTGACCAAAAAATTCCGTTCACGATATACCTCACAATTGAGGAAGAAAAGATGAAGGAAGCTAGACTCATCGATTGATCTGTTTGCGTATTGGGGGACCCATAGCCAGCGCCGCTGATCCCTCTTAAACTCGTCCTTTTTCGGAAAGACAATTGACTGTCGCTTTAGGTCTGACCGGGGGAGAACACATGCCCGGTCTTGTCGAACACTTTCCGCAGAAATGTGGCAACCTGTCCAAACCAGCAGATACTAAATGACCGTCGGTTTGGGTTGCTATGGAGCTTTATTTCGCGCTGTTATAGTCCTTCGGTGATGGGCTTTAACCAGATCGTCTTTCCCTTTGCAGTCGGTGTAACTGCGATTTAGGCAAAGATGCTTCCCCGTGTTGCGCCGTGCCAATGCTCCACGCCTGGGGGCATTTAATTACATCTCCTTTGTGAACGATGCGTGCCGGCTCCTGATAGTAGCCGGTGCCTTCGGTGATGAGCAGAACTTGTCCGCCCGGATGAACGTGCCAGTCCGCGACTCAGGGCACGGAACCGAATCTGGTCGGAAAACAGCAAGACGGTCTACTACAATGACGAACGGTCAGGGCTGCTGCGGCGGCGTAGCGTGTCTCCACGAGGACCGGAGGAAGTATTAATGGAGATGGGAGTGGATCGTCGCACGCACGTCGGGGCGATCTCTCCCGATGGGCTCTTCGCGGTGGCTGAGCTCATTGCAAACTACCATGCCGAGACCGTGTGGACGGAGATGAAGGGTGGCGGCAAGGGCGGACCGCAGTGGCACTCGATGGATGCTCCGGGGAAAGAAGGGATGCTGCCGAGTTTCTCTCCGGACGGGAGATGGCTGGCATTCTCTTCGAATCCGACGGGAAAGCCGGAGATTTATGTGATGGACTTTCCCGGGGGATCGCAACGAGTTCGGGTCTCGACAACTGGGGGTTTCAAGCCGAGATGGCGACGCGATGGAAAGGAGTTGTTCTACGTCGCCGCTGACGGGAGCATGATGGCCGCGAAGATGGCTGTGGTTAATGGACGGATGACAGCGGAGCCGAAACGGCTCTTCGATGCGAATCTGAAGCTGCACACGAACTACGACGCGAACTATGCGGTGAGCCGCGATGGACAGCGCTTCCTGGGCATCGCGCGCGAGAGTTCTTCGGCAGATGTCGATATTCAGATGGTGCTGAACTGGCCTGGCCTGCTGCAGTAGGAGTTTCTTCGAGAGATTCCTGAACCTTGCCTTCGGCGGCGGACGGTCAATGTCATGGAACGCGCAAGCCGTAGCGCAGGTTATCTCCGAATATATGACGATGTTGCCGCAGGGAGCATCGCCAAATTGGGTATTAGGAAATCATGACGATGCACGCATTGCGACCAGAGTCGGTCTTTCACAAGCCGCGATAGCAGCTACGCTGCTGTTCACTCTTCCCGGAGCATTGACAATCTACGGCGAAGAGATCGGCATGACCAATGCGTTAATTCATCCGGAAGATGTGCAAGATCCAGCGGAAAAGAGGCAGCCCGAGATTGGGATGGGACGAGATCCAGAACGCAGTCCTATGACATGGGATTGTTCAACGACGAACGCGGCAAAATGCCGAACGACATCACGGTGATTTGTTGCGCTTTCAACTGCTGGAGTTCCTCCATCCAGTCATCGTTCTGACACGGCAATAAAATGACGTCGAAGTACGTCGACTCCATCTACAAGATCAAGGCCGTGGGTGGCTTACGACCTCAGAGCATGGACGGAAATGACCCCGAAGACCCGCAAGCATTTTTCAGTCAACTCATACTTGGTCCTCAGTATGAAACAACAGTAAAAGGTACGGAGACATGTTCTGGATTTCCATAAACATTCGTTATCGTCCCATTGATGGCCGTTTTTTTCTGACTCAGACTGCCATCTCGAGCTCAACAATCCATCAGGACTTCGTTGAAACGGACGAATCAGGAATAATGTGCTCCTTCCTCACCCTCACTACTTAGCGGGTAATAAAACGCCTACAAATCGCACCACGTTGCTCCACGCGCGACCCCCAAGGGCGCTTAGGGGGTCCGGACCATCTCCGCGCCCTGAAGAGCGTTCGACGGCTCTCTGGAAAATACAGGGGGGAATACCGGGTACCCATAGGGCATATCAAGGCTGTTTCGGCCACTCGATGTAATCCAAAAAGTCCACAATCGTCAATATCCACGAACCTCTAAGGACACTGAGGGCTATCGAGGTAGCTCGGCTCGCCAATAGCTTCGAACCAGAGGGTCGAAGGTTCTAGTCCTTCCGGGCGCACCATTTCCAAAGACTCGAAGCAGCATGAGGTCCGGCATTCTCGCCCGGGCCTATGTGTTTTTCCAGTGAGTCCTACTTCGCAGTCGGAGTTGTGGCTGGTTTGCGAGGCAGCATTTCTTCATCTCGTCGTCGCACTGCAGCCTGAGTGCCGTCTTCGGCAGTGTGTGGATATGGGCCGAAGCGCATCATGATGAGATCGCGGGCACGCGAATTATCTCGTTCGACAACGGCTTAAGTGGAAATTCCTATCCGGTGAAAGTCGGCGCCCTAATTTGCTTTGAATCTCGAATTCCGGTATTTTTAAAAGGTTGCATTCAACGCAATGTGCGCCCGTAGCTCAGCTGGATAGAGCAACTGGCTACGAACCAGTAGGTCGGGTGTTCGAATCACTCCGGGCGCACCATCTCCCCTCACAATCAGACCAAATCAGTCTTTCTCGAAGTTTTTTTATTCTGGACTAAATTAGTCCGAATGATTGACGACCAATTTAGTCCTCTTTAGACTGAAGAAGGGAATCGTGTTGTCGTGGCATCTCCGTAATAATGCGCCGAAGGCTTGTCCGATCGCTTCGGGTGGGCTTGTTCAAGGAAGAGAACCACCTTATGTTGCAGGCATTTATCATCACGCTCCGAGAGGGCGTGGAAGCTTCGCTGATCGTAGGCATTGTCTTCGCCTATCTCACCAAAATTGGCCGATCTGAGCTGAAGCGCACCGTCTTTTGGGCACTCGGAGCCGCGTTAGCAGCTAGTGTCGGGGGAGCCATCATCCTGGCCCGGACCCAGTTGAACACCGACATCTTTGAAGGCTGGGTCATGCTTGGCGCCGCATTCTTCGTCATCAGCATGATCTGGTTCATGCACAGGACAGCGCGCACGATGCGCGGCTCAATCGAGGAAAAGATCGCCACTTACACCGGACCGGAAGGCGTCTCGAAGATTGGCCTCTTTTTCTTCGTCTTCCTCCTGGTACTTCGCGAGGGCGTTGAGACCGTGCTGATTCTCTCAGCCGTCACTCTGAACTCCACTGAACTGCTAAGCTTTACGGGAACGCTGCTCGGCGTGGCCGTCTCGGTCGTCTTCGGGATCCTCTTTATTCGGGGCAGCGTAAAGATCAACCTGCAGCGCTTCTTCCGCGTCACAACCGTCATCCTCTACTTCGTGGCGTTTCAGCTCATCGTCTCCGGACTGCACGAGCTGAGCGAAAACGGCGTGCTCCCCTCCAGTGAGACCGAGATGCGGCTGATCGGGCCCATCGTGCGCAACGATCTCTTCTTCTTCGTGACCATGTTGGCTCTGGCCGGACTAATGATGTTGATGGAGTACAAGCGCAGGGTTCCCGTCGCGCTCGCCTCCAACGCCACACCGGCCGACCGACGCCGCGCAGAGTGGAGTCAGCGCCGCGAAAAGATGTGGATGAACGCAGTCGTCGGAACCAGCTTCCTCTTCATCTTCCTGTCCACAGCGGAGTTCATTTACGCCAAGAGCTCGACTGCGCTCTCGCCCACAGCCGCCGTAACGCTGGTCGGCAGCCAAGTCACACTGCCCACGGCTGATGTCAACGACGATAAGTTGCATCGTTACGGCGTCCATGTTGACGACGGCAAGGGCGGGAGCGCCGAAGTACGGTTCCTTCTCTACAAAAAGCCCGACGGAAATATCGTCTCTGTAGGCGACGCTTGCCGCATCTGCGGACCCGTCGGCTTCTACATCGGCGACCAGGGAATCACCTGCAAGATGTGCGCGTCTCCGTTAAACCCCTCCTCCATGGGCCAGGAGGGAGGCTGCAATCCGATACCACTGAAGAGTTCGATCAGTGGCGGACAGGTTGTCATTCAGGCAGCGGACCTCAAGACACTCGTTCCGGTCTTCGAGCGGTAGGCGGACGCCATGTTCTTTCGCCTTCTCATGGAGAGCTTCCGCCGGCAGCGACGTCGTAAGACACTTGCGGGCCTGGCGATTCTCTTGGGCACAACTGCGGTCACTGCGATGCTGGCACTCGCGACGACCATCGGCGACCGTATCCACAAGGAGCTCGCCGTCTACGGGGCAAATATCGTCGTATACCCTGCGGCCGACCGGTTGGACGTGAAAATTGGCGGCGTCGACGTAAGGCCCGCCTCCAGCGGAGCTTTCCTCAAAGAGAGCGACCTCAAGAAGCTTCGCGGAATCTTTTGGGCAAACAACATCACTGGGGTCTCACCAGAGCTGCCGGTGCTTGTCACTGGCGCTACTTCCACCGGGACCGTCGACGCCGCCGCGACGGGTCTATGGTTCAGCCACAATCTATCCAGCGGCGGCGCGGCGCTTAGGACCGGCGCCGTCGCGCTCCATCCCTGGTGGAAAATTACCGGAGCATGGCCGGACGAAGGAAAAACAACACCTCAAAGTGCCGATGTTGTTGTCGGCAAGATGCTTGCACAGCAGCTCAGACTCAAAACCGGCGAGGTTATTCAGGCAAAAGCGAAAGATAAGACGACGTACGTTCTTCGTGTTACTGGCATCGTTTCCACTGGCGACGCGACAGACAGCGGGCTTCTCTTACCCCTAAACGCCGCCCAGACCCTCGCAGGAACACCCAATGCGGTCCGCCGCGTCGAGGTCTCGGCACGCACTAAGCCTGAAGACGCCTTCGCACGCAAGGACCCCGATTCCCTCTCTCCAAAGCTGAGAGATGTCTGGTACTGCCGACCATACGCTAACTCCATCGCCTACCAGATTCGCGAGGCGATCCCCGGCGCACACGCTGAACAGGTACGACGCGTCGAGCAGAACGAGGGCAACGTGCTCAAGCGCATCAGCGGTTTGATGTGGCTGGTCTGTGCCGCAGCGCTGCTGGCCGCAGGCTTTGCCGTAAGCGCAGCAATGGCCACGGCCATTCTCGAGAGACAGGCAGAGATTGGCCTGATGCGTTCGTTAGGAGCGAGCAAGGGAACCATCGCCTTGCTCTTCTACGCAGAGGTCGGCCTGCTGGCTATACTCGCCGGTTCCCTCGGCTACCTTGCAGGCTCTGGACTCGCAGCCTGGCTCGGGGCGCGAATCTTCGCCACAAACGGCGCTCCTGCCTTTGGGTCAGCGTTGAATCCTGTGCTGCTTCCCGTCATCGTCACGCTTGCACTCGTCGTGGCTCTCGCAGGCAGTACCCCCTCGATCCGCCGTGCCCTGACCATGGACCCATCGGCCATTCTGAGGGCTGACGTATGAGTCGCCTAAGCATGGGAGCGATGCTGCGTCGGTCGCTTATCCACAGGCGTGCCCGAAGCCTGTCCGCACTCGTCGCCATGACAGTCTCCGCTGCGGTAGCGACAGCATTGCTCACGCTCTACGCGGACCTCAACGCCAAGCTGCACCACGAGTTTCGCAGCTTCGGGGCAAACATTGTCGTAACCGCC
>Ga0207644_10001698_pt1 | contig 14209 bp, 8 predicted proteins | sample KBSS73metaG_FD_184326 | JGI IMG/M metagenome (GOLD analysis project Ga0207644, IMG submission 184326) | Switchgrass rhizosphere microbial communities from Kellogg Biological Station, Michigan, USA - KBS S7-3 metaG (SPAdes) (version 2) | ecosystem: Host-associated > Plants > Roots > Rhizosphere >... | reverse complement strand
TTTGTCGTGACTATTGTCCGTCGAAGGAGAACTTAGAATGCGAACGTTGAGCGTTGCGATCCTCGCGTCAGTTTGTCTTATCGTCAGTTGTAATCATCTGAAAGCGCTTCATCAATCAAAGGCAACCAATTCAAACACGGAGACGAGCTCCTCAGCTGGTTTGCCAAGTGGACGCGGCACTCGTGATGAGGCGAAGGCAATGTTGGCGAAAGCTGTCGAGCATTACAACGAGGCGGGACGCACTCAGGCGCTCGCTGACTTCAACAAAATGAAATCGCCATTCGGAGATCGCGATCTGTACGTGTTTTGTTTAGGCCTAAATCACAAGGTCTCAGCAAACGGCGGCTTCGCCGAGTACGTTGGCATGAGTGCGGATGTATTCAAGGATGCGAATGGCAAATCCATTGGCCAAGCTATCCTAGACCAGGCAGAGACGTCGGGCGAAGGTTCGATAGAGTACATGTGGACCAATCCGGTTTCCCACCTGACGGAGCACAAGATTGCTTTCTTTAAAAAGGTTGGCGAGGACGTCTGTGGCGTAGGTGCCTACGACTAGAGAAAATTGCGAATCACGACTTAGATTCGCAATTCGAGATCGCGATTGACATTTTTCTAGGGGGCCTCGACTAACAGCTCGCGCCCGAAAGTGAAGTTTGGTTTCTTTCGGCCCTTCATATACTTTGCGGCTGTTTGGGAGAGTGATGTAATTAAAATCGGCAGAGCTATCGTAGCGTCGCAAGGTACGTAAGCCGTGTGAGCACCGCGTGCAAGTTTCCCGTAAACCAATCCTTCATCAAACGAAACTGCATTCGACCGGCCCCCGGGATGGGCCGCATCGGTAGAGATCTGAATCGCGTATTTGTGTCCGTGGTGATGTTCTTTTTGCAGGAAAGACGACAACGTCGCTTGTTGAATGAAACTCTTTGTGGTGCCACCACCCAAATTGATTATTCCCGAGATTCGAGCGTTGGCCATCACGTTCATCATGTCCAGCACATCCTGGATGACGTCGAACATGAAATTGTTTTTCTTTTCAAAACGACCACCAGCGATACCAACTGCCAAACCGCTATCAGCAATCGCCGGACAGAAGATCGGCACACGAGATTTGTACGCCGAAGTTAAGACACCATCCTCGGAAGCAATCTCCGCTAACTCACGGCCCAACAAATGCAGAAATTCACGCGGTGAATAAGCGCGCGATTGGTCGAGTTGATTAGTGAAGCCCGCAATCCACTCTTTAGCTTCACGATATTCTTCATCACTCGCCAACAGATCCCACATGCGACTGATTTGTGCTGACTCGAGTTCAGCGTCAGTCATGCTTGGATGTGCTTGGAAATGATAACGGCCTAACGTTTCATGAAGGTCGTGGAAAAGCATTGAACCCGAAAGCACTAAAACATCAACGAACCGGTTCTTGATTACGTAGGCAAGCAGACGTCGCATGCCGGCTGGAATCAATGCGCCCGACCCGGCCACCATGATCGTCGTGTTGTCACCCAGCATGTCGAGCCAGATGCGATGGGCTTCCGCTATTTGTCGTCCGCCAAACCCGGTGCCTTCCATTTTTTCGAGGAGACCCGCTACCGAACGATCGCGATCGACTTGAACCGGGCGCGTGGGAGTAGTTAGGTATTTCGATGCTTTTGGTTTTCGTTGCGTGACCATGCAGGTTGTCAACCTCTCGACCTAGAGTGTTCCGTGGATATGAATGCGTAACGAGATAACTTTCAGTAATCGTACTTGCGTCTGGAACGACCCTTGACCCCGTTGACTGCCAGATAGGTATAAGCGTCGTAGCGAGATTCATAAAACTGCGCGAGTTCGGCGCCTTCTGCTTCGCTCAATTCTCCATCTTTCACGCGTCGCGAGATCAAACGTCGAAAACCATCGTGCAAAAGGCTGCGTTCGTAACGGGCTCGTTCGGCGGCCGCGCCGACAGTCGTACCTTTGATCACTTTTTTGATCAAATAGCCCTCTTCGTCGATATAGATGTGGGCTTCGTGCGGTGCGCCGAAGAGGTTGTGATTGTTGCCCATTACCTCCTGATATGCGCCAACGAGCATGAACGCGAGGTAATAGGGTTCATCTGGATTTAATGCATGAAGTTCAAGGACCTGCTTCACGTCGTGCAGATCCACGAACTTGTCAACAATACCATCAGAGTCGCAAGTGATGTCGCAAAGAGTCGTGTACTCGGTCGGTGGTTTGTTTAAATGATGGATCGGGACGATCGGAAAAAGTTGATCGAGAGCCCAGTGATCCGGAACCGAGCGAAACACTGAAAAGTTTGTCAGGTACTTCGCGCAAAGCAGACGTCGCAGTTCACCGAATTCTTCCGACACATACTTTGCTTGCTGTGCGTATCGATCAGCGCGTTCACAAACATCCCAGAAGAGCACTTCACCCTTCGCGCGATCTTCCAACGAGATAAGACCGAGATTGAACAATGTGAATAACTCTTCGCGATGTTCGAGTGCGTCGTGGTAATACTCGCGATAGTTTTTGACTGTAATTGATTCGCGCAAATCTCCGAGCTCGATCACCACTTGTGGGTCGTCTTCGTCAATCGCGATAGGCGTAATGTCTTCAACAACCGTTTCGATTTCGTCGAGCACATTCGTAATCAGAATCGCGTGATATGCAGCCAGGAACCGACCTGACTCCTGAATGATCGTTGGATGCGGCACGTTCTCGTCGTCACATACCTGTTTTATTGTGTAGATGACATCGTTCGCGAACTCCTGCGCCGTGTAATTTGCAGATGAATCAAAAGCAGTTTTCGAACCGTCATAGTCGACGGCCATGCCGCCGCCGACATCGAGCAACTCGATTGGCACCTTCATCTGGAAGACTTTGGAATAAACGCGAGCGGCCTCTTTCATCGCATTCTTAATGCGCTTGATATCGGTCAGTTGTGATCCGATATGGAAATGCAAAAGCTTGAGCATCTCCAGACGATCTGCCTGTTCCAAGCGCCGGATGACTTCGAGTAGTTCCGTCGTCGTCAAGCCAAATTTCGCAGCTTCGCCGCCGGATTTTTCCCAACGTCCCGAGCCCTTCGAATACAACTTCACGCGCATCCCTAGCATGGGCAACGGGCCTTCATGATGTTCTGCTACGTTTAGCACGTGATCGAGTTCATTCAGCTTTTCAATAACGATTACGACGCGCTTGCCACAACGCGCTCCTGCGAATGCCAGTTCGATAAACTCTTGGTCTTTGAAACCGTTGAGTACCAGTAGACTGTCTGCGGGCTGTTCAAGAGCAAGTGCAGCGTAAAGTTCAGCTTTAGATCCAGCTTCGAGTCCAAAGTCGTATCGAGAGCCCTCCCGCAGGTACTCCTCAACGACTGACCGCATCTGATTTACTTTCATCGGGTACACACACATGTGTGCACCTTGGTATTCGAATTCGCGAATTGATCTACTGAAAGCTCGCTGAAGTTTTCTTACTTGAGCAGCTACGAGTTGCGGAAAGCGGAGCAGTACAGGAGCTGTAATGCCACGCTTGGCCAGGTCGTCAATTATCTCTTTGAGATCGGCCGAGCGAGGATCTCCCTCAACAGGGCGGACGATGAGATTTCCCTTTCGGTTTACATCAAAGTAGCCAGCACCCCAGTTCTCGATTCCATAAATTTCGAGCGTTTGCTCGATTGCCGTGGTCAATTGGCGGTCTCCTGCCTTACGTATGAAACGCGTTGATTATGATTTCGAATGACGAAAACGCGGTTGTACATTTTCCGAGTCGAAGTAGCGGGTAGTAGTTAGGGTGGAACGCTTTAGTGCCGCAATGTAACAGAAAACGGCAGGTGCGGTCTATAACTTTTTTGTTTCGGAGACCACCTCAAAACCATCAAATTCCACGAAAATGCTCGTGTTTTCGTCGATATTTGCTTAGCAGCAGAACGGCGCCTGAACGACGAACGCCGCGATTGGAAAAGTCTCGGCCGACTTCGGACCATGTGCGCGTCGCTATGTTGCCTGGCTGAAGCGATTCCGATATTCCTATTAGTATCGATTTCGCGATTGCGAACACGAGTGTTTCAGGAAAGGAATTTGTCTCATCCCAGTTGGAATAAAAATCATCTGCTCCTCGGAAGCGAGCTTTAGTGATTGGATCGCACTAAGCGAATTTGTCTCGATGACCGAATAGAAATTTGTTATCAAATGATTATCTGAAAACGCCTTGACATGGAAAAGCGCGTCACTATAATGACACCTTTTTACACCGCCCGTCGTCACCAATGACGCACGCAGTTTATGCAGATTCGCTAGGCACTCCGTTATACTTCGCACCAAAAATCAGGCCGGGGCGAAGAGTACCCCCAACACTCCCTTTATTCTTTCAGGAGACCACATGAACCCAAAGACTGTCTTGAAATATGCCTCCGACCAGGGCGCCAAGTTTGTTTCAGTTCGCTTTACAGACTTGCCTGGTTCCTGGCAACACTTAACATTTCCCATCGCCGAACTCGGTGAAGAACAGTTCGAGGATGGATTCGGTTTTGACGCTTCATCGATTCGTGGTTGGGCTGCCATTCACGAGTCAGACATGCTGCTCGTGCCCGACGCAAACCGCTACTGGATGGATCCTTTTTCTGAGCAACCAACTCTTTGTTTGATCGGAAGTGCGGTGGATCCAATTACCAAAGAGGGTTATGCATTCGATCCAAGATCGGTCGCTCAACGCGCAGAAAGCTATCTGAAATTTACAGGCCTTGCGGACACTGCTTATTACGGTCCCGAAGCAGAGTTTTTCGTTTTTGACTCAGCTAAATTTCATAACGACCAAAACTCAGCAGGTTATTCGATTGATTCAGATGAAGGTCATTGGAACAGCGGTCGCGAAGCAGATGAATTCTCCGGATCAAATCTTGGTTATCGTATTCGACCAAAGGAAGGTTACGTCCCGGTCTCGCCGACTGATTCTTTAGTTGATCTACGTTCAGAGATTTCCCTCATTTTGGCTAAGTGCGGAATCACCGTCGAGTGTCATCACCACGAAGTGGCGACGGCAGGTCAATGCGAAATCGATTTTCGTTTCGCGACGCTTTTGGGAACAGCCGACAATCTACAAATCTTTAAGTATGTAGTTCGAAACACTGCGTATCAGTACGGAAAGTCGGCGACATTCATGCCGAAACCTCTCTATGGCGACAATGGTTCTGGAATGCACTGTCACCAGTCGCTATGGAAAGGTGAAAAACCATTGTTCGCAGGTGATGGATATGCTGGTCTCTCGGAGATGGCCAAACACTACATCGGTGGATTGTTGAAACATGCAGCTGCGATTGTTGCTTTCGCCGCACCAACGACGAACAGTTACAAGCGACTCGTGCCGGGTTTCGAGGCACCTGTGAACTTAGCGTACTCCGCGCGTAATCGTTCGGCCGCGATTCGAATCCCAATGTTCTCGACCAATCCAAAACTCAAACGATTAGAGTTTCGTCCACCAGATCCGTCGTGCAATGCTTATCTGGCATTCTCAGCGATGTTGTTGGCTGGATTAGATGGAATTCAAAATCGAATTGATCCAGGTGATCCACTTGAGAAAGATATTTACGACTTGTCGCCGGAAGAATTGAAAGACGTGCCGACATTGCCTGGTTCGTTAGACGATTCATTGAAGGCACTCGAAGCCGACCACGACTTCTTGCTTAAGGGCGATGTCTTCAGCCCGCAGTTGATCGAACGTTGGATTACGTATAAGCGCGAGCGTGAGATTACTCCGTTAAGGATGCGTCCACATCCGCTAGAGTTCGCGTTGTACTACGACATCTAAGACGCTGCTCTTTCTTTCTGCGCTTTCTAAGCGTCTTCGGAGTTCAATGGTTAGCAGTTGACCACTATCGGCGAACTTCAATGAAGCTTAGGAGGCGCAGAAGTGTTTTTGGATCCTTGCGAACATTTTATTTTTCTTGAACGCCTGCGGTCCTAAAAAGGGCCAGCTTAAAATCTATGTAGCTACTGAAGGCTAAGTTTGTTTGTACGCTTTCGATTGGTCACATCGACAAACTAAGTTTCCCGAACAGGTGACGTGTAGAATAGACGGCGTGCAATCCCTCGATGCGAACTTGGAATTCCTGTTACGCGAGCTGCCGGATCAGATTGGTGCAAGACTGTTCCTTGAGCGCTTGGCGAACGACAACCCTCGCTCCTATCAAATCCTCCTCAAAAAACCAGCATTGATGGCTGATGTTCTCGCGATAGCCGCCTGGAGTCCGCTGCTGGCAACTACTCTCGAACAGAATCCCGAATACCTCACGTGGCTCTCCCGCGAAAGAGATGACCCCAGGGTTCGAACGACCGACGAGCTTAAAGAATCACTCGCTCGGTTCGCGCTCACGAATTCAACTCTGAATACTCAGAATCTACTCGCGCGGTTTCGGCGGCGGGAACTGTTGAGGACTTATCTTCACGACATTCGACGTGCGCATACGTTTGTTGAAACAACCGAAGAGTTGTCGAACCTTGCGGACGCCACTCTGGATTATGCGCTGAGTCTCGCAAAGAGAGACTTAGACAATCGCTACGGATTACCTCGAAAAACTAACGAACGTGGACGAAGCGCGACTGCTGAGTTTTGCGTGCTTGCTCTTGGTAAGCTCGGTTCGTTCGAACTGAATTACGCATCTGATATCGATCTTGTCTTTCTCTATTCTGATGAAGGATCAACTGCCGGCACTGGTGAGCGTGGCGAAGTAACCAACCGCGAATACTTCGTCAAACTTTCAGAGGCTATCGCAAAATTCGTCGGACAATCAGGGGGCGAAGGAGCAGCGTATCGAGTTGATCTAAGGTTAAGGCCGCATGGGCGTGATGGTGCACTAGCCTGTTCTCTAGACGAAGCTTCGCGTTACTACGCACAGTCTGCCCAGGACTGGGAGCGTCAGACTTTAATCCGCGTGCGAGCGGCGGCGGGTTCAAATGAACTTTTCACCAGGTTCAAAGAAAGGGTGACGCCTCATGTATTTCGTCCCGACGTTTCCGTAAGTGCAGCGCTCGCCAGTGTTCGATTGGCCAAACAAAAGATCGATCGCAAAGTTGAGAAGAAGATTGGCTTCAATGTGAAGTTAGGTCGAGGTGGCATTCGAGAGATCGAATTTATCGCGCAGGCACTGCAACTGGCGCATGGCGGACGCGACGACTGGCTTCGGGTTTCACACACACTGGTAAGTCTCGGACGTTTGGCCGATCGCGGATTCATTACGCAGCCAGAGCGAAGTGCACTGTCTGATGCCTACTATTTCCTCCGCACTCTCGAACATCGACTGCAAATGGAGCACGGCCTCCAAACACACACGGTGCCTGAGAACGGTGAAGCTCGAGTGCTGGTCGCCCGGCGAATGGGATTCATGGAGACTGACGCAGAACAGGACTTCAATGCGGCGCTAACACTCCACACCAAGTGTGTTAGACAGACCTACGATCGTCTCTTCGCGGAAGTGGAAGGCGTATTGGATGAAGGCGCCGAGCAATCAGCAGGAGAAATCCAGTCGATAGATAAAGACCAGGGCCTTGCATCAGCGGCTGCAAAGATTTTCATCGATCATTTGATCAAGGACGATACTAAGCAGGACGCGAATTCACTAGCCCGCGCTCTATATTCAACGGCGTCGCGATCCTTAAACCTCCATCGAGCTTTGCTTCAAACATCTCGCATTGCCGCATCACTGGAGAAAACTGACGACTCCTTACAGTTTCATCCTGGCCAGGTTGCGAAGTTGGTGACACTTTGCGGGTCATCTGATTTCTTCGCGGAAATGATCGCTGCGAACCCGGCGTTGATCGCCACACTTGAGGTCAACGGAGATCAATGTCTGAAACGCGATCATCGCTCAGTCTTACGTTCCGCAGTTGATGCTGAAAACAATTTCCCCGCGGAACTTTCGGCCTTTCGCCTCGCCTGGGCGGAGATGCTGACTGAAATCGGTATGCTCGATGCGTCGAAGCAGATTTCAACTTTCGAAACAAATCGTCTGCAAACGGAGTTGGCTGTCGCCAGCTTGAATGTTGCTTATCTGATTGCTCGTCGCGAAATGGCTCGTCGCGTTGGTACTTTGCGAACCGGACCACGACTAGCGTTCTTTGGACTCGGCCGATTGGGGACAGGCGGAGTCGACTATGGCTCCGATCTCGATATTCTGATTGCTTACGACTCTCTCGTTCCTTCACCAGTTCCCGGATTGTCGCAGGACGAAGCGTACGCTCGTATCGTGGAGTTGATGCTGGTTGCTCTTTCCAGCATCACGAGAGAAGGATACCTGTATCGTGTCGATCTCAGGCTTAGACCACACGGTAAGAATGGCCCACTGGTCCTGAGCTCCGAAGGTTTGTTGGAGTATCTCAAGCAAGAGAGTGCTCCATGGGAGTGGCTGGCGTATCTGAAGATGCGTGCCGTCGGAGGTGATTTGGAACTCGGCAAAATGGTTGAGACGCACGCGCGCCACCGCATTCACGAGAATGCTTTGAAGATTGATCCGGACGAATTAAAGAGTGCGACACGACGAGTTCGAGATCGCCTCGAAACGGAGAAGGGAAGCCAGGATCGTCACGCGGGTATCGACATCAAGTATGGACCAGGGGGAATGCTTGATGTTTATTTTGCAGCCCGATACTTGCAACTTAGAAATGAAGTGCCAGACGAAGGAGACGATCGTTCCACTGCATTCACTCTTGAACGGTTGCACCAGGAAGGAGCACTGGCAGATGAGGAATATTCAGCATTGAGTGCGGGATACGGTTTACTTCGTTCAGTCGATCACAACTTGAGATTAATTGCTGGTCGTTCTACTCGCTTGCCAAATCCGGATCACCCAACTGCGAAAGATGTAGCGACCAAAATGGGCTTTGAGTCGGCTTCCGGATTGGGCGAAGTCTTGGCCGATCAAATGCGCTCCATTCGAGAAGCGTACAACCGGATTCTTGATTAAAAGTTGAAATTGGTCAGGCATGTTGTTGATCAGGTTGAATGTCCTCGTACCAGCAGCGTGTGCACCAACGATGTCTGGATTGCCTGTCTTCATCAGAATACCCGGCTGGTCGCGGCATGCGCTTCACTACTTCGCGTTCCTCGTCGGTTAATTCTGACCAGGTTTTCATTCCTCGTTTTTCGCAGCGCGGGCAACCTTTTCGATATGTCATCTTAAATTATTCTTTCATGACAAACTTAGTTATTTACTTGGAGACTTTCCCTCGTGTAACTTAGCAATGAGGATGCGGGCAAACAAGCTGCCACAAGGTGCATCAACATAGACGGATTGGCTGACGGAGAACAAATGTTTCGAATCAAAGCCTCATATGCAGACCAAATGGAGTTGCGAACGACCGTGGAAAAAGCCCGCGAGTTTTTCGGAGAGCTCCGTAATTTTGCTGACCTCATGCCCGGCATTGAAGGTATTAAGAAGGAAGCTGGCGGTATTATGCGCTGGGCAGTGCGCGCCGAAGTGCCAGTGATTGGCGCTGTGCACGCCACCTTCACAGTTGAAAAAACGGAAGACACGCCCGATCGTCTGGAGTGGTCGCCGGCGCGATCGGAGATGAAAAACTATCTCCGGTATGCCGCGGCTTTCGAAGAGCGTGGACAGAAAGTATTGATCAAGATAGTGCAGCATGTTGAACTGCGACGAAAGCACGCTAAGGATTTGCACCGGTTTGCGATTTTGGTTGGCGAGAGTGCGATCAGTTCGGAGATGCAAAAGAGAGTGCGTGAAATGATCAAAACGTTTCTCGAACGCGCACGCGTGAAGTTGGAGGCCGACACCGTTGGTGATCAAGAGCCGATTCTCGATACTCCTGCTTAAGAGATCAGTTAGTTTCATTTACTACTAAGCCCGCTCACTCGAGCGGGCTTTTTCGATCCTGCGGCTTCGGATCATTAAGGCGTGGTGCTTGCAGTTGATTGAGGTTTACTTTTTCCGTAACTAATCAAGTTGGCGAAGATACGATAACCACCTGGCAAGCCTGCCCGCAGCTGTCGATACCAGACCATACTCGTGTAGATGTAGTTTCCTTTTCCGTATGGAGCAACGAGCAAGCCTCCTTTGAGAGGCGGCTCACCCTTATCGTTTGTCGTCAGCAAGGCCGCGTAATGTGAATCCCACTCTTTTGGAAAATAGAGTCCACGCTCCTGAATCCAGTTGGCGAAGTCAGCTTGCGTAATATGGTTTGGTGAATTCAACAGCGGATGTTGCGGTTGCAGTACGCCGATCGGCGCGTCTTCCTCAGTAACTCGATCGTCGCTTAGCACAATTGAGTATGGCGCAAGTTGCGGCCGCTTCTGACGTTCATCCGGATTCCATTCGTTCGTTTTGTGATAGAAGACCAGGAGTGTGCCGCCGTCTTCAACGAACTTAAGCAACCGATCGTTTACTGGAATCAACTCCGGATGCGCCTCGTAAGATCGATTGTCTAGAATGATCGTGGTGTACTTAGACAAATCGCCGCTACTTACATCCGCAACACTAAGCTGCTTTGCCTGGACGCCAAGTGCATTCAAAGACTGTGACAGTGTCTCGTCGAAACTCGGAATGTAACCAACATTAAGTTCAGGGGCGACCTGGGCATCAGCATAGACCAACGAAACAGTATCTTTGTCGACCGGACTTTTCGGAATCGTCTGATCAACTGAAATGACGACATCGGTCTTTGGCTGAGTTCGTTTGCTTACCGGCACCGCTTTTACTGACAGGTTGACTACGTCAGAGCTATGTGGGCTCAGCACAACTTCACGACCAGTTTCAAGGTTGGGTCCAACAACCCTGACCAGTCCTCGAAACTCCTTTGCCAGGTGATTGACTACTCGAACCTTGAACTCCAATGGCTTTTGAGCAGTTGCGGGCGTTATCACGTAGATCTGTGGATCGACCCGAACTATTTCGACAGGTGGCGTAACGTCTCGTTTGATCTCCGTCACGAGAGAAAAGTTTGCACTTTCGATCGCAACGTCGGCCTTAAGGATTAGTGGTTGGCCAAACAGCAGTCCGTCGTAAAGATGCTCCGCCGACGGCACGCTAATCGAGGCGTTGGCTGGAGTGGCCACTTCAAAGTGCCCTGTCGTCTCGGTCTCCGGCAACATTTTATCGGCTGTCTCTATCTGGTTATCAGCGCCAAAGCCGTGCACTACGACTCGCTTGATTTGAACTTCAGAGTCGCCGGTATTTGCTAGCGACGCGGAAATTTTTGTCTTAGCGCCGGGAATGAGCACTGGTTCATCACTATCACCGTTCAACGCGATACCTGCTGCCCGCGCGAGAGCTTTATCAAGGCGGGCATTCATCAAGGAAAAGCGATGAGAATCAAGAGCGACAATTTCCTTGTCTGCGGTAAAGGCGCCATGCTTGCGAGCATTAATAAGCGAAACCAGAACCTCACTCCGTTTATCGAGAAAATCAGTGAGCGGTTTATTGTCGATTGTTGGTGCGACAAATTTACTTGCGAGTTGATCAGGAAGCTTTAACCCGTCAATAGGGCTCTTCGCATCGGCGGGTAAAGGAGCTGCCGACGATGCTTGACGAACAAGATTATAACGGCTGACTCGAGCACCGTTCGGTGCAATTGACTTGGGCCAAGGTCCTTGCGTGGCGTGTTTCTGTAACCCGGCAAGAGCTTGCTGGGCGTAGGTCGTACCCCGCACAGGATCCATCTCATTGGGATCGATCGTAAAGGTTTGCGACGTTCCGGACGCAGATGTGTTTGATTGTGGACCGCGGAAGCCGCGCACAAATAATCGTTGCGTTTGCCAAACCGAAACGTCTTTTAGTTGTTCTGGAAATTGTTTTGGATCCGCGGCTGCATCAAAGGCCTGAAGTATTAGCCGGCCCGTTGCCTGGTGCTGACCGTGTCCACTCGTCGTGTCATGATTAGTGATAATCACATCAGGTCGTAATTGCCGAATCTGCAATACCATTCGTCGCAGAGTTTCTTTTTCTCCCCAGGCTCGAAACGTTTCTTCGGCTGACTTGGAGAAACCGAAATCTTTCATTCCTAGAAAGTGTGGTTCCGATCCTTGCACTTCGGCGGCTGCCATTGTTTCTCGTGCTCTGATGACACCGAGTTCTTCATAAAGTTCAGGACCGACGGCGTTCTGTCCACCCTCGCCATAAGTCGAAAATAGACTCACGGTGTGCACACCATATTTTCTTCTCAGTACGGTTAACGTGCTGCCATCCTCATCATCCGGATGTGCTGCGACGCATAAAACTGTAAAAGGATTAGCGAGATCCAGCAGCGCCTGGTTGAGTGCAGCGCGCTCAGCACGATCGACAAAACCCGGTTCAGCAGTTTGCGCTTGCTGTTGTCGACTCGCAAAAACCGGCGACAGGGCGAGCAACACGAGCAGGATCAGGTAAGTGCGAAATGGTTTGAGTTGATTGAGTCGCATTACATTCGGTCTCTTTATTAGGTTAATTCAATGGAGCTTTTTCGAAATCAGGATCTCCAGCGCTCGAGCCTCCCGGCAACGACCATGCTGATTGCTATGATGCAAATTAGCACCACGCCATACGCCGCTGCCGCGCCGAGATTGAAATCGCGCAACTCGGAAGCTATGGCTATCGATATTGGACGATTCGTTGGTACAAAGACGAGCACGGAAGCAACATATTCGCCTAACGCAATTACAAATGCCAGCAGCGTTCCAGCGACTGCGCCCGGCCACACGAGTGGAAGTGTGACTCGGGTGAATCTTTGCCAGGTGCGTGCTCCTAAAGATTCTGCGGCTTCGTCAAGAGTCGGATCAAGTTGCTCCATACTTGCTTGCAGTGCGCGCACGACCAGCGGCATGAACCGCAAAAAATAAACAACCGGCAAAATCCAAAAAGTTCCCACTAAGACAAACGAGCCGAGCAACGAGCCCGGTTTGCCGTAGGCCTCGGCAACTGAAACTGCGACGACCGTTCCTGGCAACGCCCAGGGAATTAAGACTAGCAACGACAAGAGTCGTCGCAACGGGTGTCCAAAGGAGCTTGGCTTGTTGCTGCTTCTTGAAGATCGCTTGAGGATTAACGTGACTATACAAATGCTCCATAACAGTGCCGCGATCGCAGCTATCCCGGACATCAAAAGACTGTTCACAAACACTTCGCTCGACTGTGGCTCACTAAATAGTCTTAAGTAGTTTGATGTTGTGTAAGTCGATGGAAGCGTTTCGGTGGTCCATGACCCTTCTCCGGCAAAACTCACGAGTATCAAAGTGGCCACAGGCAGAACCAGGAGCACGGCAAACACTATCGCCAACAGTGTCGCTAGCGTGCGGATCGGTCCGCTACTGATTGGTTGACGGCGACGTGTTGCTCCCTTTAGTGCCGCTGCGACGAATTTACGGGTTCCCTCGTAACGTTGAAAAAAGACGAGCGCCGCGAGAGATATAGTCGCGAGAACAACTGTTTCTGTTATAGCCATTGCCATGTCGCCGCGTTGCCGGGCACTAAAGATCTCGAGTGTTAGAACGCGTACGTTGCCACCAAAAAGAAGCGGGGCGCTAAACGAGGCCATCGACGTCATGAACGTAAGCAGTGATGCGGCGATTAACGAGGGCGTTAGTTGAGGTAGCAAAACTCGCCGCACGACGGCGGACCTTGAAGCTCCCAAACTTCGTGCTGCTTCCGCCAAACTGGCGTCGACGCGACGTAAGCCAGCTCCTGCCAACACGTAAAAGAACGGATACATCGTGTAAGTGTGAAACAAGAGGAGTGCCGGCCAGCCGCGTAGGGTCCACGGTGATTGTTTGAGCTGAAAGAGGTGTTGGATCGCCCGCGCAAGAATTCCTGATTCGCCACACAAGAAAATAAATGCAACAGTGCCAACGAGTGGTGGTAACACAAGCGGCAATGCTGCGAACGCGGCAAACAGACGCCGACCTGGAAACGTGTAGCGCTCGAAGAGAAAGGCTAGTGGAACCCCGACGACGGCACAGAGAAGAACCGTCGCAACTGACAGTGCGATGCTAGTAAGAATCGCTTCGATGACGATCCTTTGCGCGAGCACTTCACGATAGTTAGCGAAGGACCATTGTCCGTTCTGTTGAAACGAACTAGCAACGACGGCGAGGTTTGGATAAATAACACCGTAGAGTAGAACGACGACTGTGATCAGGAGCAGGAGGGCAAAGGGTAACGAAAAGCGTTGTGATTTCGATGCGGTGTTTTGCAAGGATGAGCCGGGTCTAGGCGTTCCGTAGTAACCTCAAGTATTCCTGTGGCAGC
>Ga0207644_10001693_pt1 | contig 14220 bp, 12 predicted proteins | sample KBSS73metaG_FD_184326 | JGI IMG/M metagenome (GOLD analysis project Ga0207644, IMG submission 184326) | Switchgrass rhizosphere microbial communities from Kellogg Biological Station, Michigan, USA - KBS S7-3 metaG (SPAdes) (version 2) | ecosystem: Host-associated > Plants > Roots > Rhizosphere... | reverse complement strand
TGGTAGTACCCGATGATTTGGCAAACCACCTGATCTCAGACGGCCAGAGTACGTTTTGCTCGCCCTTCAGCATCCGCTCGATATAGGGCTTCAGGGTATCGTAATTCTGTATCGGAACGCGCTCTTTAAACTGGTTCAGGTTCTCAATGCTCTTATAATGATATCTACGTCCCCATTCCGTATTCTCCGCCCCGGCTACCAACTGCTCAAACCACTCCTCCTGCACCTCGTTGGGGTACTTCATAAATAGCTCTATCTGGTGGATACGCTTTTTTATGAACCATGTAAACACTGAGTTAATAAGCGTCATAGACGGGTGGTTAATTGGTTATTAGTTGACTAGTCATTGGTCATTAGTCACTGGCTTAAATATAGGCAATATTTACCTGTTTTTAAGCCACACCAGCAAAACCAATGACAAATGACTATTTAGACGAAGCAAATGACCAATGACCAATGACAGCAAAGCGAAATGACCAATAACAGCGGCTTACGCGAAGGTCTTTCTTTTCAAAACGAAGTTGGCTCCCAGGTAAACCTTTCTCACCATTTCATTTTCGGCCAGCACTTCAGGAACGCCGGATTCAAGTATCTTTCCTTCAAAAAGCAGGTAAGCACGGTCGGTTATCGAAAGGGTTTCCTGTACGTTGTGGTCGGTTATCAATATACCAATGTTGCGGTGCTTCAGCTTGGCTACCATCGCCTGTATCTCTTCCACCGCAATCGGGTCTACGCCGGCGAAGGGCTCATCCAGTAATATAAAATTAGGTTCTGCTGCCAGCGCTCGGGCAATTTCGGTACGCCTGCGCTCGCCACCAGATAACAGGTCGCCGCGGTTTTTACGAACTTTGTGTAAACTGAACTCGTCTATCAGTTCTTCCAGCTTATGATGCTGGTGTTCCTTGGACATTTTACCCATCTCCAGCACGGCTTTGATATTATCTTCAACCGATAGTTTACGAAACACCGATGCTTCCTGCGCCAGGTAACCGATACCTTTTTGGGCCCTGCGGTACATCGGGTCGCCTGTGATATCTTCGTCCTCCAGGTATATCCTGCCTTCATTGGGTTTGATCAAACCCACGATCATATAAAATGAAGTTGTCTTCCCGGCACCATTCGGACCTAATAGCCCTACGATTTCGCCCTGAGAAACATTAAACGAAACATGATTTACAACCGAACGCTGTTTGTATTTTTTTACGAGATTTTCTGCTCTTAAAATCATTTTTTATTTACGAGTTACGATTTACGATTTACGATTTTCCAGCAATCGTAATTCGTAAATCTAAAATCTAAAATCGAATGCCTTTCACATTCAACTGTATCGAACGCCTGTCGCGCCAGATGTTTTCTTCAATATGGTAACAAATATCAAAAGGTCTGCCTTCTTTTATTTCTGCCAGGAAACTACCCTGCCCAAATGCTATACATTCAAACCCCGGTGAGCCTTCCTGCATTACCGACATTTTCAGGTGATTCTCGCCCACCAACCCGGCGTAGCCGCTAACATACACATTCCTGCTCAAAAAAACCGGCGACATGTTCTCCGGTCCGAATGGTGCAAACTGGTTTAGTATCCTGAAAAATTTCGAATCAATCTGGTTTAGCTCCAATTCGGCATCTATTTTTATTTCCTGCACCAATTGCTCATCGGTAATAGTGGCACAAACCACCTCCTCAAAACGGGCAGCAAAAGCCTCCACATTTTCAGGATGAAGGGTTAGCCCAGCTGCGTATTTATGCCCGCCAAACTGTATCAACAGGTCTTTGCATTCGCACAAGGCTTCGTATAGGTCATACCCAAAAACCGACCTGGCCGAACCTGCCACATGCCCGTTCGACTGTGTAAGAACGATGGTAGGCCGATAATATTTTTCCGTCAACCGCGATGCCACAATACCGATCACCCCTTTGTGCCATTTTTTGTTGAATACAACAGTAGATTTTCTTCCGATCATGATCTGATCGTTTGCGATCATGCTCAACGCCTCATCGGTAATCGATAAGTCATGCTCCTTCCTCTCCGCATTTTTGCCGTTAATCAGCATACCTTTTTCCTTTGCGGCTTCTTCGTCACAGGCAATCAGCAGTTCGACAGCATGTTTAGCATCGTCAATACGCCCGGCAGCATTAATACGAGGTCCGATTGAAAATACAACGTCTGAAATTGTATGGTTGCCTGTACGCCCCGCAACCTGCATCAAGGTTTTTACGCCTATGCATGGATCGCTATTCAGCTTTTGCAACCCGAAATAGGCCAGCACCCGGTTCTCATCCGTAATATGCACAATATCGCAGGCTATGCTGATGGCTACCAGGTCGAGATAGCAGCTTACTTCTTCAAAGGGAATATTATTCTTTTCGGCATAAGCCTGTATCAGCTTAAACCCTATTCCACACCCAGATAACTCTTTATAAGGGTATTCACAGTCTGTGCGCTTCGGGTCAAGCACGGCAACTGCTTCTGGTAATTCTTTTCCCGGCAGGTGGTGATCGCAGATCACAAAATCTACGCTTTTTGTATTGGCATAGGCGATCTTATCAACCGATTTGATACCACAATCCAGGGCAATGATCAGGCTGAAACCATTGTTCGCTGCATAATCAATCCCCTGAGTGGATATGCCATAACCTTCCAAATACCGATCAGGTATGTAATACTCGATCTGGTCGTACAGTTTGGAGAAGAAACTGAATACCAATGATACGGCTGTGGTGCCATCTACGTCATAGTCGCCGTAGATCAATATCTTTTCTCCCGTAGCGATAGCGTTTTCTATTCTTTCAATGGCCTTTTCCATGTCCGCCATCAGGAAGGGATCATGAAGATGCCTCAGATCAGGCCGGAAGAAATAGCGAGCGTCCTCATAAGTTTTTATACCTCTGTGGATCAGCAAAGTACTCAGAACGGTATCGATGGTAAGTTCACCGGCCAATTTTATGACTTCTGCATTATCAGGCTTTTCTCTTACCGCCCACCGTTTATCCATATCTTTGCACTTTAACACAGTAAAGATATATAAATGTGCAGATATGCAGATGTGAGGATGTGCAGATTGATTTATTAACTTGTAGCGATTCGCTTTTCCTATTTGTATATCAGGGAATCATGATTTTTTCATCCGCACATTAGCACATTTACATCTCTGCACATTAAAAGAATATGCGCATCATTCACAAAGCAAAAAAAGGCGACTACCCCGAATATGCCGATATGTACATGAAGTGGCTGCCCGACGACGGCATGATACTGAAACATATGAAGGACAATTTTGAAGAAAATAAAAAGTTCATTTGTTCATTGCCCGAACCTGTTTTATACCATCGTTATCAGCCGGGTAAATGGAGCATAAAGGAAATATTGATGCATATTGTGGATGATGAGCGCATATTTTCATACCGCGCTTTACGTTTTGCCCGTAACGAAAAGAATAACCTGATAGGATTTGACCAGGACTCATATGCAATTTACTCCGAAGCCGACAGCCGCAGCCTCGACAGTATTTTTGAGGAGTATGAGGCGGTTAGAAATTCTACTATATCTCTTTTCAAAAACCTGCCAGAATCGTCGCTCGACAGAATGGGCCATGGCACAGGTACTTTCAACGACGCAACTGTGCGTGCGCTGATTTATCATATTGCCGGGCATGAACAGCACCATATCAATTTTATAAAACAATATTATTTATAACCAGCATGCAGATTTTCCCGTTAGGCGAAGGCTCTTACTCTGTTGATTCCACTAAGAAATTTATACCCTTCGATCCGCAAATCGATAGTACAAAAGACCGTCCGGGTTCTTTGTTTATTCATGTCAACCCGTTTTTGGTAGAGACTTCTGATGACTTGATCCTGTTTGATGCCGGTCTTGGTTTTAAAGATACCCGCGACGAACTGCTGATTCACCAGCATATACGCAACAACGGTTTCGATCCGGATGATGTAACTCTTGTATTAATGTCGCATCTGCATTACGACCATTCCGGCGGATTGGTAGTTGAACACAACGGCAAACTCGTGCCAAGTTTCCCGCACGCCACGCACGTTATACAAAAAGGAGAATGGGAGATTGCACTAGCCGGCAAATCGTCATCTTATCACAAAGAGATATTTGAGGCGCTGAAGGATTCGGTAAAGATTCAATTTTTGGAAGGATCAGGAGAACTGAAACCGGGCATCAAATATGAGTTGTCCGGCGGACATTGTCCTTTTCACCAGGTGTTTTGGATAGACGATCATGGCGAAAAATGTTTTTATGGCGGCGATGAACTTCCTGAACCCGAGCAGTTACTAAGGAAATTTATAGCGAAATATGATTACGATGGCCGCAAAGCAATGCAGTTACGGGAAGAATACGGAAAAAAGGCAGCTGAAGAAAATTACACTTGCTTATTCTACCATGCCAGATCGAACACAGTAGGCAATGTTAGTTTTGAGGATGATGACCATTTTATAGTCACAAATGCGTTGTAAAGTTGGAACATTGTATGTTGAAATGGTTTTAGATAGGTGTTTAAACTGATAGTTTGGAAAATAAAAGTTAACCTTACAACTTTTAAACTTTACAACCTTTCAACTCTTACAGTCAAACGTGATTAGGCACTTCGAAAAGCTCTTTTATCTTCTCTACGTTTAATGGTTTCGAGATAAAGTCTTTCACAACCGGGTAAGAGCGTGCTTTATTAATGTCGTTGCTGAACACCGATGAGGAAATAATATACACTTTGCATTTACCTAACGGGTCGATATTTAAGCGCGTGTACTCATCCAAAAACTCCCACCCATTCATGATAGGCATGTTGATGTCCAATAGAATATAATCTGGTAATTTGGAAGGATCGTTTCGCTGGATATCCAGTAAAAGATCAATTGCATACTTACCATGCAGGCAGGCCATAATGTCGGTGTTTAACAAGGCCTTTTTTATCAATTTGATCGAGATAAAATTGTTTATTTCATCATCGTCAACCAGCAAAATGCTTACAGAACCGTTAGTATTAATCATATGTAACTTTATACGGGGGCAAAATCTAAAAGGTTATGTAAGTATATAATTCCGCGGAAAAAATCCGCTCCTACAAACAATTACTACAAGTTAAGCAAATTTATAACTATCAAGCAAGTTTAAACCAAAGTTTTATTCGGAAGATTAAACGGTAATAATCCAAAAAAAATGTGCAGACGAGTTAAAAATCATCTGCACATTTGCACATCTTCTCATCTGCACATTTACTCAATCACGCTTTCCTCAAATTCGTAATCTTCAAGCGGCGGGCACGAGCAAATCAAAGTTCTGTCGCCGTAAGTATCATTCACCCGCCCAACTGAAGGCCAGAATTTATATGCAGCTACATAAGGCAGCGGGAAAGCGGCTTTCTGACGGGTATACGGATGCTCCCAATCGTTACCGGTTACTACTGCCGCGGTGTGGGGTGCGTTCTTTAATGGATTGTTCGCCTTATCTGATAAGCCTTTTTCTACATCATCAATTTCATGGCGGATGGCGATCATTGCATCGCAAAAACGATCCAGTTCATGCTTAGGCTCTGATTCTGTCGGCTCAATCATTACAGTGCCTGCAACCGGGAAAGATACGGTCGGCGCATGGAAGCCATAATCCATCAAACGTTTTGCAATATCTGTTACCTCGATACCAAAGCTCTTAAAGGCCCGGCAATCCAGTATCATTTCGTGCGCACAACGTCCCTTAGAACCTGTGTATAACACCGGATAATGATGTTTTAAGCGTGTTTTAATGTAGTTTGCATTCAGGATAGCATAACGGGTAGCATCTGTCAAACCCTCAGCACCCATCATAGCGATGTAGGCATGAGAGATGATCAGGATAGATGCTGAACCCCATGGCGCCGCAGAAACGGCGTGGATAGATTTACCACGGTCGATATCCACTACAGCATGACCCGGTAAATAAGGTACAAGATGTTTCGCAACACCGATCGGGCCCATACCCGGACCGCCGCCACCATGCGGAATACAGAATGTTTTATGCAGGTTCAGGTGACAAACATCCGCTCCGATATTAGCAGGACTGGTGAGGCCTACCTGTGCATTCATGTTGGCGCCATCCATATAAACCTGGCCGCCATTTTGGTGGATGATCTCGCACACCTCAACAATGGCTTCTTCAAATACGCCATGTGTTGAAGGATAAGTCACCATCAGGCAGGATAGATCATCTTTATGTTGTTCAGCCTTTTCTTTCAGATCGCTTACGTCTATATTTCCGTTCTCGTCACATTTCACAACAACAATCTTCATTCCGGCCATTGCTGCCGAAGCAGGATTGGTACCGTGGGCAGAAGATGGTATCAAAGCGATATTACGGTGATTCTCATCTCTGTCGTGATGATAAGCGCGGATCACCATCAAACCGGCATATTCGCCTTGTGCACCTGCATTTGGCTGGAGACTCATGGCTGCGAAACCGGTTATTTCAGATAACCAGTTATTCAGTTCGTCAAACAATTGCATATAACCGCCAACCTGGTCGGCTGGTGCAAACGGGTGCATCTTGCTGAATTCAGGCCAGGTAACCGGAACCATTTCCGTAGTGGCATTCAGTTTCATGGTGCATGAGCCTAATGCGATCATGGAGTGGCACAAAGAAAGGTCCTTGGTCTCCAATGATTTGATATAGCGCAGCATCTCGTGTTCTGAATGGTGCGAATTGAAGATGGCGTGTGTCAGGAAATCTGATTTACGTTGCAGACTCGCAGGAATAACCGTCTCAACATTCGCTTTCAGTTCATCAAAATTTACATCGCTTAAGGTTTTACCTTTTACTTTAGCAAAAAAGCGAACCATGGTTTTGATATCTTCCGGTGATGTAGTTTCATCAATTGAGATGGTCACAACAGAGCCTTCATAATTCAGGTTCATTTCATTATTGATTGCTTCGGCATGGATCGGTCCAACCAGTTCACCTAAATCAAATTTCAAGGTATCGAAATAGGATTCGTTCAATTGTTTGTAGCCTAATTTCTCCAATGACTGGGCAAGCAAAATCGACAAGCCATGTATACGCTCAGCAATCAGCTTAACACCTTGCGGGCCATGATATACTGCGTAACATCCAGCCATAATGGCCAGCAAAGCTTGTGCGGTACAAATATTAGAAGTCGCTTTATCACGGCGGATATGCTGCTCGCGCGTTTGCAAGGCCATGCGCAATGCATAGTTACCTGCACTATCAATAGTTACACCTATTATACGGCCTGGTATCGAGCGTTTGTATTCTTCCTTTGTAGCAAAGAAAGCAGCATGCGGACCGCCGAAGCCCATCGGTACGCCGAAACGCTGAGTTGAACCAACTACTACATCGGCACCCCATTCACCCGGAGGGGTTAATAAGGCAAGACTCATGATATCGGCAACAACAGTTAGTTTGATACCTTTGTCATGTGCCTTTGCAGCAAAATCAGAGTAATCATATACCGCACCGTGACCGGCAGGGTATTGTACAATGGCTCCGAATATATTTTCGTTCAGTTCAACCTCGCGGTGGTCGCCGATTTGTATTTGGATACCATAAGGTTCTGACCGCGTTTTTAAAATATCGATAGTCTGCGGGAACACCTCATCAGATACGAAGAAGACTTTCGCATCCTGGTTTTTGCGCAGGCTGTATTGCATAAACATGGCCTCAGCAGCTGCTGTACCTTCGTCGAGTAACGATGCATTGGCAATTTCCATCCCGGTCAGGTCGATCACCATGGTCTGGAAATTCAGCAATGCCTGTAAACGTCCCTGTGCAATTTCGGCCTGGTATGGGGTATATTGAGTATACCATCCGGGGTTCTCTAAAATATTGCGCTGTATTACTCCGGGTACGATCACATCGTAGTATCCCTGACCGATAAACGACTTGAATACTTTGTTTTTTGATGCGGTTTGGCGGAGGGTGTTCAGGTAGTCGAACTCACTTTTTGCAGGTGGCAGGGCGAGCGGTTTTTTTAGCCTGATGTTGGATGGAATAGTTTGTGCGATTAATTCGTCAAGTGAACCTGCACCAACGGTTTTTAACATTTGAGCCGTATCGGCGGCGTTCGGAGCAATGTGTCTGTTTTGAAATTTCTCCTGATAATCTGTGTTCAACTTCATGAAATTCGATGTCCCCTTAAATTTTGCTGCAAAGGTACAATTTTAGAAATTGAGTAACAATCGGGTAACCTTATAGTGACAATGGTTTTACAAGTTGAAGATACAAGAGTCAAGAATCAGCTGATTCTTGACTCTAACTTAAACCAGTTGCCTTAAATACATTTGTATCGTATTCTCCAACCCATAATAAAGCGCATCAGAGATCAGTGCGTGCCCGATGCTCACTTCGTCCAGGTGAGGTATATTTTGTGCAAAATATTTCAGGTTGTGCAAATCCAAATCGTGCCCGGCATTGATGCCCAGCCCTGCTTTATTCGCCGATTCGGCTGCTTTTGCATAGGGTTCAATAGCCTGTTCTTTATTTTGATGGTATTGGTGAGCATAGGCCTCGGTGTATAGTTCAATACGATCGGTACCTGTTGTGGCTGCTGCTTCCACCATCTCTACAACCGGGTCGACAAATATCGAAACGCGGATACCGGCATCTTTAAATACTTTGATCATCCCTTTCAAATACTTCTGATTGGCTATCGTATCCCAGCCATGATTAGAGGTGATCTGCCCTAAAGCATCAGGCACCAGGGTTACTTGTTCTGGTTTATTGGCCAGGACCAGGTCGATAAACTTTTGCTCCTGGCAATTGCCCTCGATATTGAATTCGGTGGTGACTATCTTCTTCAGTTCAAATACATCGTTGTAGCGGATGTGTCTTTCATCGGGACGAGGGTGAACGGTTATTCCCTGCGCACCAAAACGCTCGCAGTCTTTTGCAACTTGTACCAGGTTGGGGTTATCGCCGCCACGGGAGTTACGCAGCGTCGCAATTTTGTTGATATTGACAGATAGACGGGTCATGGGCCAAAGTTAATACATATCATTAATGGATAACAAATCCCGGATTATAAGTTTATATTCGAAGTCATGAAACCTAAATTTATCGTCAAAGAAATAATAATCTTTTTGAGCGTTTTCATCTTGTCATGGTTGGTTATGTATAAGATTACCGGATCGAGAGATGTCTTCAACCCAACACTTGATATAAATTTTCATGACACCTATTTCGTGATCCATTGGTTATCATTGTAAATCCGCAGACCCTTCAAACCAAAGTAAACGAAAGCAGTTTTTACCAGGTTAAGCCTATGACAATGGAAGAAACCCGTGGGGCTTTTAAAAATACGCCTTATGAAAAGGCGCTGCGGAAAGCCGAAAAACAGTCACAACGGATACAGGATGCCGGGATAGAACGCGGCATCCCGACAGAAACAGGTATCAGTTTAACTGCCGATCTTTGCCCTTCGCACCGTCCTCTCGACCGGAGGATATTTACTACCATGTTCAACGAATTTAAAAAAGTGGAAAAACCTGCGCCAATCGCTTTGTCGGCAAGCGGTTTATGGATGCTGAACCACAAAGAAGACCTCGAATGGCTGAAACAACTGAGCAATGAAGGCGCGATACGTGTTACATGGGTAAATCATTCCTATAACCATCGGGTTAGCAAAACGGCACCGCTCAAAGAGAACTTCCTGCTGGAACCGGGTACCGATATCAAGTATGAAGTGTTGGCCACAGAGCAGTTAATGCTTAAAAACGGGTTGGTGCCATCGGCATTTTTCCGCTTCCCGGGTTTGGTGTCCGATCAGCAGTTGGTATATAAGGTCACTGATTTTGGTTTGATCCCCATCGGCTCTGATGCCTGGCTGGCAAAAGGGCAACAACCTAATGCGGGCAGCATTGTATTGATACACGGCAATGGCAACGAACCCGTGGGCGTAAAAGATTTTATCAAACTACTCCAGTCAAAAACCAAACAAATAGCCAGGAAACAATGGTTATTATATGATCTGAGCGAAAGTGTGGATGACGCCGCGGAAAGTTCACAATAAAATTGGTACAAGTTTTTGATACTAACTGTACTATCAATCAGTTTATTAACTTATAGCTAACATATAAAATCAAAAACTTATATCTTTAAGGCTTGAAATATATACCTAATTGATGTTTTGTTTGACAGACTCATTATTTCAGGCCCTATCAAACTAACTATCTGAATAATAATGAATAAAGCAAAAATCGCACTTCTGTTTCTGCTGCTTTGGTCGTTCCATAGTTTTGCCCAGCAAAAAAGGGCAGGCTGCATTTTGGGTAACTGCCAGGTAGGTATCGGGGCAATTGTTTTCCCCGACGGGCGAAAATACGGAGGTGCATTTCAGAACGGGAAGATGAACGGCGAGGGCACCATGACCTGGCCCGACAAAAGAAAATATGTAGGCGGGTGGAAAGATGACCGGTATTCGGGCAATGGCACTTTTACATGGCCCGATGGGCACTACTACCAGGGCGAATGGAAGTACGGTTTAAAAGACGGCCAGGGGACAGAGTTTTGGTCGCAAAAAAAGAACTATGTAGGGGGTTTTAAATCCGGTCGCCGAAGCGGGCAGGGTACCATGAATTTCCCTGACGGCAGAAGATATGTTGGCGAATGGGTCAATGACACTCAAACCGGACAGGGACTGGAGACCTGGCCGGGTGGCGAAAAATATGTCGGTGGCTGGAAAAATGATCTGCGCGATGGTCAGGGTGCTAATGACTACGCCAACGGGAACCGGTACGATGGCGAGTGGCAGGCAAATCAAAAACACGGCACAGGAACATTTACGTGGACAGACGGCAAGAAATACGTTGGCGAGTGGAATAAGGACATGAAAAATGGCAATGGTGTGCAGACCTGGAAAAACGGTGAAAAATACGTAGGCGACTGGGTTGACAACCAGCGTGAAGGAAGGGGCACGCAAGACTATGCCGATGGCAGCAGATATGTGGGTCAGTGGAAAGATGACAAACGGGACGGTCAGGGGGCAGCAACCTACGCCGACGGCAGTAAATATGACGGTGAGTGGAAGGATAACAAAAAGAATGGCACCGGAACAATGACCTTCGCCAACGGAACCAAACACAGCGGTGTATGGAAAGATGATGTGTTTGATGAATCGAAAGCCGTTGCGCCCGTAGCTGCAAGAGTTGATAATACATCTAAATCTTCATCGTCAGCAGCGGACCTGCACGTGGTCGGGCTGACTTTTAACGATAGCATAGGAAATAAAAACCGGGTGCTGGACGCTAATGAAAGGGCTGAGATCCGGTTCACGCTTTCCAATACCGGCAAGGGCAGCGCCAACAACCTGATCATCGAGATACAGGATCTGAATTTTACGAAAGGTGTAACTTATAGTCCGCGGCAAACATTCCCATCGTTAGCTGCGGGAACCGAAAAACTTGTCGAAATACCGCTGACCAGTAAGATAGACCTGACAACGGGCGAAGCAAACTTCAGGATACAGGTGCATGAAGGCAGCGGTTACGACGCAGGGCCTTTTTATCTTGCTTTCAGAACCCGTGAATTTATTAAACCCCGCACACTATCCAGCGATGAAAAGACCGGCTGTATCCTTGGCGATTGCAGTGACGGTAAAGGCTCAATGGTATTTGATGATGGCAGAAAATATACCGGCGGCTGGAGAAACGGGCAAATGGACGGTAAGGGAACCATGATATGGCCCGATGGAAGAAAATACGATGGCGAATGGAAAAATGGTCTGCAAAACGGCGATGGTATGGAAATAGGAGCCGACGAAAGCAGGTATCAGGGTGAGTGGAAAGATGGCGTTAAATCGGGTCGTGGAACCTATATTTCGGCAATTGGGCGTAAATATGTGGGCGACTGGAAGAATGATAAACAGGATGGTGAAGGCCTGATGACATGGCCCTCCGGACAAAAATTCCTTGGCAAGTTTAAGGATGGGATGAGAAACGGAAAGGGACAAATGATATGGCCATCAGGCGAAAAATATGACGGCGAATGGAAAGACGATAAACAAGATGGCCAGGGCATATTTTACTATAGCAATAAGCAGGTATACAGCGGTGAGTGGAGAGATAACCAGGTAAACGGCATAGGCACAATGAGCTACCCTAACGGTAAAAAAAGTACGGGTGAGTGGCGTGATGGTGTGCTTGTAAGAGAAGGCGCTGCTACTAAACAAACGGACGCAGGTGTTTCAAAAGAAAAAACTCAAACTAAGGAAAAAACAGCTGTTGTTGCAGCTCCTGTACAGGAAAAGCCAACTGTTGTAAATATTCCGCCTAAAGCAAAACCGGCCGGTATACCCGATAATAGCACCGCAAATAATAATACAGCAACCAGAAAGCCTAATACCGCGGTTAAGGAAACTAAAGAAGAGAAGGTACAAAATGTTCCAAGACCAAAATCGCCTGCCGTATTGGAGATTGTTAATGCACAGTTTGTGGACAACAGCGGGAATAAAGACAATGTGCTCAACATCAATGGAAGCGGCGAGATCAGGTTTATCTTATCCAACCAGGGACAGGGCGATGCCTATAATATGGTGATCCATGTGAAGGATGTAAATGAGATCAAGGGCGTTGAATATACTCCTAAAGTCACTATCGCACATTTGGCCGCGGGCGGCCATACTACTGTCACCATACCGGTTAAAGGTGATGCAGATATGGATACCGGGGCCACCAATTTCAATATCAAAGTATCTGAAGCCAACGGCTCGGATGCCGACCCTTTCTATGTTAATTTCAGAACGATGGGCAAAAATCCCCCGCAGGATAATTGATCCGGCGTAAATCTTAACAAGATTTAACAGATAACTGTGATTTAATTACCTAGCTTTAAGTATGAAACACGTTATCCTTATTATAACAACACTGGTATTGCTTTCTTTCAGTGCGCAGGCTCAAACCATCATTCCTGCAAAAGATGCGTTAAAACACGTCGGCCAAAAAATAACCATCTGCGATAAAGTGTATGACGAAGATCTGAAGGCCTTTGTGATTGTTCTATACCTTGGCGGCGATCACCCCAACCAATTAATGACCGTTAACTGCAGAGCAACCGGTAAAAACAGATCCAAACATTTTGATACCCCTTATAAAGGAAAAGAGATTTGTGTGACAGGCGTTATTACAAAAGATCGTGACGGCAAGCCTGTTATCAAGGTTTCAGACCCGGCGCAAATCAAAACCTTTTATGGTTGATAACATGCTGCAGCAAAAACCTTCTTTACATTAAAATTGATGACCTTTGCTTGTGTAACCCATGAGCTGGATCTGTCCCAAATGCGAACGCGAGTTAAAAAAGCCTAATCAAATGCATTATTGCATGAAGGTTAGCCTGGATGACCTGTTAAAAGGCCAGAGCGATGAACTCGTTTTGGCAGTCGATAAATTGCTTGCTGAAATTGCCGATTGGGATGGCGTAACCATAAGCTGTTCTAAAAACTATATTGTGTTCGTCCGCAATAAGACCTTCTTTTTGATAAAGCCGATGATGGGGCTGTTAGACCTCAAATTTTATTCAGCGAAGCCTCCTGAAGATTCCATAGTCACCAAAAGCACGCTTTATTCAAAGAAGTATGAAAACCATATCCGGCTGACCTCTTTGGACAAACTGACTCCGCGGGTATATGCCCTTATTAAGGAATCATATGACCTCTTATAGTAATTACCCAACACCCGGTAACGAGTAATTATGAATATCTAAACCAAAAAGTTATATTCGTTTGCTATTTATACCTTATCCATTTCATAACTACTTTTTAATCATGGAAGAGTTAAAAGACAGATTTATATCTAAAATGGTGTTCCTATACCTTTTCCATTTTCTGTTCTTAATATTATTTGCGTTTTCATTTGTACAATATCTTTCTCTTCAAGACTTTATTGTAAAAACCTTATCTAAAATAAAGTATAAAGAGATTTATGCAGATGGGCAATCCTGGTTTATGACTGTTGTATTTTTTGTAGCGCTTTGCTATAGCGCGGACTACCGGATATTAAAAAGAGTTAAATTAAACGAGTATTTTATCCCATTCCTTTTATTTTCAGATATTCTATGTTTGTTCTTAACTAATTTATTGTTGATATACTGCAGTAACCTGACTTTTGAAAGATACGCCTGGCCAAATGCCGGATCAATAAATGATTACTTAATAATCTGTGTCGTGATTTGTATAACCCTTAAAAACCGGGCTATTGAAAATTATCTAAAAAAAAAAAAATAAA
>Ga0207644_10001689_pt1 | contig 14232 bp, 13 predicted proteins | sample KBSS73metaG_FD_184326 | JGI IMG/M metagenome (GOLD analysis project Ga0207644, IMG submission 184326) | Switchgrass rhizosphere microbial communities from Kellogg Biological Station, Michigan, USA - KBS S7-3 metaG (SPAdes) (version 2) | ecosystem: Host-associated > Plants > Roots > Rhizosphere... | reverse complement strand
CCAGAGGCTTGTGCGATCAAGGAGTGGAACCGCGCGTGCGCATCGATGCGGCGCGACGGGTCGTACGGCTTGGCCGACGCGCGCATTTCCTCGAGCGCCTCGCGGAGCTCCCGTTCCGTCTCGGCGGAGATGCCCCGCTTCGCGGCGAGCCCGGCGGCCAACCCGTCGATGACCTCGCGCAGCTCGTACATCTCGCGCAGCTGCTTGGCGTCGATCGTCACGACCTCGATCGTGCGGTTCTTGTTCGACGTCCGCACGAGCCCTTCGTTTTCGAGGATCCGGAACGCCTCCCGGAGCGGGGTGCGGCTCACGCCGAGCCGCTCGGCGAGGTCGACCTGGAGGAGCTGCGTGCCGGCCGGGAGCTCACCCGAGACGATCATCTCCCGGAGCTCGCGCGTGACCTCGTCGACGAGGCGGGTTCGCCGCAAGCTGCGGAAGGGCGTCTCAGAGGTGGTCACCATCCCGACGATACCGCCCGGTTCCGCGCGTCACCCGGCTTCGAGCCACCGCGCGAGGCAGTCCCACAGCTTCAGTCGCGCGCTCGACTGGTTGTGGCAGTGCGCCGATCCCGCGAGTCGGATCAGCGTCACGTTCGGGCTCGACGGATAGCACGCGACCTCGGCGGCTGGATCGGATGATGTGTCGACGTCCGCGAAGGCGAGGAGGACAGGCACGTCGATCGCGGCGAGTTGCTCCTGATGACGCGCCGGCGCCAGAGCGGTGACGCCGAGCCGCCGAGGAAGCACCGTCGCGTGCGCGTCGTCGGCCGCGAGGACGTCGGCGGGAACGTCGGGCGCGTGGAACAACGGTCGCAGCAGCGACCGTGGGACGTCGAGGTAGCCATCGTCCCATGTGTCGGGTGCCATTGCGGCCAGCCTGGCCTCGGCCGCCTTCGCGTCGTCGCCCAGGAAGGAGCTGCCGAGGAGCGCGACGCGCTCGTAGCTGCGGTGCGTCGCCTGTTGCACCGCGGTGAGCTGGCCGCCGAGCGAGTGGCCGACACCGACGACCCGCAGGTCGTGTCGAGGCGGCACGACCGGCGCGAGCTCGCCGGCGCGGATGCGGTCCGCGACCTGCGTCACGACCGCGGCGTTCGCCGCGGCGGCGACGTCGAACGTGATGTCGTCGGCGTGCGCGGGTCGGCTCGACTCGCCGGTGCCGAGGTTGTCGAGGGCGACGACCACGAAACCGCGCGCCGTGAGGTGCTCGGCGAAGCTGTACCCGGCGCGGCCCGGGACGTCGAGGTCCCAGTAGGCGCGCGTGTAGGTGCCGCCGGGTACCGCGACGACGATCGTCGTCGCGTCGGCGACGTCGACCGGCGCGAAGAGCGACGCGGCGATCAAGCATGGGACACCGAGCGCGAGCGCGTCGGTGACATCGAAGGTGAGCGACATCGGTTGTGACACGGGTCGAACGCCCCTGGGGCCTACCGAGCGCCGCCGACGAGCACCCCGCCGTCGACGACGAACACGCCGCCGGTGATCCACGACGCGGCATCCGACGCGAGGAACGCCGCCATCGTCGCCACGTCCTCGGGCACCCCCAGGCGCTTGAGGGGATAGGTCTGCGCGACGCCTTCCTCGTCCGCCTCCCACAACGCCCGCGCCATGTCCGTCTTCACGACGCCGGGGCAGATGGCGTTCACCCGCACGCCCGGTCCGAGCTCGCCGGCCAGGCTCTGCGTCAGGTGCAGCAGGCCGGCCTTCGTCATCGAGTACCACGCCAGTGCCGAGCTGCCGCCGCGGATGCCGCCGATCGACGAGATGTTCAGCACGGCGCCGCCGCGCGACTGCATCGAGGCGCGCCAGCAGGCCTGCGTCCACACCAACGGTCCCAACAGGTTCACCTGGAACGTCTTCTCGGCCCGCGGCCGATCGAGGTCCATCAGCGGCCCGTTGTACGGGTTGGTCGCGGCGTTGTTGACGAGGATGTCCACCGCTCCGAACTGGTCGACCGTCGCACCGACGCACGCCTCCGCGGCGTCGGGATCGCCGGCGTTCGCTGCGAACCACGCGACGTCGCCCTTCATCGTGCTGGCTGCTTCGGCGAGCGCGTCTTGCTTTCGCGACGAGAGCATCACCTGCGCGCCCGACGCCGCGAGCTCCGCCGCGATGGCGCGGCCGATCCCCTTCGACGCACCGGTGACGAGCGCGACCTTGCCGTCGAGGCGTACATCCATCGAATCGTCTCCTCAGATCTTGCGGTCTGCGCGCTGCCAGTACTGGTCGCGCAGCCGCTGCTTGTAGAGCTTGCCGTTGTCCAGGCGGGGGAGCGCGTCGACGAAGTCGACGGACCGCGGGCATTTGTACGTGGCGAGCCGCTGGCGCAGCCACGCCACGAGCTCGTCGGCCTGCGCGGCACTCGGCTGCACGCCGGGTGCCGGTTCGACGATTGCCTTCAGCTCCTCGCCGGTGTCCGGGTGGGGCACACCGATCACCGCCACGTCCCGAACAGCGGGGTGGTGGACGAGCTCGTTCTCGGCTTCGGCGGGGTACACGTTCACGCCACCGACGATGACGATGTTCGAGTCACGGTCGCAGAGGAAGAGGTAGCCGTCCTCGTCGAGGTACCCGATGTCGCCGACCTTGGCGAAGTCACCCCGTCGCGACGCGTCCGTCTTCGTCGGGTCGTTGTGGTACTCGAACGGTTGGCGGATCTTGAAGAACACGTTGCCTGGCGTGCCCGTCGGCTGCTCGTTGCCGTCGTCGTCGAGGATCTTCACCTCGGCGCCCGGCGTCGGCCGGCCGACCGAGCCGGGCTTGCGAAGCCACTCCTCGGGGCCGATGTACGTGCCGCCGACTTCGGACGACGCGTAGTACTCGGAGATGATCGGCCCGAGCCACTCGAGCATCTCGCGCTTGGTCTCGACGGGGCACGGCGCCGCCGCGTGGGCGAGGCTGTCCAGGGACGAGAGGTCGTAGCGGCCGCGTTCCTCCGCCGGGAGCTTGAGCAGCCGGCTGAACATCGTCGGGACCAGGTGCGTGTTCGTGACGCGGTACCGCTCGATGCGTCCGAGCGTTCCTTCGGGCGACCACTTGTCCATGAGCACGACGGTCTGGCCGAGGTGCAGCGCGCCGAGCCCGAAGCCGAGCGGCGCGGCGTGGTATGCCGGTCCGGCGACGAGGTGGACACCGCCCTCCTGCGCTCCCAAGCCACCCGAGCGGAAGAGGTTCTCGCTGAACGCGACCGCGTCGTCGTCCACGTCGCCTGCGGGGAACGCCTTGCGGACGCCTTTCGGCCGACCGGTCGTCCCGGACGTGTAGTACATCCGCTGACCTGGCGAGCGCTCGGCCGGCGGCTGATCGGAGTGGACCCGCTTGAACTCGTCGTAGTCGCGGAACCCGTCGACCGTTCCGATCGCGATCCGTGCGTCGTCGGGGATGCCGGCGGCATCGGCGGCTTTGGCGACCGCCTCGGCGTAGCGCTCGTGGGCGACGACGGCCTTCGCACCGGAGTCGGCGAGGATGTACTCGATCTCCGGCGCGGTCAGGTGCACGTTCACCGGCACGTAGTAGAGGCCGACTTGCAACGCGGCAGTGAAGACCTCGTAGACCTCGTTGCTGTTCGGCAGCACGGCCGCCACGGGGTCCTGCCGTTGGAGCCCGAGCGCGACGAGCCCGTTGGCGACCTGGTTGCCGGCTCGCCACAGCTCGCCGTACGTCCACTCGGCGCCGTCCGGATCGATGACCGCGACGCGGTCGGGCTCACGTGGTGCCCGCTCCCAGAACGACGGGCGGCGCGCGGCCATCAGGTCGGCGCGCCGACCCGGGAGAGGACGTCCGCGAACTTCTCCTCCGCCGCGGCCCGGCGAGCCGGGAGATGGCCGGTGGGGAACAGCCCGGGCGCCGGTTGGTACTCGGCGACCACCTGGCGGGAGAGCGTCACCTTGTGGACCTCGCTGGCGCCGTCGGCGAGCCCGAGGCTCAGCGACGACATGAGCATCGCCCCGAGGGGCAGCTCGTCGGTGATCCCGAGGGCGCCGTGGACCTGGACGGCGCGCACGACCACGTCGTGCAGCACCCGCGGCGCAAGGATCTTGATCGCCGCGATGTCGCCCCGGACCCGCTTGTAGTCCTGGAGCCGGTCGATCTTCCACGCCGTCTGGAGCACGAGCACGCGGAGTTGGTGGTACGCGAGCCACGACTCGGCGACCATCTCCTGCACCAGTTGCTTCTTGGCGAGCGTCTCCCCCTTCGTCTGGCGGGAAATCGCCCGCTCGCACATGAGGTCGAGGGCCCGCCGCACCTGGCCGACGGTGCGCATGGCGTGGTGCACGCGCCCACCGCCGAGCCGCACCTGCGCGACCACGAAGCCTCCGCCGCGCTCACCGAGCAGGTGGTCGCGCGGGATCCGCACGTCGTTGTACCGGACGTACCCGTGGTGGCCGTGGCCGGGTGCTTCTCCGAAGACGCCGACGTTCCTGATGATCTCGATGCCGGGGGAGTCGGCCGGCACGACGAACATTGACGCTCGTTGGTACGGCGGGTTGTCGGGCTCGGTGACCGCCATCACCACGAAGAAGCTGGCGTGACGGGCGTTCGTGCTCATCCACTTCTCGCCGTTGATCACCCATTCGTCGCCGTCGAGCAAGGCGGTCGTGGTGAAGGCGGTTGGGTCGGACCCGCCCTGCGGCTCGGTCATCGAGAAGCAGGAGAACACCTCACCGGCCAACAGCGGCTCGAGGTAGCGGGCCTTCAGCTCCGGCGTGCCGTAGTGGGCGAGCACCTCGGCGTTGCCGGTGTCGGGCGCCTGGCAGCCGAACACGACGGGACTGCACTTCGATCCGCCGAGGATCTCGTTGAGCAGGCCGAGCTTCACCTGGCCGAAGCCATGGCCCCCGAGTTCGGGTCCGAGGTGAACGGCCCACAACCCCTTCTCCCGGACTGAGGCCTGCAGCGGCGGGATGATCGCCTCCCGCACGGGATCGGACCGATCGAAGGGGTCCTCGACCACCAGGTCCGCCGGTTCCACCTCGTTGCGCACGAAGTCGGCGGCCCAGTCCAGCAAGCGCTGGAACTCGGGCTCCGTCTCGAAATCCCACGCCACGACGGCGCCCCTTCCGCTCGGAAACTACATCCAGGATACAGCTTCCGGACTACGACGTCGGTGCCGGGGGTGGCAGGAAGATGCCGGCCGACGTCCCGCCGTCGACGGCGATGATCTGCCCGTTCACGTAGGCGGCACCATCGGTTGCCAGCCAGGTCACGACGGCGGCGACGTCGTCGGGTGTGGCGATGCGGCCCAACGGGTTGGCGCGCCCGCTGTTCTCGCTGAAGCCGACCCGTTCCCACACCGGTCGATTGCGCTCGGTCGGCACGAACGTCGGTGCCACGGCGTTCGCGCGCACGCCGCGCGGGCCGAGCTCGAGGGCGAGGACCTTCGTGAGCACCTCGACACCGGCCTTGGCAGCGGCGTAGGGCGCCACGAACGCGGCCGGGCGCACCGCCGACGCGGACGAGATGTTCACGATCGCGCCGTGCCCCCGTTCTGCCATGGCGCGGCCGAGCTCGCGGCTCAACAGGCGCGGCGCCGTGAGGAGCAGCGCGAACTGGATGTCCCACTCCTCGTCGGGCGTGTCGAGGAAGGGCGTGTTCGTCTGGCCGGGCGCGGCGTTGTTCACCAACACGTCGACCTGGCCGATCGACCGGGCGAAGTCGAGCACGGTGTCGCGCTGCGACAGGTCCACGGCGACGGCGGTCGCCTTGTGGCCCTCGCCGACGAGCGCGTCGGCAACGGCCCCGGCGGCGTCGCCGTTGAGGTCGGCGATCACGACATCTGCGCCGGCCGACGCCATTGAGCGAGCGATGGCCTCACCGATGCCGCGCGCCGCGCCGGTGACGAGCGCCCGCCGGCCGGCCAATGCGTCGACGCTGATGACCGCGGTCACGACTGGCCGGCGGACGTCGGCTGCCGCGACCGCCAGCGCTCGATCTCGGTTCGCTGTTCGTCGGTCATCGCGTCGAAGTCCATTGCCGCGGGGAACCCGCCCGCCGTGGCATAGAACTCGAGCAACGTCAGTCCCTCGGGCCCGCTGCGCGTCGGGCCGTACACCGTGCCGCCCGGCACGAACCGCACCGTGCCCCGCGGATACCAGGTGTCGTCGTCCTCGACCCACATCGAGCCGTCGACCACGGCGTCGCAGAACGGTGCGGCATGCGAGTGGCGTGGCAGGTCGACATCGGGCGGGAAGCGGGTCAGGACGAGGATCGGCGGGTTCGGGTCGTCCTTGGGGCCGAGGTTGATCGTCGTCTGCTGCAGGCCGAACGGCATCTCGTGCCAGTCGGCATCGAGGAACGAGGTGATCAGGACCCCGAACGGGTTGGTGTGCGTCGACATTGGATCCAGGGTACGCGATTCCGGCTCGGGTTGCTCGGGGGAGCTACGCTCGCCGGCGATGACCGAGACCAGCTCGGAGGCGCTCGTCCGGCTCGATGTCGACGATGCCATCGCGACGATCACGCTCGATTCTCCCGCCAACCGCAACGCGCTGTCGCGTCGGTTGCTCGTCGAGCTCGTCGCCCACCTCGCGACGGCCCGAGACGACGCGAGCGTTCGCGGTGTGGTCCTCACCGCGACGGGCACGACGTTCTGCTCGGGCGCCGACCTGTCGGATCCACCAGGCCGGGGTGAGGCGAGCTCCGTCTCGCTCCCCAAGATCCTCACCGAGATGTGGCGCTACCCGAAGCCGATCGTCGTGCGGCTGAACGGTCATGTGCGCGCCGGTGGCATCGGACTCGTCGCTGCCGCGGACATCGTGGTCGCTCCCGTGTCGGCGACGTTCGCGTTCACCGAGGTCCGCATCGGCGTCGCCCCGGCGGTGATCGCCGTGGTGTGCGCGCGCCGCATGGATCCGCGATCGCTCGCGCGCTACACGCTCACTGGCGAGCGGTTCGACGCCGCGGCTGCCGCCGACGCCGGGCTCGTCACGATCGTCGCCGACCCGGACGCGCTCGACTCCGCGATCGCCGACGTGTGCGGATCGATCCGGCAGACCGAGCCGAACGCCGTGCGGGCGACCAAGGACCTCCTCGTCCGGCTGCCGACGATGGCGCTCGACGACGGGTTGGCGTGGGCCGACGAGCTCTCGCAACGGCTGTTCCGCTCGCCTGCGGCCGAGGAGGGCATCCGCGCCTTCCGCGAGAAGAGGCAGCCGTCCTGGGCGGTGGCCGCCCGATGAGCCTCGAGGTGGTCGTCGACCCGGGCATGTGCATGAGCGCGGGGGAGTGCATCTTCCGTGCGCCGCGGACGTTCGCGTTCGGCGACGGCGACCGGTCGACGGTGATCGATCCCGCCGGTGACGACGACGCCACCGTCATCGCGGCGGCGCGCTTGTGCCCGAACTTCGCGATCTCGGTTCGCCGCGACGGCGAGGTGATCGTCTAGTTCGAGGTGGGGAGCGCGATGCCGGAGCCGATGCGCGGCCCGGGCGGATACGTCGCCGGCATCGTGATCCAGCCGTTGACGATCGGGCTGCCGTAGTGCCGGGCGCCCTCTTCGACGATCCGGTACGCGGGCATGCGCTCGAGGGTGTGGCGGATCATCAGCTGGATCATGGCTCGCGCCACGTTCGATCCGACGCATCGGTGGATGCCGAGGCCGAAGGCGGCATGGCGGTTCGGGAACCGGTCGATCTGCATGTCGGCCGCGTCCGGGAAGGCCGACTCGTCGTGGTTGGCGGAGGCGACGGCCACCTCGAGCAGCTCGCCCGGGCACAGGTTCTGCCCGTTCACCTCGACTGGCTTGCGTACCTCGCGCGACAGGATCTGGGCCGGGGTGAAGTGGCGGAGGAACTCCTCGCATGCGGTCGCCAGGAGCTCCGGTTCGTCGAGGAGGCGTTGACGCGCCTGAAGGTTCTGCGAGAGGTACCGCATGGCGTTCCCGTAGAGCGACGTCGTGGTGTCCACGCCGCCGCCGACGACGGTCATCGTGATGCCGACAACGTCGGGCAGGGGCACGAGCTCACCGTCGACCTCGGCCGTGGCGAGCGCGCTGATCAGGTCGTCGCGCGGGTCGTCGCGACGGGCCGCGGCGGTGACGAAGATCTGCTCGGCGATCCAGCGCATGCCGGCGAGCGCCTCGTCGTGCTCAGGGCTCCCGGGCGTCGCGTACTGCATCGCGTGGTTCGGCTCGGCGAACTTGAGCCATTCGTCCGTCGGCAGGCCGCAGAGCTCGAGGACGACGAGCGCCGGGAAGGGGTTGCCGTAGTCGAGGATCAGGTCGCACGACCCCCGCTCGATCACGCGGTCGAGCAGCTCGGTGGAGTACGCCTCCATCTTCGGGCGCAAGCGGTCCACGATGCCGGGCGAGAAGAACGGGTTCAGCAGGCGCCGGTACTTCGAATGAATCGGGGGATCCTGGGCGAGCACGAGCAACGGCGGCGCATCGCCTCGCGAGTACGCCTCGTTCGAGAACGTCTCGTGATCTTGAAGCACCTGGTACACCGCGTCGTAGCTGGCCACGACCCACGCCTCGTCCGCCTTGGACCACCCCACCGGACACGCACGCCGGAGCTCGGCGAAGCCGGCGAGCGGGTCGGCGAGGAACGTCGCCGAACGCGCATCGAAGTCGATCACGGCACGGCCATCTCCCATGTGGGAGGTTGTAGCAGCCTGGATCCAGGATTTCCAGCGCGCTACGCTCCGGGCGAGGGAGGCCGTCCATGGCGGAACTGCAAGACGACTTGGTCGATTCGCAGGATCGGGCGGTCGACATCACCGAGCGGGGGCTCCACCTCTTCGACCTCGACGCGCTGCCATGGGAGCCGCCGCGCCCCCGGCCCGGGAACGAGCCGGCCACGGAGGACGAACGGCGCAAGGCGGCCGAGCGGTCGGGCGGCGTCGAGGAGAAGTGGCTCGTCTACCCCGAACCGGGATCCGACCGCTTCCCGATCTCGATCGTCCGGTTCCCGCCGAACTTCGTCTTCCCGAAGCACTGGCACACCGACGGCGAGTTCATCATGATCCTGAAGGGGACCGCGGTGTTCGCTGGGCAGGAGATCGGCCCGGGCACCATGGCGTACAACGACGCCCGCACGATCTACGGTGCCGAGGCGGCCGGCCCTGAGGGATGCGAGTTCCTCATGATCCGCCGCGCGTTCGCCGTCACGACGATCGTCAACGAGTGAGATCGGCCGGATCGCAGAACTGCAACGGTATTCTGGATCCAGTCAGCCGGCGCGGGGCCGGCGGTGAGGAGTGAGATGACCGCACGACGCGCCGAGGCGCCGAACCGGCCGGTGTTCGAACGCACTCGGCTCGTCGACGAGGTCACGACGCACCTCCGCGAGCTCATCCTGACCCAGGAGATCCCTGCGGGCTCGCAGCTCCTCCAGGTCGACCTCGCCGAGAAGCTCGGGGTCAGCCGCACACCGCTCCGGGAGGCCTTCCGAATCCTCGAGCGCGACGGCCTCGTGCGGATCTCCAATGGCAACCGCACCGTCGAGGTCGTGAGCTGGACGCCCGACGAGTTGCGCGATCTGTACGAGGTCCGCGAGGTCGTCGACGGCCTCGCCGCGCGACTCGTCGCCCGCAAGGGCATGAGCAAGGACCTGGACCGAGTGCTCAAGCGGGCGCTCGACCAGATGGAACGGGCGGTCACCAAGCTCGACCACCAGGTCCAGGTCGCGGCCCATACCACGTTCCACGCCGCGATCGCCGAGCACTGCGGCAACTCGCGCGTCATCGCACTGCTCCCCTTGATCCGGCTGACCGGCGCGGCCGTGCATCCGGCGCTCGAGGGCGCGTACCACGGCGTCGAGGAACCGCGAGCGCTCCTTCTGGAGGGACTCGAGCACCACCGTGCCATCTACCAGGCGCTGCGCGACGGCGACGAGCGCGCCGCCGAGGACCTCGCCCGCCGACACATTCGCACGACGATCAAGTCGGGCCTCATCGAGCAGACGGTCTCGGCCACGGCAGGGCACGCCGCAACCGCGACTCCGTGACGTCGAGCAAAACGTTCAGCCGGCGTCGACAGCCAGCGTGACCAACGCCTGGTGGGCGTCGACGCGGTCGCCGACCGCCGCGAGCACGGCCGTCACTCGACCGTCGGCGTCGGCGACGATGCGGTGCTCCATCTTCATCGCCTCGAGCACGACGAGCACGTCGCCCGCCCGCACGTCCTGACCGGCGGCCACCTCGACGGCCACGATCGTCCCGGGCAGGGGCGCGGATGGGCCGGTGCCGCCGGCGTCACCGCCGCTGGCGGGGAACCGAGGGCGCTCGGCGAGCCGGACCTGCCACTCGTCGTCGCGAGTCCAGTGCGTCGTCTCGTCGGAGCTGATCGAGAACCGTCGGCGGAGCCCGTCGACGACGACATCCGCAACGATGTCATCGACGGCGACCGCCTCGAACGTCGCTGCGGTGCCGTCGATCGTGACAGCACCGCACTTGGACCCGCCGGCGGGTAGCGCGACCGTCACGTCGTCGCCGTCGGACGATTCGAACGTCCAGCTCGTCGGCATGCTCGGCACGTTCCGCCAACCAACGGGGGCGACACCCTCCAGCGCGCCCGTCGGGCGTTCGCGGTGGCACAGCACCAGCGCTGTGGCCACCGCCGCGTGGCGCACGACGGCTGATGGCGCGCCGGCGCGCACCACCTCCGGATGCGCGTCGAAGAAGGCAGTGGACACCGCGCCGTCGAGGAAGGGTTCGCTCTCGAGCGTGGCGACGAGCGAATCGCGGTTCGTCGTCAGTCCGGTGACCTCGAGCTCCCGCAGCGCCCGCGCCAGTCGCCGCACGGCTTCGCGTCGGGTCGCGGCGTGAGCGATGACCTTGGCCAGCATGGGGTCGTAATGCGGCGACACGACGGAACCGGACTCCACGCCGGTGTCCCAGCGGATGCCCGACGTCGCGCCCGGCCGGAACGCCGTCAGCGTGCCGACCGACGGCAGGTAGTCGTGGCTCGGGTCCTCGGCATACAGGCGGACCTCGACGGCGTGCCCGTTGGCGCGCACGCCCGCCTGGTCGAACGGCAGTGGCTCACCGTCGGCGACAAGCAGTTGCAACCGCACGAGGTCGAGCCCCGTGATCGCCTCGGTGACGGGGTGCTCGACCTGGAGACGCGTGTTCATCTCGAGGAAGAACAGCTCGTCGCCCGACACGAGGAACTCGATCGTCCCCGCGTTCTCGTACGCGATGGCGCGGGTCAGTCCGACCGCGGCGTCGTGGAGCCGGCGACGCAGCTCCTCGCCGAGTGCAGGCGCGGGCGCCTCCTCGACGACCTTCTGGTGGCGCCGCTGCAACGAGCAGTCACGCTCGAACAGGTGGACCACGTTGCCGTGCTTGTCGGCGAGCACCTGGACCTCGACGTGGCGCGGAGCGTCGAGGTACCGCTCGAGGAATACCGTCGAATCGCCGAACGACGACGCCGCCTCCCGCCGCCCGGCGCGCACCGCCTCCGCGAGATCGCTTGCCCGGTCGACGCGTCGCATGCCCTTCCCTCCGCCGCCCGACGACGCCTTCACGAGGAGCGGGTAGCCGACGGCGTCGGCGGCCGTTGCCCAGGCCCCGGGGTCGTCGCCGTCGACCGCGGCGCTCGGGAGCAGCGGCACACCGGCGCTCGCGGCGAGCTCCTTCGCCTCGACCTTGCGGGCCATGGCCCGGATGGCGGCGGGCGGGGGACCGATCCAGACCAGTCCGGCATCCAGACACGCCTCCGCGAACTCGGCGTTCTCGGCGAGGAACCCGTAGCCCGGATGGACGGCGTCCGCGCCGGCGCGCGTCGCCGCGTCCAGGATCTTCGCGACGTCGAGGTACGACTCCGTCGACGACGACCCGCCGAGCGGCACCGCGACATCGGCCTCGCGCGCGTGCGGCGACATGCGGTCGGGCTCCGAGTAGACGGCGACGGTCGCGACGCCGAGATCCCGGCACGTGCGGAACACCCGGCGGGCGATCTCGCCCCGGTTGGCGACCAGGACCCGCCGGATCACATCCGCCACACGCCGAAGTTCGACGTCCCTTCCACCGGCGCGCTGTGCACGGCCGACAGCGTGACCGCGAGCACCGTCCGCGTCTCGCGGGGATCGATGATGCCGTCGTCCCACAGCTGGCCCGTCGCGAAGAGCGCGGTGGACTCGTGCTCCACCTGGGCTTCGAGGGCGGCGACGCCTTCGGGATCGCGTCCCCGCGTCACGATGTTCATCACGCCCGCGAGCTGCTTGGGGCCCATGACCGCGATGCGATGATTGGGCCAGCTGAACACGAAGCGAGGGTCGTAGGCCCGCCCCGACATGCCGTAGTTCCCGGCGCCGTAGCTCGCCCCGACCATCAACGTGATGTGCGGGACCGTGGAGTTCGACACCGCGTTGATCAGCTTGGCGCCGTCCTTGATGATCCCGCCCTGCTCGTACCGCGTGCCGACCATGAACCCGGTGATGTTCTGGACGAACAGCAGCGGCACGCCGATGCGGTTGCACAGCTGGATGAACTGCGCGCCCTTCTGCGACTCCTCGGAGAACAGGATCCCGTTGTTGGCCAGGATCCCGACCGGGAAGCCGGCGATCGACGCCCACCCGCACACCAACGTGGTTCCGTACAGCGGCTTGAACTCCTCGAGCTCCGAGCCGTCCACGACGCGGGCGAGGACCTCGCGGACCTCGAACGGCGTGCGGACATCGGCGGACGCGGCGCCGAGCAGCTCATCGGGATCGAGCAACGGTTCGCGTGCCACGGCGGTCGGTCCCGGGCCGAGCTTGCGCCAGCCGAGATGCGACACGATCTCGCGGCCGATGCGGACGGCGTCGACCTCGTCCTCGGCGAGGTAGTCGGCGAGGCCTGACGTGCGAGCGTGCATCTCGGCGCCGCCGAGCTCCTCCTCGTCGGCGTCCTCGTCGATCGCCATCTTCACGAGGGGCGGCCCGCCGAGGAACACCTTGGCGGCCTTGCGCTGCAGGACGGTGTAGTCGCTCATGCCCGGTATGTACGCCCCGCCCGCGGTGGAGCTTCCGAACACCAGCGTGATCACCGGGATACCGGCTGCGGACAGTCGGGTCAGGTTCTTGAAGCCTGCGCCACCCGGCACGAAGATCTCCGCCTGCCGCGGGAGGTCGGCGCCGCCCGACTCCGTCATGTTGATCAGCGGCAGCCGGTTCACGTGGCTGATCTCCATGGCCCGGAGCTGCTTCTTGATCGACGTCGCGGTCAGCGTCCCGCCGCGCACCGTCGGGTCATTGGCGATGATCACGCACTCGACGCCGGAGACGACGCCGACGCCAGTGACGAGCCCACCGCCGATCGGATCGCTCGTGCCCCAGCCGGCCAGCGGTGAGAGCTCGAGGAACCAGCCGCCCCGGTCGACCAGCAGGTCGACGCGCTCGCGGACGAGCAACTTCCCGCGTTCCCGGTGCCGTGCGACGTACTTCTCGCCGCCGCCCTGGAGCGCCTCTTGCTCCGCGGCGCGAACGTCGTCGAGCAGCGCGGCCATCGCGGAACGGTTGGCGCGATGGTCGTCGCCGCGCGTGTCGAGTCGGGTGCGAAGAACGCCCATGGCCGTCGAGACCCTAGCCGACCACCTGCATCCGGGGTCCAAGAACGGTAACGTCTCGTCATGGACGACTACGCAGCGCGGCTGCGATCGCCGCACACGACGATGGCCAGCGGGCGGACGGTCGGTTGGCTCCTCGACCTGCGGGCCGAGCAGCGGGGCGACCACCCCTTCGTCATCTGGGAGCCGTTCGTCGGCGACACCCGGACATGGGGGTACCGCGACTTCGCGCAGCGCACGCGTGCCCTTGCCGCAGGGCTGCAGCGACGAGGCATCCGGGCCGGCGACCGGCTGATCCTCCACATGGACAACTCGCCCGAGTTCCTCCTCGCGTGGTTCGCCTGCGCGCGCATCGGCGCGGTCCCCGTCTGCACGAACACGAGGTCCGTCCAGGATGAGCTCCGGTACTTCGCCGACCACTCCGAAGCGGTCGCGGCGCTGACCCAGCCGCAGTACGCCTCGCTCGTCGACGCCGCGGCGCCGCAGCTCAAGTGGATCGCCGTGTCCGACTCGGACGGGACCGAGGCGAGCGACGGCGCGGCGCGGCCCGAGCGATCGGAACGCTTCGACGCCGTGTTCGGTGACCCGACCGTCTTCCAGCCGCCCGATCTCACGGCCTACTCGCCGGCGAGCATCCAGTACACGTCGGGCACGACGGCACGACCGAAGGCGGTCGTGTGGACGCACGCCAACTGCCTCTGGGGCGGCAAGGTGAGCGCGAGCCACGAGACGCTCACGCCCGAGGACGTG
>Ga0207644_10001686_pt1 | contig 14243 bp, 11 predicted proteins | sample KBSS73metaG_FD_184326 | JGI IMG/M metagenome (GOLD analysis project Ga0207644, IMG submission 184326) | Switchgrass rhizosphere microbial communities from Kellogg Biological Station, Michigan, USA - KBS S7-3 metaG (SPAdes) (version 2) | ecosystem: Host-associated > Plants > Roots > Rhizosphere... | reverse complement strand
AGTCGAGGCCCATCCGCCTGAGCGAGCCGTCGATCGCCTGCGTCAGGTACTTGCGGTTGAGGGTGTCCATCCGGTTGACGGTGTTGCCCTCGCGCTCGAGGCCCCAGAAGAACTTGGTCGAGACGATGTAGTTGAGGCGCGGCCACTTGAGCGCCTTGATCGCCTCGCCCATGACGATCTCGCTCTGGCCGCGCGCGTAGACCTCGGCGTTGTCGAAGAAGTTGACGCCGGAGTCCATCGCCGCCGCGAGCATCTCCTTGGCCGCGGTGACGTCGACCTGGGTGTGATAGGTGATCCACGAGCCGAGCGAAAGCTCGCTCACCCTCAGGCCGCTCGAGCCGAGACGTCGGTATTGCATGGGCACGTGATTCCCCCCTGAGCCTGCGGTTGTTCGAAGGTCGCGGACGCGATTCTCTCCCTGCCGCCCCGCTACAGTCGAAGTCATGAGCACGCCCAATGCGCCTTTCGTCACCCGCCGGGCCCGCATCGCCACGGCGATGCGCGAGGCCGGCGGCGGCATCGCCATCGTCCCGACCGCGCCCGAGCGCCAGAGGAACAGCGACAGTGATCACCCCTACCGGCACGGCAGCGATTTCCACTACCTGACCGGGTTCGCCGAGCCCGGCGCCTGGCTGGTGATCGGCAGCGATGGAAGGACGACGCTCGCGTGCCGGCCGAAAGACGTCGAGCGCGAGCTCTGGGACGGCATCCGCCTCGGCCCCGACGCGGCGCCGGCGGCGCTCGGCGTCGACGACGCGGTCGCGCTCGAACAGCTCGACGAGACGATCGTCGAGCGCCTCGCCGACCAGCGCGCCGTCTGGTGGAGCTTCGACACGCCCGGCCTCGGCGCGCGAATCGACGGCTGGCTCGAGCGCGTCCGCGCCAAGAGCCGAATCGGCGTCGACGCGCCGAGCGCGCAGCTCGACCTGGCGCCGCTGCTGGCGGCGATGCGGATCAGGAAGGACGCGGGCGAGATCGAGACCATGCGTCGAGCGGCGCGGATCAGCGCCGCCGCGCACGCGCGGGCGATGCGCTTCTGCGCCGCCCGCTTCCGCGCCGATTCGCGCGCGGCGATTCCCGAATACGAGATCGAGGCCGAGCTGCTGCACGAGTTCCGCCGCTCGGGCGCCGAAGGGCCGGCGTACACGTCGATCGTCGCCGCCGGATCGAACGCCTGCATCCTCCACTACGCGCCGGGCGCGACGCCGCTCACCGCCGGCGAGCTCTGCCTGATCGACGCCGGCTGCGAGGTCGACGGTTATGCCAGCGACGTGACGCGAACCTTCCCCGCCGACGGCCGCTTCGCGCCGGCGCAGCGCGAGCTCTACGACATCGTCGAGGCGGCGCAGTCGGCCGCGGTCGCGGCGACGACACCGGGCGCTCGCCTGCGCGATGCGCACGCCGCCGCCGTCCGCGTCCTCGCCCAGGGAATGCTCGACACGGGCCTGCTCGATCGCAACGTCGTCGGCGACGTCGACGCGGTGATCGAGTCGGCGGCGTACCGCAAGTTCTACATGCACGGCACCGGCCACTGGCTCGGCCGCGACGTCCACGACGTCGGCGACTACCAGTCCGCGCACGAGCCGCCGGTCGAGCAGCCCGACTGGCTCGGCGGCAGCGTGGTGAAGAAGCCGTCGAGGAAGCTCGAGCCCGGGATGGTCGTGACGATCGAGCCGGGCTTGTACGTCCGCCCGGCCGAGGGTGTTCCCGAGCGCTACTGGAACATCGGCATCCGGATCGAGGATGACGCCGTCGTCACCGAGAAGGGCTGCGAGCTGATCAGCCGCGGCGTTCCGGTCGCGGCGGCCGAGATCGAAGCGCTGATGCGCTCGTAAGCATCGATGTCGACCTGAGCGCAGCGAAGATCTCGTCGCATCGTCCGGCGAGATTCTTCGCTCCTCTCGGAACGACAGCGGCCTGCCGATGCCGGTCTTCCTCGTCTTCGCAGCGTGCGCCTTCGCGAGCGGCTTCGCGCTTCGCCTCGCCGACCCGATCATCCTGCCGGTCGCGGCGCACTTCCAGATCACGCCTGCGGTCGCGGCGATGCTCAACACCGCCTACGCGCTCCCCTACGCACTCGCGCAGCCGTTCCTCGGCCCGATCGGCGACCGCTTCGGCAAGCCGCGCTGCATCCAGGTCTGCGTCGCCGGGCTCGCGGTCATGCTGCTGCTCGGCGCGTTCGCGCCCAGCTTCGCGCTGCTGATGGCGACGCGGATGGGCGCCGGCGTCTTCGCCGGCGGCCTGATCCCGCTCGTCATCGCCGGCATCGGCGACCAGTTCGACATGAGCGAGCGCCAGGTGATGATCGGCCGGATGCTGTTCGCGATCATCTCGGGGCAGATGCTCGGCTCGGTCGTCTCGGGGTTCGCCAACGACGCCTTCGGCTGGCACAGCGCGCTCGTCATCGGCGCCGGCGTCGGCGCGGTCGGGGCGGCGATCGCCTGGCTCGCGATGCCGGCCGGCGCGAGCGCGGCGGCGAGCCGCGACAGCGGCTCGTTCGCGACGCTCTACGGCCGCGTCTTCGCCAACCCGAAGGCGCCGTGGCTGATCGGCGGCGTCGCCGTCGAGGCGATGTTCTTCTACGGGCTCTTTCCGTACATGGGCGAGCTGCTCCTGGCGACCTCGCGACCGGCCGGCGGAACGATCGCCGCCGTCACGGGCATCGTCCTCGGCGCCTTCGGCATCGGCGGCCTGCTCTACGCGTTCGGCGTGCGCGTTTTCCTGCGCATCTTCGGCGTCCGCAACATGTGCCTGGTCGGCTCGGCCGTTGCGGCGGCGTGCTACGGCGCCCTCGCCTTCGTGCCGAGCTGGTGGCTGGCGGCGCTGGCGATGTTCGTCGCGGGAACCAGCTTCTACATGCTGCACAACTCGATGCAGACCGAAGCGACCGAGCTCGCTCCCTCGGCGCGCGGCTCGGCGGTGGCGCTCTTCGCGTGCGGCTTCTTCATCGGCCAGGGGCTCGGCCCGCTTGTCTTCGGCGCGCTGCTGCACGGCCTGGGCGCGCGCGCCGCGCTGATCGCCGTCGCCGCGGCGATGGTCGTCCTCGGCCGGGTCGTCGTCGCCCAGGTGATCGACCGCCGAATCGAGCCGGCGCGGGTGAACGGCTGACCCCCGGGCGCGGGGTCGGCCGGCCTCGTCGGCCGCGCCGCGCCGCGATAATCGCCAGCCGATCCCCGGACCGCCCCGTGCCCGCCCCCATCGCCCCGCTGCGCATCAGCGCCTACACCGTGACCAGTGCCGCCGGGCCGGGCAAGGCAGCGCTCCACGCCGCGCTTCGCGACGGCCGGAGCGCCCTCAGCCCCAACGACTTCGGGCCGACGCCGCTCGCGACCTGGATCGGCCGCGTCGCCGGCGTCGAGTCGACGCCGCTGCCCGCGCCGCTCGCCGCCTGGGAGTGCCGCAACAACCGGCTCGCCTGGCTCGGCCTGAACGGCGATGCCTTCATCGACGCCGTCCATTCCGCGCGCGAGCGCCACGGCGCGGCGCGCGTCGCGGTCGTCCTTGGCACGTCGACGTCGAGCATCGGCGCGACCGAAGACGCCTATCGCCATCTCGACGACCGCGGCGGGTTTCCCGCCGGCAACCGGAACCCGCGGGTCCACACGCCGCATTCGCTCGCCGACTTCGTCCACGCAGCGCTCGATCTCGAAGGGCCGTGCGTCACGGTGTCGACGGCGTGCTCGTCGAGCGCGAAGGTGTTCGCGACGGCGGAGCGGATGCTCAGGCTCGGCCTCGTCGATGCCGCGGTCGTCGGCGGCGTCGACACGCTCTGCGGCAGCGTCCTGTTCGGCTTCAACGCGCTCCAGCTCGTCTCGCCCGAGCCGTGCCGGCCGTTCGACGCCGATCGCAGCGGCATCAGCATCGGCGAGGCGGCCGGCTTCGCGCTCGTCGAGCGAATGGATGACGCCCCTACGCTCTCTGCCCCCCGAGGAGGCGCGGCCGGCCTCGGCGCGGCGCGGCGCCCGGCCGGGCTCTACCTGATCGGCTACGGCGAATCGAGCGACGCCCACCACATGTCGACGCCGCACCCCGAAGGCCTCGGCGCCGAGCGCGCCCTCGACGACGCGCTCGCCCGCGCCGGCATCGACGCGGCCGCGGTCGACCACATCAACCTGCACGGCACGGCGAGCGCGAAGAACGACGAGGTCGAGGCGGCGCTGGTCGCGCGGCGCTTCCCGGCGTCGACGCACGCGAGCTCGACCAAGGGGATCACCGGCCACACGCTCGGCGCGGCGGGGATCGTCGAGGCGGTGGCGTGCCTGCTCGCGATCGAGCACGGCGTTCGGCCCGGGACGGCCAACACGCGCGTCCTCGACGCTGCCTGCGGGCCGCAGATCCGCATCGACGCCGAGCGCGCGCCGGTGCACGTCGCGCTCAGCAATTCGTTCGGCTTCGGCGGCAACAACTGCGTTCTCGTCTTCGCCGACGCCGACGCGGGCCGGCGCGCGTGAGGCCGGTGAAGAACGAATCGGCCGGAATCGCTCAGGCGGCCGGAGTCGCTCAGGCGGCCGCGTCCGAACGGCCCGGGTCCGAAGGGCCGAGATCCGGAACGGCGAGCGCTTCTTCGCCGAGCGCGACGTTCCACGTCGAAGGCATCGCCTTCTGGACGCCGACGCTGCCCGGCTGGGCCGCCGCGCGCGCCGCCTTCCGCGGCGACGCCGAGCCGCTGGCGACGCCGGCGAAGCGTCCGGCGCCCGAGATCCTCGCTCCCGCCGAGCGTCGGCGCGCGCCCGACACCGTCGCCCTCGCGCTCGAGGTCGCCGCGGCCGCCGTGCGCGAATCCGGACTCGACGCGGCGACGCTGCCGTCGATCTTCACCTCCGCGCACGGCGATCTCGCCGTCAACGACTACATGTGCACGACGCTGGCGAGCCAGCCGACGCTGATCTCGCCGACCAAGTTCCACAACTCGGTCCACAACGCCGCCGCCGGCTACTGGACGATCGCGACCGGCTGCCGCGCAGCGAGCACGGCGCTGACCGCCTTCGACGCGAGCTTCGGCGCCGGCCTGCTCGAGGCGGCGAGCCAGTGCATTGCCGATGCGGCGCCGGTGCTGCTGGTCGCGTTCGATGTCGAGGCGACCGGCGCGCTCGCGTCGGTGACCGAGAGCACGGGGATGCTCGCCTGCGCGCTCGTGCTGGCGCCGCACCCGAGCGATCGGACGGTGGCGACGCTCGACTGGACGCTCACGCGCGGCGGCAACGCCCCTCCCGAGCTCCGTTCGGCCGCGGCGCGGTCGCTCGCGGGCAACGCCATGGCGGGGGCGCTGCCCTTTCTCGAGGCGATCGCCGTTGCATCCCATGGCGGATCGCCCGACGACACGGCGTGCGGTAGCGAATCGCTCGATGGCAAGGCGCCTGATAGCGAAGCGCCATCGGCCGACCGCGCGGCCGCGTCGATCTCGCTGCCGCTGACGCGCTCGCTCGCGCTCGCACTGACGGCAAGATTCACGGCGCACGCGGCGGCGCAAGCGACGTCATGATCGCGTCCATGGCCGACCGCGACTCGTCGCTCCCTTCCGGCTCGGCCGCGGCCGAGCGCCACGACGTCGTCATCACCGGCGGCGGCCTCGCCGGGCTGACGCTCGCGCTGCAGCTCAGGCAGTCGTTCGCCGACCTCGACATCCTCGTCCTCGAGCGGCGCGTCCATCCGGTGCCGATCGCGGCGCACAAGGTCGGCGAATCGACGGTGGAGATCGGCGCGAACTACCTGAGCGAGGTGCTCGGGCTGAAGGATCACCTGCAGACCGCGCAACTCAAGAAATTCGGCTTCCGCTTCTTCTCGTCGGAGGGCCGGCGCGACATCGACGCCGTCACCGAGATCGGCGCGAGCCGCTTTCTGACGGTGCCGAGCTATCAGCTCGACCGCGGCATCTTCGAGAACTTCCTCGCCGAGGAAGCGGCGCGGCGCGGCATCCGCTTCGCCGCCGGCGCGACCGTGCGCGACATCGACATCGCCGCCGACGGCGGCGAGCACCGCATCGTCTATCGCCACGAGGGCATCGGCCGCGAGGCGAGAACGCGCTGGCTCGTCGACGCCTGCGGCCGCGCCGGCCTGATCAGGAAGAAGCGCGAGCTCGCCGAGCCGAACGGCCACGACGCCAACGCGGTCTGGTTCCGGATCAAGGAGCGGATCGCGATCGACGAGTGGTCCGATGATCCCGCCTGGCGCTCGCGCTGCACGCCGCCGGCGCGCTGGCTCTCGACCAACCATCTCGTCGGCGCGGGCTACTGGGTGTGGCTGATCCCGCTTGCGTCGGGATCGCACTCGGTCGGCATCGTCGCCGACGCCAAGCTGCATCCGCTCGAGACGATGAACACGTTCGCGAAGGCGATGGACTGGCTCGAGGCGCACCAGCCGCGCCTGTTCGATGCGCTCGACGACAAGCGCCATCTGCTCCAGGACTTCGCCTTCCTGCGCCGCTTCTCGTACGGCTGCAAGCAGGTCTTCTCGGCCGAGCGCTGGGCGCTGACGGGCGAGGCGGGGTTGTTCCTCGATCCGTTCTACTCGCCCGGAACCGACTTCATCGCGATCGCCAACACCTACATCTGCGAGCTGGTCGGGCGCGACCGCGCCGGCAAGCCGCTCGCCGCCTGCGTCCCCGTCTTCGACCAGATCTTCCACTCGTTCTACGAGAGCACGCTCGCGCTCTATCGCGATCAGTACCCGATCTTCGGCGACCCCGAGGTGCTGCCGGTCAAGGTGATCTGGGACTACACCTACTACTGGGGCGTCCTCGCGCAGTTCTTCTTCCAGCGCCGCCTCGCCGACCTCGCGTCGCTCTCGGCGTTGCGCGCGGAGCTGACGCATTGCCAGGCACTCAACGTCGCCGTGCAAGCGCTCCTGCGCGACTGGTCGGCGGCGCGCCCGGCCGAATCCGTCGCCAACCCCGCGGTCATGCTCGACCAGGCCGCGCTGCCCTGGTTCGCCGAGCTCAATCGCAGGCTCGCCGATCCGCGCGACGACGATACCTCGTTCCGCGAGCGCATCCGCGCCTCGACGCGCCAGATGCGCGCGCTCGCCGGCGAGATCGCCGCGCGCGCCGGCGCGGGCGGCGCCGATGCGGCGCCGTTGCGTTGCGTCATCGCCGACGGCGAGCGCTTCGCCACGATGTCCGACTCCTCGTCGTCGATGCTTTTCGGGGGTCATTGACAGGGCGGTGTGTCGAGGGGATGCCCTCGAGCACGCCGGCGTGAGTGCGGTTCATCGGCAATCCCGACATTTTTCCAGCACCAAGTCATCGCCGCCGGTGATGCGCAGATGAAGGATGGGCCAACCGGTCTGATCCTGCTCGTAGGTCATGGCGTAGGTTGCGGTACCGGTCGCGGCGGGGTCGATGAATTGGAATTTGCCGCACGAGTCCGTGATGAGGTTCGAAGCGTGCGTCGATGTGAAGGTCAGGTACGCCCCCGCGACGCTTGCCCCACCTGTCTCGCTCCACTGGGTGTTGCGGAAGCAGTTGCCGCCGAAATACCTCGAGGCCGTGCTCAGGTCGAATTGATAGGCGCCGTCGGAACGGAAGGACACCGTGACGGCAATCGAGCCGATGAAGTCGGTGGTGCTGAGTGGAACGAGACCGGTGTAATAGGCGGGGATGTAACCCAGGACTGTCTTCCACTGGCCGATGAGATCGTTCGGCAGAACCGTGCTCATCGCCGGAGGTGAAATCGTCGTTGGAGGCGTGCTCGTCGGTGGGTCCGTGCCCCCTCCGCCAACCCCGGCGGCCTGCACGGACGTCGGCGTCTCGTCGGCCGAACCTCCGCCTCCGCAGCCGAAGAGCAAAATCGTCAAGGGAAGCAGCCAGGTGCGTCGGGCCCACCTGCCGACCCAAGCAGGGCTCATGTTCGTTCGCATACAAACCTCCAATCAATCAAAGGGGACCGTCTCTGTCGGCGCCAGCCGCCGCAAAGTCTTGAAGAGTCGATGAAGCGTTGAAGCGAGCCGCACTCGGCAGCCCGACGCATCACTGGAGTGCCAGCTGCAGGAGCAGGCCGAGTCCGGCCGTTCCCAGGGCGGCCAAGGTGATCCGTCGGTAGCCGATGTCGCCGGTCCGCCGGTAGATCGCAATGCCGAGCCGATTGCCGAGCAGCGCGACTGGGGCCGCGACCACGAAGATGGCCCAGAACGCGCCGCCGAAGAGCGCGGGATCGCGCGCGAGCAGAAGCGCCAGCCCAACAACCTGCATCGAGAGGATGAACGCCTGGGTGAGCGCGCGTCCCTGCTCCTTGCCGACGCCGGTGAGCGTGTTCCACACGACGAGCGCCGAGCCCGGAAACGCCGCAAAGCCGCCGACCACGCCACCGGCCGCGCCGACGAAGAAAGCGTGCGCTGCGCTGGACGCGGGGCGGGCACCGGCCGATGCCCGGCGCAGGAGCGACCAGGTCGAGTAGCCGATCAGCATCAAGCCGAGCCCGACCTTCAGTTCCAATGTGCCGAGGCGGGACAGGAGCGTCAGCCCGAAGGGCATGCCGGCAACTCCGCCCGCCAGGTACGGCATCACGCCGTCGCGCCGGTGCCAGGGTGTCATGTGCTGCCGCAGTTCGCCCCACAGCACGGCAGCGCCGGAAGCCTGGGTCAGCAGCGACAGGCCCATCAGCATCGCCACCGCCAACTCGGGCGATAGCACCGCGAAGCTGAGGCAGCCGATGGCCGAGAAGCCGAATCCGGACAAGCCGCTGAGAACGGCAGCGACGGCATAGATCGCCGTAAGCGCGGCCAGCGAAGCGAGGTCGCTTCCGGTGGTGAGTGCACTGAGAGCTTCCATCGCTGGCGAAGCCTCCACGGTTGGGGTGTCGGCGCCGATGCGCGACACGGGGAATCGAAATCGGCGAGGAGCGACTGCGCTCCTGCGGGCGGCGGGCGGTCAGAAGCCCTGCGGCTGTCAGCGTCCGTGCGATGCCACGACCAGCGTGCCGGTCTCGGCACGGGGATAGGCGTAGTTCGCGATCAGCCAGACGTTCCCAACCGTCACGAAAACGGCGCTGGCGACTGCGGCGATGCGAGCCTTGAAGGAGGGTGCTTTCATGGCAGGTGCGGTTGTTTGACAATGAGGGCCGCACTGTTGCGTCCATGGGCGGCTGGTGTCTTGAAGGGCTCTGAAGCGATCGCTAAAGCCTTCTGAAGATGCCTTAGAGGTGGTCGGTGGAATCCGGGAACGACCGCGTGATTCGCTTCGGCTCGTTCGAGCTTTGGCCTCAGGGTCGACGCTTGCTGAAAGACGGCGCGCGCCTGCCGGTCGGCGCGCGGGCATTCGACGTGCTGTCGACGCTGGTCGAACGGCGCGAGCGGATCGTCACCAAAGGCGAGCTCATCGACGCCGCCTGGCCCGGCGTGGTGGTGGAGGAGAACAACCTGCCGGTGCAGATCGGTCAGCTCCGCAAGCTCCTCGGTCGCGACACGATCGCGACGATCCCCGGCCGCGGCTATCGCTTCACCGCGGCAGTCGCGAACGACCGGCTCGCAGACGCGGCCGCAACGCGAACGACGGAGTCGGCGTCGAGCCCAGGGGGCGCAGCGACCCATCCGCTGACCAACTTGCCGCCCGAGCCGCCGCTGCTGTTCGGCCGCGAAGCGGCGATCGAATCGGTTCGATCGCTCGTGACCGCGAATCGCCTCGTGAGCGTCGTCGGCGCCGGAGGAATCGGCAAGAGCTGCCTGGTGCAGGCAGTGGCGCATTCACTGATCGGCCGCTGGCCGGACGGTGCTTGGATGGTCGAGCTCGCGGGGCTCGCCGACCCGCGGCGCGTTCCCCATGCGGTCGCGCAGGCGCTCGCCCTGGCGCTGAAAGGCGAAGCACCTGTCGACGAGCTGGTCGCCGCGACCGCGCAGCGGTCGATGCTGCTCGTGCTCGACAACTGCGAGCATCTTCTCGATCCGCTGGCCGCCCTCGTGCAGGCGATCCTGGAAAAGGCGCCGAACGTGACGATCGTGGCGACGACTCAGGAGCCGCTTCATCTGCCGACCGAGCAGCAATATCGGGTCATGCCGCTCGAAACGCCCGCGCGGTCGAGCGCCAAGGGCGCGCTCGACTACAGCGCGGTCGCGATGTTCGAAAGCCGCCTGCGCTCCGCCGCGCGCCACTTCACCACCAACGATGCGAGCCTCACGCTCGTCGTCGACATCTGCCGCCGGCTCGACGGCCTGCCGTTGGCGATCGAGCTGGCGGCAGCGCGAGCCGCGACCCTCGGGCTGGGTCCCGTTCGGGACAACCTCGACGCGCGCTTCCGGCTGCTCACCGGCGGTGCGCGCTCATCGTTGCCGCGACACCAGACATTGCGAGCCGCCCTCGAGTGGAGCTACAACCTGCTCGAGCGCGACGAGCAGGCCGTGTGGCGACGGCTTGGCGTCTGTGCCGGCGGGTTCACGGTCGAGCTCGCGCAATCGGTCGCCGGCGATGCCGGGCTCGAGCCATGGAGCGTGCTCGACCATCTCGCCTCGCTGGTCGACAAATCGCTGGTGATGGTCGAGGGGCAGCATGCAGTCCGCTATCGGTTGCTCGAGTCCGCACGCGCGTTCGCGCTGGAGCAGCTCGAGGACAGCGAACGGGCGCAGGTGCGTTCGCGCCATGCGCGCGCCGTCGCCGCGCTGTTCGCGCGCGCCGACGACGACAACCGCGACGGCGAAGTCAGCTCCGAGATGCACGACGCGCTGCTCCGGCCGGAGCTGGGCAATCTGCGCGCGGCCTACGGATGGGCCAGAGCGAACGACGGCGATCTGCAGGTCGCGGTGACCCTGGCATCGTGCGCGGCGGCACTCGACGATTTCAGCGTCGAGTGCGTCGACTGGCTGCTCGCACTGCGTCCGCAGGTGGAAGGCGACGGCCTCGACGGCGAAGTCCGCGCGCGCTACTGGCGCGCAGTGGCGGCCTCGACGATGAACGGCCGGATTCCACGCGCCCTGCAGGCCGATGCAGCCGAGCGCGCGGCCGCGCTCTATCGCGAGCTCGGCAAGCCGCGTCGAATCTATTCGGCGCTCATCCAGCTCGCGAAGCATCGCACTTCGCTGGGCGAGAGCGCGGCTGCCAGGCGTGCCACCGAAGAGGCGCGGGCGCTGGAACGTCCGCAATGGCCGGCGATGCTGCGCACGCATCTGCTCCGGCTCGACGGCCACCTGGCGCGCGAGGCTGGCGCGTTCGAGGAAGCGGTCGCGATCTTCCGGGAGAACGTGCGCCTGAGCACCTTGACCGAAGATTGGCAGCTGGAGGTGATCGCGCGCGCGAACCTGGCCGATCTGCTCTGGCAGGTCGGCCCGCTCGAAGAGGCGGCTCGGGTGGCGCGCGCGCTCATGGAGGAGCTGCGCTCCCGACCGTCCACCGAGTTCGACGAGGCGTGGGTTCTTTCGAGCCTGATGGGGATCCTCTGCGAGCTGGGGCAGATCGAAGAGGCGTCGGCAGCAGGGCGCGAAGCCCTGCCGTTGATGCGACGCTGCAGGACCTACTACCTCGACCAGTGGGCGTATCTCTTCTGGTGCCGCGGTCAGATCGAGGCAAGCAAGGCGCTGCTCGGCTCGGCCGAGAACGAATGCCTGCGGCAAGCGACCGGCGAGGGTGAAGATCCGGTGGCTCGGGTCGGTTTCGTGGTCGGTGTTCCCACCGAACCCCGATACAACGAAGCGCGCCTCGTCACGAAGCTGCGCGCTGGCCTCGAGCGCGGACCCGGGTCGTTCGATCCCGAGGTGGCCGCGGGAAGGTCGCTGCGCGAGCCCGAATGGCTGGTCCTGATCTCGAAGTCGCTGGCGGCTGAGTGACTGTTCAAGCGGGCCCGCGGTTTGCCGAGTCGCTCGTACGGTCGTACGCGGTCGCGGCGTCGGGGAGCGGGTCGGCAGCGGGGCCCCGATCAAGGGATTCGCACGCTGCCTGTCGATGATTCCGAGCCCGCGGTGACGAGGCAGACGGCCGGGCGGCAAGACAAGTGGAGATGCCATGGGGCCCCCTGCGGGTATTCCTGGAAGTGACATCGCGTGGCCGGTCATCCTTGTCCCGGCGTGCAATCGATTGCTGGGGCATGAGCCCTATCACGTCGTCGCAAAGCAGTACATCGATGCCGTCTGGCTGGCCGAGTGCCAGCCGATCATCGTTCCGGGGGCCAGCGCCTCGGGTCTCGAGGACCTCCTCGGCGCCGTCCACGGAGTGCTGCTGACGGGCTCCCCCTCGAACGTTCACCCCAGTCACTTCGACGAAACCGTTCTCGACGAATCGCTGCCGCTCGATCCCGAGCGCGACGCATGGACCCTTCCGCTGGTTCCCAAAGTCCTGGCGCTGGGCATGCCCTTGTTCGCCATTTGCCGAGGCTTTCAGGAGGCGAATGTCGCCCTCGGCGGCAGCCTGTTCCAGGCCGTTCATGCCGTGGTCGGCTACCGAGATCACCGCGATCGCGACGAGGACGCCATCGACGTTCAGTACGGCACGGCACACGATGTGTTCATCGAGCCCGGCGGGATGCTCGAAGCGCTCCTGGGAGAGCGGGTCGTGCCCGTCAATTCACTCCATGGCCAGGGCGTCAACCGGCTTGCTCCTGTCCTCCGGGTGGAAGCGCGCGCCTCCGACGGCCTGGTCGAAGCGTTTTCCGCGGCGAACTCGAGCGGGTTCGCGCTCGGCGTGCAATGGCACCCGGAATGGAAGGCATCCGAGAACCCGGTGTCGAGGCGCCTGCTTGCGGCGTTCGGCGACGCTGCCCGCAAATATCGCGCGGAACGGGCCAAGCCTCTTCCGCAATCACGAGATGGTTGATCGTCCCGAGCTGCTGAACTTCGCCGAGCTCGAGCGCTGGCTCGACGAGCGTGACATCAACGAGATCGAGTGCCTCGTGCCTGATCTCGCCGGCATCGCGCGCGGCAAGATCCTGCCGCGCGAGCGCTTTACCGCGGAGCGCGGAATGCGCCTTCCCGAGGGGACAGTCGCGTTGAGCGTGGGCGGCGAGGTCCCGCGCCGCGGCAAGTTCCTGGAGGTCGTCGACGCGACCGATCCGGACATGGATCTGCGGCCGGATGCGGCGACCGTTCGCATCGTCCCTTGGGCGGCCAAGCCGACCGCGCAGGTGATCCACGACTGCTATGACAGCAAGGGCCGTCTCGTGCCGTTCGCAGCGCGCTCCGTCTTGCGCCGCGTCTGCCGCTACTACGAAGAGGCGGGCTGGTCGCCGATCGTTGCTCCCGAGCTGGAGTTCTACCTGGTCGCGAGCAGCACCGACCCCGACCTGCCGCTCAAGCTGCCGCTCGGTCGCAGCGGCCGCTCGGAGTCCACCCGTCAGCCGTATTCCATCGACGCCGTCAACGAGTTCGATCCCTTGTTCGAGGACGTCTACGACTACTGCGAACAGATGGATCTGGACGTCGACACGTTGATCCACGAGACCGGCGCCGGCCAGATGGAGATCAATTTCTTCCATGCGCATCCCATGGCACTCGCCGATCAGGTGTTCTTCTTCAAGCGCACCCTGCGCGAGACGGCCTTGCGTCATGGAATGCATGCCACTTTCATGGCCAAGCCGATTGCCAGCGAGCCCGGCAGCGCCATGCACGTGCACCAGAGCATCGTCGACACGGCCAGCGGGCGCAATCTCTTCAGCAAGGAAGACGGATCGCCGAGCCGCGAGTTCGATTGGTACATCGGCGGTTTGCAGCGCTACATTCCGGCCGCCATGGCCCTGTTCGCGCCCTATGTGAACAGCTACCGCCGCCTCGCGCGGTACAGCGCGGCGCCGATCAACATCCATTGGGGCACGGACAACCGGACCGTCGGCATCCGTGCGCCGGTCGCCTCGCCGGCGTCGCGACGGGTCGAAAACCGCGTCATCGGCGCGGACGCCAACCCGTACATCGCGATCGCCGCGACGTTGGCTTGCGGATACCTCGGGATCCGCGAGCGCATAGAGCCGACGGCGGAGTGCACCGACGACGCGTATCGATCAGGCTATTCCCTTTCGCGAAGCCTTGGCGAGGCACTCCAGGTGCTGCGCGAGGACCAGGGTTTGCGCGAGATCCTTGGCGATGATTTCGTGACCGTCTACACGGAGGTCAAGGAAGTCGAGCACGACGAATTCATGAAGGTGATTTCGCCATGGGAGCGAGAGCACTTGCTCTTGCACGTCTAGCTGGTTTCGGACAGAGCAATGGCGACCGTCATCGTGATCGATCGTGAGCAGGCGTGGTTCGAGGTTCAAGAGGCCGTTGTCCTTTCCGCGCGCCGCTACCTGGCTGAGCCCGACCGCGATGGAGAGGCCGGCGTTCGGCTGATCAACCTGTGC
>Ga0207644_10001684_pt1 | contig 14250 bp, 10 predicted proteins | sample KBSS73metaG_FD_184326 | JGI IMG/M metagenome (GOLD analysis project Ga0207644, IMG submission 184326) | Switchgrass rhizosphere microbial communities from Kellogg Biological Station, Michigan, USA - KBS S7-3 metaG (SPAdes) (version 2) | ecosystem: Host-associated > Plants > Roots > Rhizosphere... | reverse complement strand
GCCTATTTGCACCGCAAAGAAGGGGATATTTGGAATGCTGATTACTGGTATAACAAAGCCCGGCAAAAGCGCCCGAACCTGTCTTTGGAAGAGGAATGGGAGCAGTTGGTATTACAATTTCTTGATCGAAGCTAATAAGGGCAAATCATCCAAAAAGGGTTGGGAACTTCCTCTACGGGAATCGAACCCGGCAGTTAAGCCTCCTTCAAATTGCTAAGAAATTTTAAATCTTTTACCAGATGGGTCGAGTTCTGCACAATCTGGACAGCAAAGAGTTTGAAGGGCCAATTTAATTAGGACTAAAATGATGAAAATGTATTTAAGAATTATAAAATTCAATTTGGCGATAGCGCTAACATTTCTGGTTAATTGCGAACTAAGGGCGCAGGCATTCATACAAGAAGTGGCACCTGGCGTAGAAAAGATAAGCCAGGGAGAAATAGATAAATATACCCCTTATAGTGTTTGCGAAGAAAAACCTCAATTAAAAGCGCTGGCAGAGTTGCCCTTTCCGGCATTGCCGTTTAGTCTCAACAAGATAAAAATAACCCAAACGCCGCGGGGGATTACGGTTGAAATTCCACTTGGCGACGACGAACATATTTATGGTTTCGGTTTACAAATGAATTCTTTTGATCAGAAAGGGCTGCGAAAAAAACCGGTAGTAAATGCTTATCCGGTCAATAATGTCGGTTATTCACATGCTCCGATGCCTTATTATGTGTCGACAAAGGGTTATGCCATTTTAATCAACACAGCCAGGTATCCTACTTTTTATATTGGCGTACATCAAAAGCTTGATAAATCAGCTGCGGCGATCGAAAAACGGAAAAAAGAGCGCAATATGGAGTCGCCGGAAGGATTATATGCACCGCTTGAGGAAGCCGCGGGTGCTGTTACAGTTGATATACCCGGTGCCAGGGGCATTGATGTTTTTGTATTTGAAGGCCCAGGCATGAAGAATGCCATACAACGCTACAATTTATTTTCGGGAGGCGGGGCTCTTCCTGCCATTTGGGGGCTCGGGATTAAATACAGAGTCAAATCAGATTTTAACAATGAGGGCGTTTATAAGATGGCCCGCTACTTTAGAGAAAAACATATCCCATGCGATGTTTTTGGGTTAGAGCCTAAATGGCAAACCGAAACCTATTCATCATCGTTTGTTTGGAATACGAAGAGTTTCCCCAATCCTAAAGCGTTCATTGATAGTGTCAAAGGTTATAATTTCCGGCTAAATCTCTGGGAACATGCCTACATTGCCTCAAGCTCCCCGTTATATGACCCAATGCTGAACAAGAGCGGAGATTATCCGGTTTGGAAAGGGTTGGTGCCTGATTTTGCTGATAAGGATGCCCGGAAAATATTTGCTGATTATCATGAGAAAACTTTGGTAAACCCGGGTATTTCGGGCTTTAAAATGGATGAGTGCGATAATGCAGAATATTCGCGTGCGGATATCAACTGGGGCTTTCCGGAGCTAAGCCAGTTCCCTTCGTGAATTGATGGCGAACAAATGCACCAATTATTCGGAATTCTATATGGTCATACCTTATATGATATTTTTAAAGCCCATAATCAAAGATCTTTCTTCGATATCCGTTCGCTGAATGCTTTTTCGTCAGCGTTTCCCGCATCCATTTATAGTGATACTTATAACCATACGGAATACATTCGCCTGATCTGTAACTCGGGCTTTTCAGGACTGCTCTGGTCACCCGAAATAAGAGAATCATCATCTGAAAATGAATTGATCCGCCGGGCACAAACGGCGGTACTATCAGCCCAGACGCTTTTCAATTCATGGTACCTAAAAAATCCACCCTGGCTTCAGTACGACAGGACAAAGAACAATAATGGCCAATTCCTTGATAATGCTAATGAGCTCGAGGATCATATCCGAAAGCTGCTGAATTTCAGGATGAGCCTTGTCCCTTATTTATACGGAGCTTTTGCGAAATATCAGCAAAAGGGCGTTCCGCCTTTCAGGGCTTTGGTGACGGATTTTCCTGATGATACCGGTGTATATAAAATTTCTGATGAGTATTTGATCGGTGATGATATACTGGCAGCGCCTCTGCTTACCGGTTCCAATTCCCGTCAGGTATATCTGCCTGAAGGAAAGTGGTATGAATTTAACACCAATAAGAAGTACACCGGTAAGCAAACCTATACCCTTAATTACGATTTGGATCAACTGCCTCTGTTTATCAGGGAGGGGGCCATTATACCATTTGCGAAACCAGTGGAGTATATAACACCCGGTACTGTTTTTCACATCATCTGCAACGTTTATGGTTCAAAAGGTAAAGGTTCCTTATTTGAGGATGACGGAGTCACATTCAATTACGAAAAAGGAGTTTATAATACCTTGTTTTTAAATTATGAAAATGGCAAAGGCACGGTTAAAAGAAGCGGCGGTTTCAAAAAACAACTTTATAGCATTGACGGCTGGAAGCTTATAAATGATGGAAAATAGGACCCTGTGAACAATATTTATCAGTATTCAGCACCTATTGAAAATGCATAGCTTATTTATGGCTCCCACCTGAAATGTAAGCAAGTGCGCGGTGTGATTATCTCATTAGCTAATTTACTTGAACGCCGGTGCGCAAACCTTTCAACAGTGGCCTAAAAGACAACATCTGCACATAGATAAAACCTATATTCGAATAAAAACAATCGATTTCTTCTATCGGAAATACTATTTAAATTTGGGAATAAGAAAGCCAAATTTAAAACTATGGAAAACTCTGCAAATGACATCAGCAAATGCCCTTTTCACAATGGTAGTATGAAAAACAACGTTGGAGGCGGCGGCACAAGGAACCGTGACTGGTGGCCGGACCAGCTTAAGCTGAGCATTCTGCGTCAGCATTCGGGTGCATCTAATCCTATGGACAAAGATTTTAACTATGCAGAAGCATTTAAAAGCCTTGACCTGGAAGCTGTTAAACAAGACCTGCATGTACTCATGACCGACTCGCAGGACTGGTGGCCCGCAGACTTTGGTCACTATGGCGGTCTGTTTATTCGTATGGCCTGGCATAGTGCAGGTACTTATCGTATTACCGATGGTCGCGGCGGGGCAGGGCAGGGGCAGCAACGTTTTGCACCACTGAATAGCTGGCCCGACAATGTGAGCCTTGATAAGGCGCGCAGGTTGCTTTGGCCGATCAAGCAAAAATATGGCAATAAAATTTCATGGGCCGATTTGATGATTCTTGCCGGCAATATCGCATTGGAATCCATGGGTTTCAAAACATTCGGATTTGGCGGTGGCAGGGAAGACGTGTACGAGGCAGATGAAGCGGTATACTGGGGCGCTGAAAACACGTGGCTGGGCGGCGATATTCGTTATGCTCACGGGGATGAAGGTGTGCAAAAAACCGGGGGTGTACTTGTATCCGATGACGATGCAGATGGCGATATCCATTCACGCAATTTAGAGAAACCACTTGCGGCTGTGCAGATGGGTCTTATTTATGTAAACCCGGAAGGGCCGGATGGCAATCCCGACCCTATTATGGCAGCAAAAGATATCCGCGATACTTTTGGCCGCATGGCCATGAATGATGAGGAAACCGTGGCATTGATCGCCGGAGGACATAGCTTCGGAAAAACTCACGGTGCTGCTTCTTCCGACAATGTAGGTAAAGAGCCTGAAGCAGCAGCTATGGAGAATCAGGGCTTTGGCTGGAACAACAGCTATGGCTCAGGAAAAGGTGCTGATACCATTACCAGCGGTTTGGAAGTGATCTGGACAAAAACACCTACCAAATGGAGCAATGATTTTTTTGAGCACTTGTTCAATTACGAATGGGAACTAACCAAAAGTCCCGGCGGTGCACACCAGTGGGTAGCAAAAAATGCAGAGGCTGTTATCCCGGATGCATTTGATTCCAATAAAAAGCATGCTCCGAGAATGCTTACTACCGACCTTTCTTTGCGGTTCGATCCGGAGTATGAAAAAATATCAAGGCGCTTTTATGAAAACCCCGATCAATTTGCTGATGCGTTTGCCCGCGCCTGGTTTAAACTGACGCATCGCGATATGGGGCCACGTGCACGCTATTTAGGTAAGGATGTGCCTGCTGAAATACTGATCTGGCAAGATCCGGTTCCTGCTGCAGATCATCAACTGATTGATCAGAATGATATTGCAGCATTGAAGTCAAAAGTTTTAGAATCAGGCTTGACCGTTTCTCAGCTTGTTTCTACGGCCTGGGCTTCTGCGTCTACTTTCCGTAGTGGCGATAAACGAGGTGGTGCCAATGGTGCCCGTGTGAGGTTAGCTCCTCAACGATACTGGGAGGCAAACAATCCTGCGCAGTTAAACCATGTGCTGACAGCATTAGAAGACGTTCAAAAGCAATTTAACGATGCGCAAGACGGTGGCAAAAAAGTTTCACTGGCCGACCTGATCGTATTGGCGGGTTGTGCTGCAATAGAAAAAGCTGCTAAAGATGCCGGTGGCAATGTTAATGTTCTATTTACTCCTGGCCGTACAGACGCTTCATTGGAAGAAACTGATGTTGATTCTTTCCAATATATGGAACCAACTGCCGATGGCTTCCGCAATTACCGCAGTAAGTCTGCCCGGGTACGCACAGAAGAATATTTAATAGATAAGGCTCAGCTTTTGGCGCTTACAGCACCAGAAATGACTGTACTGGTTGGTGGTATGCGTGCACTGAATGCCAACTACGATGGCTCTCCTCATGGCATCCTCACTCATCGCCCCGGACAATTGACCAACGATTTCTTTGTCAATCTGCTCGACATGAGTACTGCCTGGAAACCAACCGGTGAAGAACGGGAACTGTTTGAAGGACACGATCGCAAAACCGGAGGGTTCAAATGGACAGCTACCCGGGCTGACCTCGTATTCGGCTCGCATGCAGAGCTGAGAGCGATAGCCGAGGTGTATGCAGAAGCTGACGGACAAGGTAAATTTGTAAAGGATTTTGTTGCTGCCTGGAATAAGGTAATGAACTTAGATCGCTTTGACCTAGCTTAGCATGAGTAATTAAGAACATAAGTTCACTTCAGAAACAAGCCTCGCAGAATCGGACTGAACCCCAAATAGTGTCTAACTTTTTGGGGGCAGTCTAAATTGCGGGGCTTTGTTATTTAAACAGCTATGAAAAGAACATTCATTGCAACATGACATACAGATTACACAATTATTTTGAAACGATCATTTCAAAATGTTTATCTTTGCTTCGTCAATCATCAAAAGACAATCAAAAATGAAAAGCTTAGAAAATAAAGTCGCCGTAGTTACAGGAGGTAATAGCGGCATAGGTTATGCAGCAGCACAGGAATTGGCTCAACATGGTGCAAAAGTGGTTATAACAGGCCGTAACCAACCGGCAGTTGAAAAAGCGGTTGCAGAACTGGGCGTGGCAGGTATTGTTTCTGATCAAAGTAAATTAGACCAGATCGACCAGCTGGCTGCAGAAGTAAAAGAAAAATTTGGAAAAGTCGACGTGCTGTTCCTGAACGCCGGTTTGGCAAGCTTTGCTCCGGTTGAAAGTGCCACTGAGGAGCACTTCGACGCGATAATGAATTCCAACGTAAAAGGAGTTTATTTCACCGTTCAAAAATTTCTCCCTATCATTAATGATGGCGGGTCCATCATTTTCAATACCTCGGTAAATGCAGTATTAGGTATGCCAGATAGCAGCGTGTATTCAGCCAGTAAGGCAGCAGTACTGTCATTAAATAAGGTTTTGGCCCGTGAACTTGCTCCTCGCAAAATACGTGTCAATGCAGTTTCCCCTGGCCCGATAGAAACGCCTCTTTATGGCAAATTAGGTTTAAGCCAGGAACAGGTAAATGGTTTTGGCGAAATACTTGGGCAAAGAATATTGCTTAACCGTTTTGGGAAAGCTGAAGAAATTGCCCATGTGGTTCGCTTTCTTGCATCAGATGATTCTTCTTTCATAACCGGAACAGAAATCACCGCCGATGGTGGTTTAACCGTAAACGCAGTAGTATATTAATTTATTCGCCATATCCTGTTTTATTGCTTTGGGGTGTGGGCGTTTAGATTCTTCCTTTCCAACCGGGAACTGAATGAAGCCTCGGATGTGTATTTTTGCATAGAGATAATTATGGCACGCAAAAAGGATTTTGACGAAAATGAATTGCTCGAAAAGGCAACCAACCTCTTCTGGAGGAAGGGGTATAATGCCACATCGGCGCAAGACCTGGTAGATGAATTAAAGATCAATCGCTCGAGTCTTTATAATACCTATACCGATAAAAAGACGCTCTTTCAAAAAGCGCTGAAAAAATACCAGGATCAACAAACCGCCGCTATGATTAACATGCTCAGCAAAGCGGATGATCCGGAAAAGGCTATCAAGAAGGTTTTTGATGACCTGGTGAAAGAAAGCAACGAAGATACCGTAGCGAGAGGATGTTTTATGGTGAATACTGCAGTTGAAATTGCCGGGCATGATCCGGAAATAGGTTCTTTGGTTCGTGCAAATAATCAGAGTGTTGAAGATGCACTCACCGTTATAATAGAAAAAGGGCAGAAAATGGGGCAGTTTTCCACACAAAACAGTGCCCGTGCCTATGCCCGTTTTCTTTTTGGAAATATTAATGCATTGCGGGTTATCGTTCGTTCAGGTGCCGATAAAAGTGCATTGGATGATATTATCCGCATCGCTCTGGCTTCCTTAAATAAGTAAAGTTCTATAAAGAATTATAAAAGGAATAGATGCGGTTGTGTATGAAAATTGTTAAAAGGGCGAGACAAGGCAATGTATTAATATTTAATAATTGTTTTTAGCTTCCCCCAAAGCGTATTGTCAAAATCATCTCCTGCTAAGTTGACGCCACCAGCGCTATTACCCATACGGATAACCACCAATTTTTGCGATGGCACCACATACACTTTCTGATCATTTTTGCCTAAAGCAGCATAGAGATCAGCCGGGGCGTTGGGAATAATCGAAACCGGAAATACAATTTGCGTTTGCGGCAGCATACTGCTTGCTTTTCCGTTAAGCCAGGTCAGGTAGCCATAGCTGAGATTCAGGTTTTGCGAAGTATTTATCTGGCTGTTAAAATAGCTGGTATCTGCTAAAATGGGGGCTCCATCCCATGTACCTTTATTCAACATGAGTAATCCGAACCGGGCCATGCTTCGGGCATTGCTATAGTAAACATTGTTTGAATGTGGTGATTTGATCCACAAGCCGTTCATGCCGATCTTATTTCTAATTTTTTGCTGAAAATAAGCGTTAAAAGAAAGTCCGCTCGCTTTTTCTATTATGCTGTCCAAAAGTGTGTAGGTTGCATTATGATAGGCCCAGCGCGTACCTGCATCGGCTTTGTAAACCAGGCAGCCAGTTAGCGTACAATCCGGGTCTGCTACACCGTCATCTAAACCTGTTGTCATGGTCAACTGATTTTTTATGGTGATCAGGTTTTCCTTATCCAATGGCGCCGATGTCCAGCCCGTACCAATGTATGTTGATGTTTTGTTATTGATATTAATCAGGCCATCGTGTTGGGCAATACCTATCATCATCGCGGTAACCGTTTTACCCGCCGAGGCCCAATACCAAAGGCTGTCAGCAGTAAATGTCCCGAAGTAGTGCTCGGTAACTATCTTACCATCTTTCAGGATAATAAAAGCCTTGGTGCCTACGCTTTTCAAATAGGGATAAAGGGCATCTAATTGTGTTTGGTCCCATCCCAATGAAACGACGGTAGAAGTTTGCCAGGTTGAACCGGTAATTGGCGGAAAATATAATTTGGCGGTATCGGTGCCACCTGTTGTTCCGGTTGTGCCTGTTGGGGCCGGATTTGGGTTGCTGCTTTTTTTGCAGGCTATTGCCAGCATTAAGAGCACACAAACAATAAAGCTGGTAAAGGTTGTTTTCATTAATAGTTTTAAACGGCTTTATTTTCAGAAGGTTTAATGGGCAGATTAGAAATAATTTTATATTGCATTGCGTAAATCTTACCTATCAAACCATGGGAAGAATAAAAAGAAGGAAATTCATTAAAGATGCGCTTATTGTTGGCGCAGGTACCGTAATCGTTCCGCAAATCTTATCAGCAAAAGAAACGCCGGTTGTAGCCAAAAAAGTGATCGTAGCAGGGGCAGGTATTACCGGCCTTTGCTGTGCTTATGAGTTAATGAAAGCAGGACATGAAGTGGTTGTACTGGAAGCGTCGGGCCGCTACGGCGGGCATGTGTTTACCGGGAGAGATGGGTTGTCCGATGGTCTATATGCTGATTTTGGCGCCGACCATATTACCAAACCCGGTTACGAACGTTTTTTTGATTACATAGATGAGTTTAAATTAACCGCCATACCTTACCCTAATGCAGAAGGCTCTGAAGCTGCATACGACAAGGATGCACTCAAAATGATCGGTGGTAAGTTTTATACTGCGGAGCAATTAAAAGATACGGCTGTTCTCACCAAATTTGGGTTTAACGAAAAGGAAGTAAAGTTTTTGGCGGAACGCCCTATGTCTGAATTAGGGTCGTTTTATATCAAACCTTATCTCAGTAAGTTTACTGATGCTTATCAACCCTTTGGTGTTGGGTATGATGATCTGGATAAAGTACCTATCTCCGAAATATTCAAAAAGGAAGGCGCTTCGCCTGCGGCACTTAAGCAATTAGGCGGGCAGGATACATCGGCACTATATTATTTATGGCGAATGGCGATTATGGATTTCAGGAAGATACCTTATTCCGAAGGCGAAACTTTTCATTTGAAGGATGGCAATGAGCAATTGCCTATTGCTTTTGCCAAACGCTTAGGCGATAGAGTAAAACTGAACAGCCCTGTCACAACAATTAAGCAAAGTAAAGCCGGGGTAATGGTCTCTTACCGTCCATATGGAGCGGAGCGGGAAAAGGAGATAAGTGCGGATTTTGTAGTGAATTGTATCACCCTGCCTTTATTCAAAAGCATCCCGGTTACGCCGCCGCTTTCGCCTGAAAAGCAATATGTGGTGGATAATTTGGCTTATTCGTCGCATCCGTTTTATGTGTTTGAGGCCAGTACCAAATTCTGGCTGGATGATGGTATTAAAAGCATTAATATGGAATTTGAACACCCGGATATTTCGTCAATTTGGCTGGAAACAAACCAGGTAGACACCAAACGAATTATCCTGAAGGCTTTCGGTCCCGGCGGACTTTCTCCGCAGCGCGTATTGGCTGCTTTCAGGCAAGTTTATCCCGGTAAGCATGATACAATCGAACAGGCATTAACCGTAGATTGGACAAGGGATAAGTTTGCCCCGGTTTGCGAAATGGAACCGTTTCCGATAGGAGAAATGCATAAATTCTGGCCGCAGATATTGCAGCCTGAGGGGCGCCTATATTTTGCGGGCACGTATGCCGACAACATGAGTAGAGGCATGGAGTCATGCCTGCGATCAGCGCAAAGGGTAGCGCAGGAAATAGGTAAGTTATAATTTCGGATTTAATAATAACGCAATGGGATTATCTAAACCAGCAGTAATTTGTTTTTTTATCCTCCTTAGCTTGTCTTTCTTTTCCTTTATCAATTTTCAGCAGGAGAATCATCCGCCGGTAGTGAATATCATCTCTCCGCAAAACAATAGTCCTTTTGATAAAGATGCTTCGGTAACTTACAAGATCAGCGTAACGGATAAAGAGGATGGCGACTCTAAATTTGATGAGATCAATCCGAAAGAAGTGTTACTGGAAGTGCGTTATTTGAAAGATGGAAAAGCCTCACCGGTCAATTCTCAAAATAATGGTCTGAATATCATTATGACATCCAATTGCGTCACCTGTCATGGTTTCAACACCAAAGCAATGGGGCCATCGTTTGCCGATATCAATAAGCATTACCCGCTTACCAAAGCTAGTATGGACAGTCTGGTTAAACGGATACAATACGGCTCAACCGGAATATGGGGAAAAGAAAAAATGCCTCCCCATCCTGAACTATCGTTAACCGATATCAAAAGCGTCGTCCAGTGGATCATGAAAAACTCCACCGATCCCAACGTGAATTATTATGTTGGCACCGACGGCTATTTCCGCTTTAAGCCCGACGCACAAAAAGGCTCCTATCAGCTCACCGCCAGTTATACCGATCATGGTTTAAAAGATGTCCCAGGAAAGAAGTTAAAAGGCCAGGATATAGTAATGATACAGCTCAAATAAATTAATCAGTATAAGATTTCTTTACCGCTTTCTCCAAAATAGCGACGGCATCTTCCAATTCTTTTAAATTTAGAGAGGCGAAGCCCAGCCTTACAAAGCTATGATTGTGGCTGTTATAGAAATAATCGCCCCCGTTGGCAATGGAAAGACCCATTTCCGCTGCTTTTTTTGCTACAGTAGCCGCATTTAATCCGTTTAAGTACTGCATCCAGATGGCAAAACCACCTTCGGGTATCTTGAAAGCCACATGCCCGCTCAATTTATCCTGCAGCAGCTTGCAAAGCATATCCCGTCTTTCGTGGTAGATTTTATTGGCTTTTTTAAGATGCCTGCTAATGTCACCACTTTTTAACAGGTTGGCCATCGCTTCTTCCAGCAATTGCTCGCCCTGTCTGTCTATCATTCTGCGTAGCCTCGTCAGTTGTAAGATCAGGTTTTGAGGGGCCAGCACAAAACCGATACGTATCCCTGGGGCAATGGTTTTGCAAAACGAACCCACATAGATCACACTGCCGTAATAGTCGGCGCTGGCAAGTGGCAATATCGGACTGCTGGCGTAATGAAAATCATAATCATAATCGTCTTCGAAAATGGCAAACCGGTATTTCATAGCCAGCTCCAATAATTGCATGCGCCGCTCAGAGCTTAAAGTTACGGTTGTAGGCCGGTGATGATGCGGTATTAAATAAAGCAGTTTTACTTTTTTCTTTTTGCAGATGGATTCCACAGCGTTAAGGTCGATACCATGCTCGTCAACAGGTACAAATGCCAGTTGCGCCCCGGCTTGCTCAAAAACTTCATTCGCTCCCGGATAGCCAGGTTCAGGCACAATCACGGTGTCATTTTTTGATAATAATACCTGGGCTGTAAGATACATGGCCATTTGTACCCCCTTGGTGATTAAAATATTTGACGGGTTCACCTGTAAGCCGCGTGTTTCTGAAAGGAAACGCACCAATTCGTTTCTTAAGTTTTCTGAGCCCTGTTCGGGGCCGTACATCAGATATTTAGATGTGAAACGGTAATTTGCAAAACGCCGGTATTCCCGTACGATCAGATCTACCGGAGCAATGCGCGTATCCGGGAAACCATCATTAAAAACAAGATTTTGTTCAGGTTCTGCCTTAAACACGTTCAGGAAAGGCACATACTGATCATTTACATGAAAAAAAGTTTTTGAAGGAAAGCTATTTCCCTCCAAAGTTTCAGGTAATGGTTTTGGTGTCACGTCCGGTAGGTTTTTCGCTACAAATATCCCTTTGCGCGGATAGGTATCTATCCAGCTCTGGGCATACAATTCGTCATAAGCGGCGACCACTGTTTTGCGATGAACATTCAACGCTGAGGCCAGCACACGGCTACCAGGCAAAGGGCTTTCAGGCTTCAGCATTCCCCTGCGGATATATCCTATTATACCATTAGCTATCTGGAGATATACGGGTACAGGCAGTTCTTTATCGATTTTCAAAAGACTTTCAACAATTGACATATCTGGACTACTTTATTTGTAATTTCTGGACTATAAATATAGTCCAATAAGATCATAATTTAGCATCAAATAAAAAACAAGGACCATGCAAGTCAATTCAAAATTAACATCACTTTATCTGAGAATAGCAATAGGTTCGGCCTATTTATGGGAAGTTGCCGACCGTTTAGAAATACTGGGAGCCAATGGTCGTCCGCATGTTGGTTGGGGCGACTGGGCACATTTTATAGCCTACGCCCGGCAAGTAATGAGCTTTTTGCCTGCCGGTTTTGTACCATTTTTGGCAACAATGGCCACGGTTGGCGAGGCGCTTTTTGGGCTACTAATCCTGATCGGCTTATTTACCCGCATAGCCGCTATTGGCAGTGGGGTATTAAGCCTGGGTTTTGCCTTTGCTATGGCTGTATCATTCGGTATCGAATCTCCATTGGGTTATTCCGTTTTTACTTTGAGCGCAGCGAGCTTTATGCTTGCCACTCTTCCGGAATATGAATGGAGCATTGACAAATGGCTGATGAGGCGAGCCGTTAACAGCCGCTTACTTAAAAATAGTTTGAAATCATTCCTTATGGCAGGTTTGATATTAGCTTTCATTTCAACAGGCAGGCTGTATGCGCAAAAATCGCGAAATCAACATCCAGGGGATTCTAAAAAGATAACTGAAGAATATTTAATCAAAAAACTGCTGAATGAAAAAGGCATCAGCGACCGGGAGGTCCAGATGCTGGTTGTAAATTTTCCTCCCGGGAGTTCATCGCCATCGCACCGGCATCCCTGTCCGACTTTCGGGTATGTACTGGAAGGTCAAATTGAGTCGAAATTTGAGGGCAAATCACATCTGTATAAGCAAGGAGACTCTTTTTACGAAAAGCCATACGGACTGCATTCGGTAACCCGGAATAATGATTCTTCCAACCCCGCCAGGTTGCTGGTAATCTTCATCGCCGAAAGAAATAAAGCCACTTCAATAAAAACTAAACAATAAAGAAATGAAAACTGTACTTTCAAATAAACCGCCATTGTTTTTAGTGATCGTCGCGTTTGCAACCATATACATTGTATGGGGCTCTACTTACTTTTTTATAGAGATGGCTGTACACGACTTCCCGCCTATGCTGATGGGGGCTTTGCGTTTTCTCACAGCAGGTATATTGTTGCTGGTCTGGTGCCTGGTAAAAGGTGACCGGGTATGGGTGAAAAAGGATATCGTTTCGTCGGCCACAAGCGGTTTGCTGATGCTTTTTACCGCCACTGGTGGCATAATATGGGCAGAACAGTCATTACCAAGCGCTATAGTTGCTATTATGGTGTCGGCCAATCCTATCTGGTTCGTAGCATTGGACAAAGCAAACTGGAAGGTGAACTTAAACAGTAAAACAACTATTGCCGGGTTGATCATCGGATTTACAGGCGTAATTTTGCTTTTAGGCGAAGCCATATTAAAATTATTTGCTGGTACCATCACATCAACTCAGATTATAGCTTTGATCCTGGTAATGGTAGACCCCATAGCATGGTCTGCCGGTGCACTTTATTCTAAAAAAAGTTCAGGCACAGCACCTGCGTGTGTAAGCTCGGCCTGGCAAATGATCATAGCTGGTTTGGCCTTTATTGCTGCTGCCCTGTTCCATCACGAATTCAGCGGATTTCGCGTTAGCCAAGTGTCTTTTCATGCATGGCTGGCCCTGGGCTATCTTATTATTTTTGGATCAATAGGTGCCTTTAGCGCTTATATATGGCTGTTGAAAGTGCGCACCGCAGTGCAGGTAAGTACACATTCTTATGTAAATCCTCTTATTGCAGTTTTATTGGGAGTTTTGTTTGCGGGCGAACACATTTCCGCCGTGCAGTTATTTGGTCTGGTCATCATATTATTTAGTGTGCTGCTGGTCAATGCAAAAAAATATTCATTCAAAAAGCCGAAGATCAGCCTGGATAACCTTAGAAAAAATGAGAACGACAAATCCTTCACAAAAACTAATGCCAGATGTGCCGTTACAAACTAATTGGTGTTTGCCTGTTCGGTGTTTAATTAATATTGGTTTGTTATTTCAAATTTATAGCTTTGATGTCAACCAATTTCGCTATAAATCCCTGTTATGAAAAGAAAATTTACTGCTCTGCTTGCCTTTGCGGCAATAGGAGTATTGGCAGCAAATGCGCAGCAGGCACAACAATACTCTGTAAAAAATAAATCGGTTAAGGTTTATGTTACCGAAAAGGGTACCGATAATCGGCTAACCCAAACACAGACCCTGCACTTTGAGGATAAACCGCAGCCTGTTGAAACGGAAGTAGGGGTATTTGTCGACCCGTCTAAAAAATTCCAGGCCATGGTAGGTATTGGTGGTGCATTAACCGATGCCTCAGCCGAAACTTTTTACAAATTACCAAAGGATAAACAAAAGGAATTCCTGACGGCTTATTATGACAAGAATAAAGGCATAGGCTACACTCTTGGCCGTACCAATATCCAAAGCTGCGATTTTTCGAGCGATAGTTATAGCTACATTAAGGATGGTGACGCTGCGCTAAAAACATTTGATATCGGCCACGATAAAAAATACCGTATCCCTTT
>Ga0207644_10001681_pt1 | contig 14267 bp, 10 predicted proteins | sample KBSS73metaG_FD_184326 | JGI IMG/M metagenome (GOLD analysis project Ga0207644, IMG submission 184326) | Switchgrass rhizosphere microbial communities from Kellogg Biological Station, Michigan, USA - KBS S7-3 metaG (SPAdes) (version 2) | ecosystem: Host-associated > Plants > Roots > Rhizosphere... | reverse complement strand
AACATCCACAGTTTCGACCTGGTCGAAGCCTTTGCCGCATTCGTTAGGGCGCCGCGCGTGGCGGAGGTCTACAACATCGGTGGGAGCCGCCATTGCAATTGCTCAATGCTCGAAGCGATCGAATTGTGCGAAGAAATCAGCGGGCGCAAACTTTCCTGGGAATACGTCGAGGATAACCGGATCGGCGATCACATCTGGTGGATCAGTGACGTGCGGAAATTCCAGGAGCATTATCCGCAGTGGAAATTCCGCTACGGCTTGCGCGAAATCCTGGAAGAAATTCACGCAGCGCTCTAGACGTTTCCCCAACAGGGAAGCGCGAGTCGGGGCGCGGAGCCCTCGACCGCGCTTGCGGTTTCACTCAGCGCCAACGCTCATATTAATACTGCTCGCCCTCGTCCCCAGTGTCTGGCGAGATCCGATCCGGAATTGCCCAGACGTTGATCATGACCGCGAGCCAATAGATCGGGAGCAGGAAAAATCCAAATCCGGCCGTGCCGGTGGCAATCAGAAGCGCGAGACCAAGTGCGATGGGAGTTCCGAGAAAAATCAGGAGCAGGCCGATGAGACGATAACCCTTATAGATGTGCCCGAGCCCCGGGACGATGCTAAGCATCACCGCGACCATGTCGCTCGCCTGGCCTTCCGCGGTATGCAAAAGCCCGGTCGCGGCGGTCGGGGAAGGCAACGCCGGTTGATTGGATTCGGCGGCGGGTGTGTCGGTGTATTCCACGGGAGTCCTTTCTTGAGCTAAATGCGGGGCGTGCTCCTGACGATCAGCAGCGGCGCCGGATTCGTCAAGAAAACTAGAAGCGTGCAAAGGCGCGCCTTTCTCAGCAAAGTGCGCCATGCCTGCGCTCGATGAGATAGTCCGTTTTGCCGACACCCGTTTGCGCCTCGCGGAGATCGAGGACTACCCAAATGCGCTCAACGGCCTGCAAATCGAAAATTCCGGCACGGTCACGAAAATTGGCGCCGCCGTCGACGCGTCGGGACGAACGATGCAGTTGGCGGTGACGCAGGGGATCGATTTTCTCGTGGTGCATCACGGCTTGTTTTGGCCGGGGTTGCAGGCCGTCACTGGCGCACGGCAGCGCGCGCTCAAACTTGCGTTTGATAATAATCTGGCGCTCTACAGCGTTCATCTGCCGCTCGACTTTCACCCGCAGATTGGCAACAACGCACTCCTCGCCGCCACCCTCGGTCTGCACAACACCCGCCCTTTTCTTGAGTGGAAGGGACAACCGCTTGGGCTCCAGGCCGAGACCGACCTGCGGCGCGATGACCTGCTCACTCGGCTCAAGGAGTCGTTAGGCGGGCCCGTTCGTTGCATCGGGGCGGGACCGATGGAGGTGCAGCGCGTCGGCCTCGTGACCGGTGGCGCGGGTGGGGAAATCTACGAGGCCGCGCGCGCCGGGGTGGATACCTACATCACAGGTGAAGCGCCGCACTGGGCGGCGGTGGCGGCGGAGGAACTCGGGCTCAATCTCTTACTCGGCGGCCATTACGCGACCGAGACCTTCGGGGTCAAGGCGCTTGCCACCGAGCTGGCGCAACGCTTCGAAGTGCCGTGGGATTTTCTCGATCACCCGACCGGTTTGTGAAAGCATCTCGTTAGGCCCATTTGATCATGGAGCAAATGCTTCTCTTTTTTCTGGTTCTTGGCGTCGCGGTCATCGTCGCGCTCTTCCACCGATTGAACGGGATGGCTGCGCTCGTCGACGCCCTCACAAAACGCGTCGCGGCGCTGGAACAGAAACCGCCACCGCCGGAGAATGCGCCCGCTCCGACCCCGGAAAAAATTCCGATTCCACCGTCGCCGTTGCTGGCGAGATCCGTTTCGCCGCCGCCGCCGGTCGCAATTCCTCCGCCCCTTCCGCCGCCCTTGCCAGTGACAACCCCGCCCCCTGCCGTCGCATCGACGCCCTTCAATTGGGAAGCGTTCATGGGGGTAAAGCTGTTCGCCTGGCTGGGCGGACTCGCGCTCTTCCTGGGTGTTATCTTCATGGTGAAATATTCTTTCGAAAACAATCTCATCACGCCTCTCGGCCGGGTTACGATCGGTGCCGGGGTCGGCGCGGCGGCGATCGCCGCCGGCTGGTGGCTGGCGCGGGGGCGTTATCGGGTCACCGCGCAGAGTCTGTGTGCGACCGGTATCGTCATTCTCTATGCCGATCTTTTTGCGGCCCATTCCTTTTACGGACTGATTTCCCTAATGACCGCCTTTTTTGCCATGGCGGCGGTGACGCTCTTTTCCTTTCTCATCGCGGTCGGTCTCGATGCGCCGGTGATCGTGATTCTGGGATTGTTAGGCGGCTTTCTCACCCCGGTGCTTTTGCGAAGCGGTGTGGACAATGCGCCTGCGCTTTTTCTCTACATTGCCCTGCTCGATCTGGGCGTGGCGGCGGTCGCGCTGCGCAAGAGCTGGCTCTATCTCATTCTGCTCGCGGCCGGCGGGACGGCCCTCACGCAGCTTGGCTGGACGATCGAATTCTTCAACCTCGCCAAGGCTGGACGCGATTACTGGATCTTTCTCGGTTTCGAAGCGCTCTTCGTAGCGATCTATTTTCTGCGATCAATCAGGCAGGCAGGGTCGCAGGAAAAGATCGGCGAACTTTGGACCACGCTTGCGGCGGCGGTCGCCGGATGCAGCGCGCTCGGGTTCGGCTTTTGGCTTTTGGCGGTGCCGTTGCTCGCGCGCCAGCCACTTTTTTTCTTCAGCTTCGTTTTTCTGGCCGACGCCGGCTTGCTCGCGCTGCCGGTGTTTGGGCGGTCTCATCGTGGAATAGCCTTTGGGGCCGGCGCGCTCACTTTTGTGCTCCTGGCGGGATGGATCGGTTTGTTCGCTCGGCAAAGCCCGCCTGCCACAAGCCTCACGGCGATCGTTATTTTCGCGCTGCTTCATGCCGCCACCACTCCCGCTTCCGCATGGCGACCCGCTCTTCTACCCTTTACAGCGTCCGGCACTCTCACGCCCTTCCTCCTTCTCATTATCCTGATCGACCAGGTCCGGCTCTGGAATCCCACGCCGGTCCTGGCCGTCGCGCTCGTGCTCAGCGGCATCCTCCTTGCCGCGGCGATCGTTAGGCGGGCGGATTGGTTCGCGCTCTCCGCTTTAGTCGGCGCTGGGCTTACGGAGTTAACCTGGCAAAACGAGCGCTTTTCGGACGAGCAGGCAGTGCCCGCGCTTGTCTGCTACGGCCTTTTCCTGATTCTGTTTGTCGCCTTTCCCTTTTGCTCGGCGCAAAAAGAAAAAGCCTGGTCGTGGGCGATCAGCGCACTCGCCCAGGCGCTTGCTTTCTGGCTTTTCTACCGCGCCGTCACAGCCGCCTTCCCTAACGAATGGATGGGGCTGCTCCCGGCCGCTTTCCTGATTCCAGCGGCTCTCGGCGTCATTTCCCTGCTCAAACTTTATCAGGCCGATCCTGCCACCGGCGATGCGCGACTCGCCTGGCAGGGTGGGGCTCTTTTGCTTTTCGTTAGTCTAATCTTTCCGCTCCAATTCGAGCGCGAGTGGATCACGCTCGGCTGGGCGCTGGAGGGGCTGGCTCTGCTTTGGCTCTTCCGACGATTGCCCCATCGCGGTCTGCGCCTTGTCGCTGTGATCCTGCTCGGTGCCGCCTTCGCCCGACTCGCCTGCAACCCGGCCGTGCTCGAATATCACAAGCGCACCGGAACGCGGATTTGGAATTGGTATCTCTACGCCTATGGGGTGGTAGGCGCCTGCCTGCTTGGAGGCGCCCGACTCTTCGGAGCACCGCAAAAAAATCCGCTCGAGCGCGCCGGTCCGCCGTTCCTGGGCTCGTTAGGCGTGATTCTCGTCTTCCTTCTCCTCAATCTCGAGATCGCCGATTACTTTTCGCTCGGACCGACCCTGACTTTTTCCTTTTCCGGAAATTTCGCGCGCGACATGACTTACTCGATCGCATGGGCCCTCTTCGCCCTCGCTCTCATTATCGTCGGCATGAAAATCAAGCAGCGCGCCGCGCGCTACGCCGGCGTGGCGCTGCTCGGTGTGACATTGGCCAAACTTTTCCTGCACGACCTGAGCGACCTCGACGAGCTCTACCGCATCGGCGCCTTCATCGGCGTCGCGCTTATCCTGATCGCGGCCTCCTTCATCTACCAGCGCTTCCTCGCGCCCGAGCGTGCGTGAGCTGGAATCGCCGGAGCGAGTTCCTCTGATGACGGCGCTGGGCGTGCCGCAAATCCGCACCTATTCTTATTGGCCGGTGATCGAGGATGAACAGATCGGCCTTTGCAGTCGGTGCATGACAATGAGCTGTCGTGATGGATTCGGGAAGGTGGCCCCGTCCCGATAATAGAATTACCCTACCCGAGACAATGGCTCGTGATCGGTTACGGTTTTACTTCAACCGAGCTAGTCACACGGCGACACGATCTTAATCGATCGTGCCGTTTGCCTTTTCGCGACGGCGGGTCAGGAAAACCCTTCATCCACAGATTACACGAATTTCCACTCAGCGAAGCCCGGAAAATCTGTGTGCATCTGTGAAATCTGTGGACCATTTCATCAGCCTTCGAACCGACTCCCTGCCGCGAGTCAAGGACGCGCGGAAGCGAGTCCCTCCGCTTCAGGCGCGAGCACCAGAGCCGCGGCCCGTTGGCTGAGTTCACTTTCTGCTTTCACAATGCGCGCTTCATTGTTCCTTCTTGCGCATGCCTGCCAGCGAGGACAAGCGCGTTAGCACGAAGGCGACCAGTATTGTCGGCCTCGCCGTGCTTTGCAGTCGGGTGCTCGGGCTGATTCGTGAGCAGGTCTTCGCTGGGCTTTTCGGGGCGGGAAGAAATCTCGATGCGTTCCTGATGGCTTTCCGTTTGCCCAACATGCTGCGCGATCTTTTTGCCGAAGGCGCGCTCTCTACCGCTTTCATCACCACCTTCTCGCAGAAAATCGCGACCGAAGGCGACGAGTCGGCGTGGCGATTAGCCAACAAAGTCGCAACCCTAACGACGATCTTCATGAGCGCGGTCACTCTGCTCGGCATCGCCTTTGCGCCGCAACTTGTCGGAGTGCTGACGTGGTGGAGCTGGTCGCCGGAAAAAACCGAGCTGACGATCCTGCTCACGCGCATCATGTGGCCCTTCATCCTGCTCGTGTCGCTGGCCGCGCTGGCCATGGGAATGTTGAACGCCAGGAATGTTTTCGGCCCGCCGGCGATGGCCTCGAGTTTTTTTAACCTCGGCTCAATCATCGGCGGCGTCGCGCTGGGTTGGTGGTTCGACCCGCATTTCGGTGCGCGTTCCCTGATCGGCTTGTCGATCGGCACGCTCCTCGGCGGCTTGTGGCAATTGACCGCTCAATTTCCGTCGCTGCGGCGCGTTGGTTTCAGGTTCAATCCCGACTTCAAATGGCGCGACCCGGGGGTGCGCATGATTTTGACTTTGATGGGCCCGGCGGTGATCGCGGCCAGCGCCGTGCAGGTCAATGTACTCATCAACAGCGGGTTCGCGGCGCGCCTTGGCGACGGACCGGTGAGCTGGCTCAACATTGCCTTTCGACTGATGCAATTGCCGCTCGGCATTTTTGGCGTCGCGGTGGCGACGGTGACGTTGCCGCTCGTCTCACGCAGCGCAGCGCTTGGTAACACGCAGGAGTTTCGCGGCGCGCTCGCTCACGCCATGCGCCTGGTCATGCTGCTCACCATTCCGTCCGCGATCGGCCTTATCATTTTGGCGGAGCCAATCATTCGGCTGATTTATCAACACGGACGCTTTACCGCTGCTGCGACGACGCAGACCGCCGCGGCGCTGCGTTTTTACGCGCTCGGACTCGCCGGCTACTCCGGGGTAAAGGTGCTCGCGCCCGCTTTCTACGCGATGAACAAGCGAAACCTTCCGATGGTCGTTAGTCTCCTTTCCATCGCGATAAATTTTGTTCTCAACTGGCTCTTTACCTTTCGCCTTGGGCTCGGACATCGCGGACTGGCGCTTTCGACGAGCCTGGTCGCGATAACCAATTTCCTGCTCCTCTACGCGATGATGCGGCGGCATACCGGCCGGCTCGAAACCGGACAGATGCTGGCGACGTTAGGCAAAGTGCTCCTCGCCGGTGCGGTGCTGGCGGCGATTTGTTGGGGCGCGCAACACGTTTTCTTCTCGTCCGCCAGTGCCGTGTCGCCATGGAAGCTGGCCGCCGAAGTGGGCGTCACGATCGGTGTCGGGGTGATAGCGTTTTTTGGAACGGCCTTTCTCCTCCACGTCGCCGAGGTTCACGATGTCGTGGCGATCGTGCGGCGGAAGTTAAAGTTGTAGGACCCGCTACGATTTGACGCGTTTCAGGACGCCAGGGCTCGATCCAGATCGGCAATGAGATCGTCCCCATGCTCGAGGCCGATGGAAAGGCGGAGCAGTGTCGCGGGGGTGAGCGTTTCCGGACCTTCGATCGATTGACGATGCTCGATCAGGCTTTCCACTCCGCCCAGACTGGTGGCGCGGGTGAAGATCTGCATGCGGTTCGGCAGCGACATCGCAGCGGCGCGATCACCTCTTAGTTCGAAGGAAAGCATCCCACCAAACAGGCTCATCTGGCGTTGCGCGAGGGCGTGCTGCGGATGCGAAAGCAGCCCCGGATAATGAACCCGTTCCACCTTCGGATGTGTGGCAAGAAATTGCGCGACGCGTGCGGCGTTATCGCAATGGGCTCGCATTCGCCAGGGCAGGGTTTGCATACCGCGGTGCACCAGCCAGCAATCGAAAGGCGCCGGGACCGCGCCTGCGACGATTTGCAGCTCACGAATGCGCCGGAAAAATTCGTCGTCCTGCCGCGCAATGAGAGCGCCTCCCATCACGTCACTGTGGCCGCCAAAATATTTCGTGGTCGAATGCATTACGAGATCGGCCCCAAGCGCGAAAGGTCGCTGGATCATGGGGCACCAGGTGTTGTCGACCACGAGCCGCGCCCCGGCATTGTGCGCGATCTCGGCAGCCGCGGCGAGGTCGGTTAATTTCAGGGTCGGATTGGAGGGCGTCTCGGCCCATACAACTTTTGTGTCTGCGCGCACGGCCTTTCTGATCGCGTCGACATCGGTCATATCCACGAAATCGACCGCGAGTTGCCGGCGGGCAAAGACGTCGCGGAGGAGCCGCAAGACGCCGTGATAAGCTTCCCGCGGGGCGACGACGTGGTCGTTAGGCGCGAGCGCCTGAAAGACGGTCGCGGCGGCCGCAAGACCTGAGGCAAAGGCCGCCGCCACCTCACCGCCTTCGACAAGGACGAGCGCCTTTTCCAACGCCGCGCGATTCGGATTATCGGAACGGGCGTAATCGAACCCGGTCGGGAAACTGCCGTCCTCGGCGCGTTGAAAGGTTGTGGAAAGATGGATCGGCTCGGCCACCGCGCCCGTCGCCGGATCGATCGCGCGCCCGGCATGGACCGCGATCGTCTCGGGGTGGAGTGGGAAATCCGGCTCGGTCATGAGATGCGCGAAGGTTAAGGCCACGCCTGCCGAGCCGCCAGTCCGCTGTGCGGAAAGAGCGTTTTGCATTTGACGGCTTACGGGTCCCATCGGAAAAACCAACTGCACCAACTGCTGGCCGCTCCAGTGCCGGCTCCGCCTCTTATGATATACGACGACGAAGTCTTTCAGATGGCTTGCGACCAGTTCCATGTCATCGCCGATTACCTGAACATCGACCAAAACGATCGCGACCGGCTCATGTATCCGAAGCGCGCGATGGCCGTCACGCTCCCGGTGCACATGGACGACGGCAGCACCAAGACTTTCCAGGGCTATCGCGTGCAGCATCACCTTACGCTTGGCCCGACTAAAGGCGGCACCCGTTTTGCGCCCAACCTTTCGATGGGAGAAACGGCTGCGCTCGCCATGTGGATGAGCTGGAAATGCGCGCTCAACAATTTGCCCTACGGCGGAGCAAAAGGCGGCGTCGCCTGCGATCCGACGAAGCTTTCGCGTAACGAACTGGAGGCGGTCTCGCGCCGTTACATGCAGGAGATGATTCCATTTGTCGGCCCTAAGACCGACATCATGGGACCGGACATGGGGACGAACGAACAGGTCATGGCCTGGTTCATGGATACGTATTCGGTTTATCAGGGTTATTCGGTGAACGAGATCGTTACTGGCAAGCCAGTCTCGATCGGCGGCACTGAGGGCCGACGCGAATCGACCGGGCGCGGCGTCGTTTATCTGATCGAGCGCGCCATGGACATGCTGAAAATGGACCCGGAGAAGTCGACCGCGATCGTCCAGGGCTTTGGCAACGTCGGTTCGGTCGCCGCCCTGTCGTTAGGGCTGAAGTCCGGGGTCAAGATTGTCGGGATCAGCGATCACACGGTCGCGCTTTACAATCCCAAGGGCATCGATGTCAAAGCGGCCGACTTGCACGTGCAAAAGAAAGGGAATCTGCGCGCCTTCGGTGAAGGCGACCGGGTTGATCCTAACGAGTTTTTAGAGATGCCCTGCGACGTCCTCGCGCCTTGCGCGGTCGATCGCGTGATCACGGAAAAGAACGCGGACAAGATCAAGTGCCGCATCCTGGCCGAGGGCGCGAACGGCCCGACCAGCCCGGAAGCGGACCTGCATCTGAACAAGCGCTGGGACGAAGTCTTCGTCATCCCGGATATCCTCTGCAACGCCGGCGGCGTCATTGTTTCCTACTTCGAATGGGTGCAGGGTTTGCAGGCCTTCCTCTGGACCGAGACGGAAGTAACCGACAAGCTCTTCCGTATCCTCGAGCATTCCTTTACGCAGATGATCAAGCGCGCGAAAAAGGACAAGGTCTCGCACCGGACCGCGGCGATGGCAATCGGCGTCGAGCGGGTAATGAGGGCCAAGCATCACCGCGGCTTGTTCCCGTAATACAGTCTTGCAGGCTGTCGGGTAACGCGGGCTTCCAGCCGGCATTGTAAATTCATCGCGGCCCGCGGGCTTTACCTCCCGGGGTGTTGGCCTCATGATCGCGAAATGAAATTCACCCATAGCGAAGAGGAGCGTGACGGACGCCTCCTTGACGTGTTGTCCGATGAAGAGCGCGGCCTGCGAATCATGGTCTCGCGGCTCGGTGCAGAAATGGTCAGCCTGGCGCGCCGCGACGGGGAGGGGAATTGGATCGGTTTTCTGCATCGCGACAATGACCTGAGCAAACCGCCGAGCGGCTGGGCCAATCATTCGACCGTGATGGGTTACTTCCTGCACCGTCTGAAGGACGAACGCAGTCTTTATCGAGGCCGTGAGATCCGCGGCGGCACTCACAGTTTTCTGCGCCACAAGCTCTTTACAGATATCAGCGCGGACCTGGGAGAGAATGCCACTCTAACTTACCGGATCTCTCCTAACGAGATTGAGTCGTATGAGTATCCGCTCAAAGTCTCACTCGCGCTGACCTATGCTTTGCAAGACGATGCCCTTCATATCGACTTTCATTTCCGCAATCACGAGCCCGAGCTGACCGCGCACCTTGAGTTTGGGCTGCATCCCGGTTTTGCCGCAGACAGGCCCGACACTTTTCAACTCGAGATGCCATCCGGTTGTTATCGTCGCTGGTTTTCTCCGGGAAACTATCTCTCGGGGGAGACCGAGGATATTACTCACGCTGGCGGCGAGATGCCTTTCGATCGCACGCAACTTCCCGGCTCTTTCATCCTGGAATTCATCGATGTGTCCGATCGCACTTTTGTTTTTCGCGATCCACCGAGCCGCCGCCGCGTCACTCTCGATTTCGGCGAAGTGCCGTATTTTACGCTTTGGAACGATGGCGGGCCGTTCCTTTGCGTCGAGCCATGCTGGGGCCTGACGGATCGCCACGACCAGCGCCCTTTCGAGGACAAGGACGGCATCCAAACAGTTGCGCCCGGCGGCGAGCTTCGCGCAGGTTTCACCATCCAACCAGAGCACGCCTGAATCCTTCAAGCCGTGGCAAAACAAAATCGACCTGCCGGTTGCGAGGCACGCCGAGGGGTCGTTGTTGGGGTCGTATCTACTGTACATTGGACAGCGCCCCTGGGCAGCGAATCGCCCAGCGCCTCAAGATGAACAGCGTGAGTTATGTCTCAAATCTTCTCGGCGATGTCGATAGTAAGCTCTGGGGTTACCCTGATTTGACGGACAGGAGAAGAGCCGGCCCCTTTGAAGCATTTTTGCTTCCCTTTTTGGGAACGACCAGGTACAACAAAGAAAGCTTGTCCGTTTTCGACCTGCTTTTTCGCGTTACTGGATGAGGTACCGTTGATGCGCCGCCTTTTTCGTTCAGAGTTCATTTGCTCGGGACTCGCGCTAGCCTTGGTGTGTAGCAGGCCGGCGCCAGCTTCTGCGCAAATCCTCTACGTCCGTCCGGTTGGCGTGGGCACACAGCAGGTCGGGCAACTGCGCCAGATCAATGCCGACGGCACCGGCGATACTGCCGTCGCGGTGCCGTTTGCCGATGTCCTTGGGCCTGTGCCAGCCCGGGACGGGACTCAGTTTGCCGTTTCCGCGGTTGATCCGGCGCGGCCAAATCAGGTCAGCCGCAATGTCTTCACGGTGAACCGGGCGACCGGTGCGATTCAGAACGTGAGCAACTTTATCGACAGCGTGGATCCCGATGGCGGTCCTTACACTTACGTCTATGCGTTCTACAAAGCGTTCTCGCCCGATGGGACGCTCGTCGCGGTCAACTCTATCTATCGCTCGGGTGGCGGAGGCACCAGCGAGACGGGCACACCGATCCTGCAAATCTTTCCGAGTGACGGGCAAAGCGGTTCGCTCGCACTGGTACATGCGGATCCGTTTCGCGATGGGACTCACCATGGCGGTGAGGGAATCGATTGGTCGCCGGTGAATCAGGATCTCATCGTGGCGCCGATCAAATGGGATGCGCCACTTATCAGCGGAGGTGGAGTAGGTGAGGCGACCGCTCTCTTTCTCGCCGAGCCGGTGACGGGTGCGGGCAATGTCCGTCAGCTCACGTTCCCGCGCGCCGATGCCATGAGTAACATTGGCACGGGCGAAGTCCTGCTTTGGGCCGAGCACGATTATCAGCCGAAGTTTTCGCCTAACGGCACGGGCGTCGCTTATGTCCGTTCGTTTCAACAGATCTCGAGCTTGCGGGGCGTTCCCGATCCGTACGTGGAATCCCTCCGCATCGCGAGCACGGACGGGACGAGCGACAACCTCGTTCTCACCTTTCAACCCGGCCTCTACATTACCAGTGTGGACTGGTCGCCGGATGGGACACAGCTCGTCTTCGATATCGGCCCGCAAGCTTTCAGCAGCGGCTTCCCGCTCTCCTATGCGGTGCCGGATACCGACGCTGTTTATGTAGTGAATAACGACGGAACTGGCTTGCGGCAGTTCCTTGCGGTGCCGTCGGAACAACCCGCCTGGGCCCCTGCGCCGGCGCCGCCTAACCTCGGCAACATCTCTACCCGGCTGAATGTTGGGACCGGGGATAATGCGCTCATCGGGGGATTCATCATCACCGGGACGGGGGACAAGAATGTCATCGTGCGCGCGATTGGGCCGTCGTTAGGCGCGGCCGGGGTCGCCGGCGCGCTCGCCGATCCGACGCTGGAGTTGCATGACGGAACCGGCGCGATCATCGCCAGCAACGACAACTGGAAGGATACCCAGCAAGACGAGATCATTGCCACCACCGTGCCGCCGACCGACGACAAGGAATCGGCCATCGTTAGGCGCCTGACTCCCGGGTCTTACACCGCCATCGTGCGGGGCAAGAGCAACGGCACCGGGGTGGGATTGGTGGAAGCCTATGGGCTCGATGGGACGGCCAAGCTGGCCAATATCTCGACCCGCGGTTTTGTGCAGGCGGGCGACAATGTCATGATCGGCGGTTTCATTGTTCTTAACACCGGCGTCCCAACCAGCGTCATTGTGCGCGCGATCGGCCCGAGTCTGGCCGGGGTGCCGAATGCTCTGGCTGATCCGACCCTCGAGTTACATGACCCGAATGGCGCCCTCGTGGCAAGCAACGACAACTGGAAAGATACGCAGGAGGCCGAGATCATCGCCACCACCGTCCCGCCGACTAACGACAAGGAATCAGCCATTGTCCAAACTCTAAACACGGGCGCCTACACCGCCATCGTGCGAGGAAAAAATGACACGACGGGCGTGGCCCTCGTCGAAGCCTACAATTTGCAATAAGTCGCATTCGTCTTAGCCAAGATTGTAGGCGGGGGCGGCGAACCCGGGCCTCCCGTAATGGGGGCACTCTCAAGCAAGTTAGCGACCGACTTACCAATCACCTTGCTGCAGCCGCAAAGACGCCCATTCCACTAATAGGTGCGATAAGCTCCTGGCATTTCGCCAGCAGGGAGAAGCCTGGGCGAGCTGAGATTTCGTGATCGCAGAAGCCTTTTCTGCTGGAAATAGGCGGTGTTCTGTATCTCATGCGCCAAGTGGCGGCAAGTATGACGGAGGCGGTTATTCTCATGGCGGGATCTGGCTCGCGTTTGCGCGCAGATGGAAAATTATTGCCCAAGCCACTCGTGCAAATCGGCGGGCGGCCGCTCATTTCCTATACGCTCGATGCGCTGCAGGCGGTCGGAGTCACGACTCTGCATGTAGTGGTCGGGTTCGAAAGCGATGCGCTACTCAGCGGATTGGCGTCACTCGTTCCTGTGCAGATGCGTCTCCATCCGATCCCGAACGCCGATTGGCACAAGCAAAACGGAGTTTCGCTCTTGTGCGCGGCTCCGCACGTTGCCAGGCCGTTTCTGCTCCTCATGGGCGACCATCTTTTCGAGCGGCGGCTGCTGGTCGATTTCATCAGGGAGGTGGAGCCGGGGCTCGTCAACCTGGCGATCGACCGCAAGATCAACTCCATCTTCGACCTCGATGATGCGATGAAAGTGCAAACCAGGGCAGGGCTCGTCGTTGCGATTGGAAAAACGCTATCCGATTACGACGCGATCGATACCGGCATTTTCGTCTGTCCGGTGGAGATCTTTCGCTATCTGAAAAGGGCGCAACAAGATAACGATTGCAGCCTGGCAGATGGAGTGCGGCTGATGGCGACGGCGAGGAAGGTGCGGGCCGTCGATATTGGTGACGCCTGGTGGCAAGACGTCGACGACCGTGAAATGCTAGGGCAGGCTGAGGAATTGGCGACGCGCTTAGCGAAAATGTGATTTTAGCGCCAACAGCGCGCTGAGGGCCGCCACGATGCCGGACAAATGGAGGATCCAAGGCTCCTGGTGGAGGAGTGCGAAGATAAGAAAGGCCAGGATCGCAACGTCGCGTTTGGTCAACTGGATGATCCAAGGGACGAAGTTTTTTGTCAAAAACGGGAATCCGGACGCTTCGAACATCTGTTGATGACGCGGGTAAAGTGCGCTGTCTTTTCTCGCTGGCAGTTGCGTGCTTTTCGTTAAATTCAAAAGAAGCAACTCATTCGCAATGATCAAAATCGCTACGATAATACTCTCAATAAAAAAATACGATTTCGAGGGCGCGACACGCGAAAGTCCATTTCCCAGCCCGAGCACCAAGAGCACGTTCCCGAGAATGTCGCACCAGGTGTCGAGCTGGCCGCCGCGTGGCGACTCGAGATATTTGGCGCGGGCGATCTCGCCGTCGCAACCATCGAGAATGCTATAGAGCTGGAAGAGGCACAGGCCCGCAATCACGCTGCTGTAGTCGCCGTGAACCAGAAATGCTGAGCCTGCCAGCGGGAAGCCGAATATCGCCAGCGTCCACGCGCTCGGGGTGAGTGGAGTTCGCAAAAGAGCGCGAGTGACCGCGCGCGAGATCGGGCGATTGATGAGCCGCGAGACCAAGCCGTCCTGCGACTTTCCGCCCCCGCGCAAAAACCGTTTCTCACAGGCCGCAATTTGCGCGGGGCTTTCAAGGTGCTCAAAGCTCTTGTCCGCGCGCACGCATTGCGCGAAATTCTCCGATGTGGCGCTTTTCCGAGGCAGGAAAAGGTGGGTGCTAAGGCAGAGATCGGCGGTTCCGGATGGAATCTCTCGAAAGTCAACGTGAGACAGTCGTGGATGGTCCGGCACAAATTGCTCAATCGCCCCCACATCCGGTGACCACTGAATGAACACCTGGATGGATTCGCCCTGGGCAACGCCGAGTTCATTGATTTCCAAAGCAAGGCGTTCCAACTGGCGGAGGCCGGCAATTTTCCAGTGCGCGGAGTCGTCCGCCAGAATCACGACCCGGCGCATTAGTTGTAGCCGGGGGCGATGACCCCGGTCGCTTCGCTTGCACCTGAATCGGTGACACTATCTCCGGGTTCACCGTTCGAGGTTACAGTCGTTAGGGCGCGTCGGTAGATCC
>Ga0207644_10001678_pt1 | contig 14275 bp, 10 predicted proteins | sample KBSS73metaG_FD_184326 | JGI IMG/M metagenome (GOLD analysis project Ga0207644, IMG submission 184326) | Switchgrass rhizosphere microbial communities from Kellogg Biological Station, Michigan, USA - KBS S7-3 metaG (SPAdes) (version 2) | ecosystem: Host-associated > Plants > Roots > Rhizosphere... | reverse complement strand
CAATTGGGTGTCATTGAAGCGTACTATAACCGGCATCCCGTTGTGCAATTGGTCAAGGTAACTGTCCGATAAACTGCCCGTGACTTTGAAGCTGCTCAGATCGGCAATGCGGGCCAGCATTTCACCTTCCTTAATATTTGCCCCAATATTTTTGTTGACATAGGTTACTACTCCGCTTCTGGTTGCCACTACATTAGCCAGATTCAGTTTGCGTTGTAATTCGTTCAGGTCATTTTGCTGAATGGCTGCCGCTATCTCCGCCTCCTTTTCTTCGAGCAGCATGGTTTTTTGCTTACTCTTTACTTCATTCTCGATCTGTTTCTTTTCCAGTTGGGCTACCTTCAGGTTCAATTCCGCCTGCTCAATATCCTCGCGGGTGCCGCCGCCAGCTTTAAACAGTCTTTTGGCATTCTCAACTGCATCGGTCAGGTTGCCTATGCGCAGTTGTTTGATATCATTATTGGATTGAATATCGTAGTAGCTTTTTTCCAGGTCGAGTTTTAGTTTTCTGATCTCATTTTTCTTGGTCTCCAGCTGGAATTTCATTTTCGCATAGTCATTTTCCGCGGCTGATTTATCAAGCGAAAGGATGGATTGCCCGGTCTTTACTTTGCCACCTGCATCGGTTACCACATTTTTTATGGAGGCGTTGATGGCGCTTGCGATCACCTCTTCAAATTCGGGCAGTACTTCGCCTGTAGCGTTTAAGGTGTTCTCAACATTCCCGATTTCTACTTTAGCTGTGTTTATCTCAGAAGCACTTACTGAAGATCCTAACCAAGCCCTGATCAAGACAATAATGACTACTATAATAGCAATCGCTAACAGGCCATAGATGATTCCCTTTATCCTTTTCTGTTGTACTACTTCCGCTGTGATCTCGGTATCCATATTAATATTTTATACAGTACCTTGCAATACCTATACCAAAGTCAAGTTTTTGATTTATAGATAATTATGATTTTTTACCGAAAAAAAAGTGGTCGATATCGGACAAAATAGTTGATTACGGGCAGATCCTATGAGCGTCAGAAGTCGAATTAAAGGTCATTTTAGCCTTTCAAACTACCTATATTAGCCTCTATCATTTCCAATTATTAATCCTATTATGAAAAAACTGTCCGGTTATGCTCTACTGATTATTTCTCTATGTTTTTTTGTACAGGCCAAAGCACAACAAAAGCGCCTCACCTACTGTAATCCATTAAACCTGGATTATGCTTATACACCTTTTAAGGATTTCTCCAAATGGGGCCGTCACCGCGCGACGGCGGATCCGACGGTTACTTTGTTTAAGGGGAAGTATTATCTATTCTCTACCAATCAGTTCGGATACTGGTACAGCGATGATATGCTGAACTGGCATTTTGTTTCGAGGAGTTTTCTTCGTCCTTATAATGAAAATCAGGGCGATAATCTTTGCGCCCCCGCTACTTTGGTTTTGGGTGATACGCTGCTGGTGATCGGTTCAACCTACAATAAGGATTTTACTTTATGGATGAGCACCAATCCGACCAAGGACGATTGGAAAGCAGCTAAGGATTATTTCAAAGTTGGCGCCTGGGACCCAGGGATGTTTGCAGATGATGACGGACGTGTTTATATCTATCACGGATCAAGTAATACGCTTCCATTATACGGGCAGGAAATTGACCGCAAAACATTTGAGCCGATCGGCCCTAAAGTAGAAGCGCTACACCTGGATTATGCCGAGCACGGCTGGGAGCGTTTCGGAGAGAACAACGACAACGTGTTTTTAGGCGGATTTATGGAAGGATCGTGGATGAATAAACATGATGGTAAATATTACCTTCAGTTTGGCGGCTCGGGTACTGAAGGTCGCGGATACGCGGATGGTGTTTACGTAAGTGATAAACCGCTTGGCCCGTTTACTTATCAAAAGCATAACCCATTCTCTTATAAACCGGGCGGTTTTGCCAAAGGAGCCGGTCATGGTGCTACCTGGGCCGATAAATATGGCAATTACTGGCATATATCTACCATGGTAGTGAATGTGAAGAATAATTTCGAGCGCCGCATTGGTTTCTGGCCTGCTGGGTTTGACAGCGATGGCGTACTCTACTGCAACACCGCCTACGGCGATTACCCGCAATACCTGCCAACAGGTCAAGAAGATCACCTGAAAAGCAATTTTACAGGATGGATAATCCTGAACTATAATAAACCGGTAGAGGTTTCCTCAACACTTGGCGGTTTCGAGCCAAACTATGCAGTAGATGAAGACATAAAAACCTACTGGTGCGCCAAAACAGCCAATAAAGGCGAGTGGCTGAAATCTGACCTCGGTGCGGTAAGCACGGTAAATGCGATACAGATAAACTATGCGGATCAGGATGCTGAATTTCTGGGTAAATCGCATGGCGTTTATACACAGTACATGATTTATTCCTCGCTGGATGGTAAAAATTGGAAGGTTTTGGTTGATAAGAGCAAAAACAAAACAGATGTTCCGCATGATTATATCGACCTGAAAACACCTGTCAACGCGCGCTATTTAAAGATCGTGAATATCCACATGCCTACAGGTAAGTTTGCTTTATCCGGGTTCAGGGCATTTGGCAAAGGCGTGGGTGCAAAACCAGATACTGTGAAAGAATTTATGGTGCTTCGAGGTGACACAGAACGTCGGAATTCATGGGTCAGGTGGCAGCCGGTAGATAATGCGATCGGTTATACTATTTATATGGGCATTGCTCCTGATAAATTATACAGCAACGTGATGGTCTACGGCAAAAACGAATACTTTTTTAATGGTATGGAGAAAAGCCTGCCATATTATTTTCAGATCGAATCGTTCAATGAAAATGGCATATCGCAACGATCAAAAGTGATTGAGGTGAAATAATTATACCAGAGGCTTTGCTGAGATATTAAAAACATCCTTCAAAGCACGCTTGGCCGCATGATAACCGCACATGCCATGCACTCCTCCGCCGGGTGGTGTAGATGAGGAGCAGATGTACATTCCTTTGGCTGATGTTCGGTAAGGCGACCATCTTAAAGCGGGGCGGGTAAACAATTGTCCCAGGTCAAATGCGCCGCCGTTAATATCACCGCCGATATAGTTCGGGTTATATTCTTCCACTTGTGCTGAGTTCATCACATGTTTTGCCAGTATTCGATCCCTGAAACCGGGTGCAAAACGCTCAACTTGCTTTTCAATAGCATCGATCATGTCCACAGTTGATCCATTAGGCACATGGCAATAAGCCCACGCTGTATGTTTGCCTTCCGGCGCACGGGACCTATCGAAAAGGCTTTGCTGGGCCATTAGCACAAAGGGCTTTTCCGCAATGTGACCATTCCAGGCAGATCGTTCTGATAAGGCTATTTCAGTAAAAGTATTGCCCAAATGCATGGTACCGGCCTGTCTGCACAATTCATTGGTAAATGGTATTTGCCCATCCAATGCCCAATCAATCTTAAAAATACCCATTCCATACCGGTAGCGTTGTAGTTGCCATTTATAAATATTGGAGAATTTATGCCCGGCTATCTGCAATAATTGCTTTGGAGTGATGTCAAATAATACAGCATCTGACGAGGGCAGTTGATTCAGCAATGTGATATAAGTGTTCGTTTCGATCTTTCCCCCCAGCGAAACAAAATAGGATGCCAGCGCATTCGCAATTTGTTGTGATCCGCCCTTTGGTAAAGGCCAGCCTTTTAAATGCGCCGCTGACGTTAGCACTAATGCCGTTGCGGCCGAGCTCAAATTTGTTAATGGCTGCATGCAGTGAGCCGCCATCCCTGCAAATAACCCTTTTGCTTTTTCGGTTTTAAAATTGTCCGCAACCGATGACGCAGATCTTAATGCTTTCAGACCAAACCTGGCCATCGCAATAGGATGTTTAGGGATATGAAGCGGGCCCAATGCGTCGGAGGCTATCGAGGGCCAATCGTTTACGACAGGTTGGATCAGATCGATATAAGTTTGCTGATCTATCCCAAACTGGCTAGCCGTCTCTTCTATAGAGTTCTTTAGGATAGCGGCATCGCCGTTGTCGAATGGGTGTGCTGCAGCAATATCCGGATAGATGAATTCAAGTCCGTGGTCGGCAAGAGGAAGTGTCTGAAAAAATGGCGAGGATACCGCCAGCGGATGAATAGCGGAACAAATATCATGAAGATAGCCGGGGAGTGTTAACTCTGCTGAGCGCATCCCCCCGCCTATCTTTTCTTTGCCTTCTATCAGTAAAACCGAAAGCCCGTTTTGCTGCATCAATATGGCGGCTGCCAGTCCGTTTGGACCGGAACCGACTACTACTGCATCATATTCGCGTTTTTCAGGCTTCATTCATGGCTGTAAACCTTAAAAGTCGGAATAATCTGTCGGGTGCAGAAATATAATATCAGCCTTTGATACGTTATGCTGATACTCCGGCTTTGCTACCAATGTTTTCCATTCCGGATCATTGCCAAATGCTTCCCAATGTTTATCCCTGTCTTCTTTACTGTTAAAAGTGGTCATGTACATCAGGTTTGGCTGATGACTACCAGCAAGCACCTCCGCATAAAACACCGCATTGAACTTGAGACGATTGAAAAGCGCCGTTTCGCCGCCATCATTAAACATCTTTACCTTGTTGATGTTCAGTTTCTCTGTCGGACTTTCATAGCTGCGCAGCTCATATATCCGGTCAGGTTTGTTGGCAGTTAATTGCGGAACCGTAGCAACCGGCCATTTTGGAAATGCCTTCAAGACGATGGTTTCCATACGGGTATAAGGCTGTTCGTTGTAAGCGGCATCCAGGTAATCTTTACCCGCATCAAGGTATTGTTTATCCTCCATAAGGCCGGTTTCCACTTTTTCTATTTGTGCAAGGCTGGCAAATGTGGCCAAAACATAAATGCGCCTATCTGTGTCTTGTTCTAAGGTTCTAAAAACTCCCACATTACCCAAGCCTTTTCTGTGCAATGCGGGCAGATACGCATCTTTCAAATATTTATCCAGTCTTTCTTGTTGACTTTGAGTTTTTATGTGATATACTTTCAGTTCATAGTACTGCTGGGTAGCGGCATTTGCTTTTAAGGTGAATACCTGAACGATGAAAATTAGTACCAGTGATGTTTTGATTAGCTTATTCATTAATTTAATTTTTTTCTTTCGTTAGCCATTTATTTGCAAGAACCTGCATAAAATACCCGCCAACTACACTCCTTGCCTGGAAGCCCACCATTCTGCCGTCGGTTGTTTCATGCCAATCGCTCAAGGGCACTTTGGTTGATGTTTCGGTCGCATATTTATAAATAGGATCGCTTAGTGCTTTAAAGTTTGCCGGATTGTTTGCCAAAGCGGCTGTCCACATAATCCAGTCTGATTTGGTATAGGTCTTCCTGCTGTCCAAAGGTAATCCGAATTTATTCTGTTTGGTCAGATAGTAGGTAACCTCTTTGTTATAAACACTCTGAGGGAACAAGTGCAAACCAAGCACTTTATCCCAAACCAAATTATACTTTTGGCTCCACGTATCTTTCTTTCCAAACACGAGCGAAAAATGATCACCTGCATCCGCAATTTTTACCCAGTTTTTAGCCATTTCAGCTGCTGTTTTGCGATATTTTCCAGCAACTGATTTTTCTCCCAATTGATCCGCTAAACGCGCGTAACAGGCAATGCCGACAATGGCCTTGATAGAAAGATTCGCATTGTGAGCCAGATGCCCTGCAAAATCGTCTGTACACAACTGGTTTTCGGGATCAAACCCAGCTTTTACCAGATAATTAGCCCAGGTAGTTAATGTCTTCCAATGTTTTTTGGCGAAGGCTGGATTGTTTTCTGCTTTTACAATAGCCTCTGTAAGAATAATCATGTTACCCGATTCTTCCACCGGCATATCCTCACCATAAGTTTGTCCATTGGCTAAAGGGTAAGTACCCAGGTCATGTGCAGCAAAGTCTTTTTTAAACTTACCACTTTCGCTGTAATAAAAAATCCCGTTCAGCATGCCTTCCAGAAACTTGGGTGCATAAGCCAGGTAAAGCGGCGCGGATGGATAGGTTACGTCAACTGTATTAATAGAACCATTACTGAAATTCTCTTTCGATAAGAATAAGATCTCGCCCTGCGGGCTTTTAACCAACGCATGTGCTGCTATACTCTGACGGTAAGACAAAGCGCATAGTTTTGCATACTTTTCACCACCAGCTTTTAATGCATCCTGATAAATTATTTTGTTGAATGCAGCGCATTTCTTCATTACTGCCGCATATTCATTTGCTGCTATATTTAGTTCCTGCTCAATGGTCGCTCCGCTGTTTCTCCACCATGGTTTTAACTGTGTACCGAAATATTCCACCGCATACAGATCATCATATCCAAGCTCTACAAATTTTTCAGTGTAAGCCGAACCTATATTACCGAAAGAAAGAACTGTATTTAAAGACAGCTCACGACCTTTGACAGCTTCTTTGTTCTTTTGAGCTTTGATTAAAAATGGATTACCAATTTCTTTTTCGTTGCTGATATATTGCGAGACATTTGCTGATTTTGGAACAGCCACATACATATAACCCCAATCGATACGCAGATCGTCCCCTTTTTTCTTCAATATGGGTTGATCAATTGTCCCCGCTTTTAAGATAGATAATTTGCTATCGCCAGCAGACTCAGCCACAACTTCTTGTATAGGTTTGTTTACAGCGATCCGCGTAGAAGCACCAAAGAACACTTTCACACTATGCTGTTTACCATCATTTGAGCGGACCTTATAGGTAATATAAGATACTGGCCTTTGAAAAACAGAGAGATCAGTAAGCAATAACGGGGAGGTGAAAGTCAATTGCAGATCAGCTTTGCCACATTTAAACTTGTAATATGTCTGTGTAGCCGTAACGGTCACACCTGTTTGCACCGCCAGTTTGATAGATTCGTCTGATTTGGACTTTTCCTGTTCAACTAACCCCACATCCAGAAAAGTATCGCCACCTGTATTTTTACAATGTACGGCGAGAATATTTGTGCCTTTTTTTAGCAAATTTTTTATCGGGAACATTTCAAAATCACCGTTTGCTCCGGGCCTGTCCAATACTTTTTCACCATTCAGGTATACTTCTGCATCGTCATCGTGGCTAAGCTTTAAAAAAAGCTCATGTACATCGGCATTGCTGATATCGAAGGTGCGGCGAATCCATAAATCGTTTTTCCAAACAGTTTTACCTTTTGGTTTACTGTCTGCAAATGGAGCAGGACCCGTTTCCCAACTGCCATCATTAAACTTCTCTGATTGCCAGCCTTCCCCGGGCTGCATTTCAGTGTATTTACAGTCGTAGGCTTGCTCGTCTGCCGCCGCCAAAATAGTCTTATAGGTTTTCGGTTCCTGCCCCATAAAACGGTAAACATCCCCATCCACTTTTATCAAGCCTATCATCGACTGGTCCTTGCCGGTCCAGTGTTTCGTAGGCGACGAATTCAGGCCATCCGTAAATGACCAAATGCTGAAATAACTGTTGTGTGTAATTAACGGGTAGGCAGGAGCCTTCTGTATCTGTGCAAAAACATTGACACAAATCAACAGAAAAGCTGACGATAAGAAAGCTTTTTTCATAATAGTAAGAAGTGCGTTTTTTAGGTTATGTCAGGCAAATATAATTTAAAACACTATTGAAACAACAGCGGTTCCGAGGCACTGGCAATCAGCAATGTATTTGTTACAAAGGCAATAAAAAAGGTTGTCACATTCAAGCAACAACCTTCAATAAATAATTGTTGTAAACTATAACTCCCGCACCCAGATATTACGATAGCTCAGAGGCTCGCTCTTATCACCATGTGCCTGTAGCTTTATAGGCGATGGACCGTGTGCTTTATATTCAGGTTTGCCGATGTATAAAGTTGGGCCTTTCAGTTCAAAATTATTTTCAACCAGCACGCCGTTAAAGAAAACAGTAGCATGCGCTGGAGTTTTAACAGTACCATCTTCGTTAAATACCGGCGCATTCCAGATCACATCATAAGTTTGCCATTCACCTGGCTTGCGGCCCGGATTTGCTAATGGAATAGCTTGTTTGTACAAGCTGCCTGCCATGCCATTCACATAAGTTTTGTTGTTGTACGAATCCAGAACCTGCAATTCATAACCGCCATCGCCCTTACCTGTTGATGCTAAAAATATACCACTATTGCCCCTTGCCTGGCCACTACCTGTGATATTTGCAGGAACCCGCCATTCTATATGCAATTGGTAGCTGCCAAACTTGCGTTTAGTTTCTATGTTACCATATTTTTTGTTAACGGTAATAATGCCGTTCGCTACATCCCATTTTGCAGGAGAGCCATCAGCGTTCTGAACCCATTCGTCCAGGTTTTTGCCATTAAATAAAATGATCGCATCAGATGGCGCATCTCTAAAAGTAGCCCCTGGCGTAACCACTTTGGGTATGGGTTCCCATGTTTCAGTATCTTCAGGTTTAGCTTGTGCAAATGCCATTACGGCACCCCCAGCTAACAATGCGGTTAATATAATCGTCTTTCTCATCTTTAGTTAATTTGGTTTGAACAATTGGTATTATATCTTTAAAGTATTCTTCATATAGCTGCAGCTTTCGGTGATACTCACAAACGGATCAATGTTAGTGAAGTTTTCCTGCTCCATCATGAAGTGTTTTACACCTGCCGTTTTAGCCTTTGGAATAATCGTTTTGAAGTCGATACTTCCTTTTCCAATTTCTGTGTTCAGATCGGTTTTTACTTTATCCCGGTCTTTCACGTGGGCAAAAGCAAAACGGCCTGCGTGCTTTTCCAATATCTTCACCGGATCCTGTCCCGCACGAACCACCCAGAAAATATCCATTTCCATATGCACCAGTTTGGGGTCGGTTTCTTTCAGGATGGTATCATAAAAAGTAGCGCCACCGCCCAATGGTTTCCACTCGAAATTATGGTTGTGGTAGCCCAATTTTAAGCCTGATGTTTTTAATAGATCCGCAGCCTTGTTCATCTTCTCCGCTACCGATTTGCATTCATCTACCGTTTTTATGAATTCACCATTCAATGAAGGTATGATGATATAGCTTTGACCGATTGTTTTGGCTACCTCAATATAACGTTTCAGATCATCCGTATCTCCTTTTCCGAAAAACGAATCCAAGCCGTAGTGACCGCTTGGCGAGCTAAGGCCATTATCTTTCAAAAGTTTGGCAAAATCTTTCGAATGCAAACCCCAGTAGCCCGTTTTCGCATCATAACCAAAAGTCTCCACCTCTTTGTAGCCAGCTTTGGCCACTTTGCCTATTACACCTTTTACATCTTTTGGTAACTGATCACGTAATGAATATAATTGGATACCAGGTTTATGTATGCTAACTGCCTTCAGCAATGATGGAGCCACCAACATGCCTGCAGTGGCCAGGCCGGCCTGAGCCAAAAATTTTCTTCTTGTAGTCATTATTTACTGTTTTAGATAGATTAGTTGTTACACATCACAAATTTGAATCGCTTTGCGCAGCGACCCAATTTTATCTTTCTCTTTAGGCACAAATTCCTGTCCGACATAACCTTTAAAACCGGTTGCAGCAATAGCTTTCATTACTGCCGGATAATATAATTCCTGTGTATCGTCAATCTCGTGTCTACCGGGTATACCACCTGTATGAAAGTGGGCTATATACTGATGATAATCCGTTATGTTTCTAATGATATCACCTTCCATTATCTGCATATGATAAATATCAAACAGCAGTTTAAAGTTTTCAGAATTAATGCGTTTAGCTAATTCAACGCCCCATTCTGCCCGGTCGCACTGATAGTCCTTATGATCGATTTTGCTATTAAGCAGTTCCATACATAAAACCACCTTATGTTTTTCGGCTAAAGCCACCAACGGCTTAAGTCCCTCAACACAATTCGCCCAACCAGCTTCGTCGGTTTTACCTCTGCGGCTGCCGCTAAAACAGATCAGGTTGGTATAGCCATTTTTGGCCACCAGCGGAATCATTTCGGTATAGTTCTTCTGAAGAGTTGCGTGGAATTGTTTATCACCGAAGCCATCTGTCAGGTTGATCTCAGCGCCGTTACACATTGGTGAATACATACCATGCTTTTGCAGGGTAGGCCAGTCCTTAGGGCCGCAAAGGTCGACTCCCTTGATACCTATTTCCTTGGAAACAACGCATAGTTGGTCAAGTGTTAATTCGCTGTAACACCACGGACTTACCGAGTGGTTAATATTTCCTTTCAGTGGTGCAAATCCTTGTTCGTTATCTGCAGGTGAGGTGAACGATGTTATCATTCCAGATGCGGTTATTGCTGCCGTTCCTGCAATCAGGTTCTTAATTGCCGACCGGCGGTTTTGTGAGTTATCCATTGGTTAATTTATTTGAAAATTGAAAATATTTTAATTTGAAAATGATTCGCGGATTATATTCAGTAGTTCCAAATCTTCAAATCGATACATTTTCAAATTAATTATATCTCCAGATTTGAGGAAGGCTCCTGAATATCCAAGCCTGGTTGCGTTTCTGTTTTGTTCTTATCGGTAAAAAACAATATAAATAGTATCAATACTGCCATAGCGATCCCACCCGGTACTAACCAGATAGATTGCCAGTTATGCGTGGTTGGAGATGTTTGCCAGTGACCAACTACCGATCCTGCAATGGAGAAACCGATCAGCATCCCAACACCATACGTAGCCAATGTAATAAATCCTTGCGCGGCGCTTTTAAAACGATCGCCAGCCAGCCTGTCTGTGTAAATATACCCTGTGACAAAAAAGAAATCATAACAAATGCCATGCAACACAATACCGGCAATTAACATCCAGTAATTTGCACCAACGTCGCCATATGCAAAACATATGTAACGCAAAGCCCAGGCTAACATACCAAGCCCAAGCATTTTTTTTACGCCAAGACGCACAAAGAAGATCGGCATAAGCGCCATAAACAACAGTTCGGAAATCTGCCCCAACGTTTGAACCCCGGCAGCCGATTTCATTCCCACTTCGTTTAGGAAAGGATTGGTGAAATTGTAATAAAATGCAAGCGGAATACAAATAGCAATCGAAGCTAAAAAGAACACCAGATAAGATTTGTTCTTCAATAAACCGATCGAATCCAACCCGATAATATCACCAAAAGATGTTTGCTGGCCTTTTTTAGCAGGAGGCGTATCAGGTAGGGCAAAACTTAATAACCCCAAAGCCAGTGAAGCCACTGAAGCCATCAAAAATGTTGAAGCTAAGGCTCCTTTTTGCTCCCATTGAAGCCACCCGATCACTAATCCTGCAACAATCCATCCGAACGTTCCGAAAATACGAACCGGAGGGAATTCTTTGGTGGTATCCTTCATTTGCTTAAATGAAACTGAATTAACCAATGCAAGGGTCGGCATATAAATAATCATATAGGCCAGTATTCCCGGGTAAAAGCCGGCGAAATCAGGCACTTTATATTCATAGTACATCAATGCCGCTCCAAGTAAATGCAGAACACCAAGAATTTTTTGCGCAGAAAAGTACTTATCAGCAATAAGGCCTATAATAAACGGGGCGATGATAGCTCCAAAAGACTGTGTTGCATAAGCCGTTGCACTTTGAACATCTGTGGAATGAAGTCCCTTTGTCAGATACGTACCCATTGTAACAAACCATGCTCCCCAGATAAAAAATTCGAGGAACATCATGGTGGATAATTTAACCCGGATACCTGCGGTCATGGTTTGTTTATTTTGATAACAATTTTATATCCTTATTTTTTTAAGGATAAAATATAGTTAACCATTGATTTGGCATCGTCTGTAGAAATGGTTGGGTGCGGGGCCATCGGAACCGTACCCCAGTGACCACTGCCTCCTTTGATAATCTTATTAGCCAGGGTATCAACATCAGATGAAGAATATTTTTTGGCCACATCCGCAAAAGCAGGGCCTATCAGTTTTTCCTGTTCTTTATGGCAGGTACCGCAATCTGACTTAGCGATCAACTGCGCGCCTGCTGCTGAAGGGGTACCGGCAGCTTTTTCTGTACCGTTATGACTTGCCGCTGTATCCTGCGCTGCATCAGAATTTGTTGTTGCAGCAGTTTTATTAGCTGCCGAGGTACTGTCGGCCGATCCATTGGTGGATTTATTGCCGCCGCAAGCAGCCAATGCAAGACTTAAGCCCAGAACGATGAATGTTTTTTTCATTTTAGATTGTATTATAGCTTGATTAAATTCGATTAGCGCAATTTATAAATTTTTTAGACTACAGGATTAGCTAATGGTTGTGTTTTATGTTTTGAACGCATATACAGCACCAAACCGCCAAAAGCAACTATTAAAACGAGTGGAATAACCAGCGTTGCCTGCAAGATTTTGGGTCCTGCGGTTGCATTATCACCATTAGCAGCTTTAACAATATCGTCATAGTATCTGCCCATCACAATTGTATATAATGACACCGCAAACATACCGGCACCACCCATCAGGTTAAGCCCCAAGGCGCCAGTTTTCGGAAGATTCTCGTTAACAAAGCCAAGCATAGTAGGCCAGAAATAACATACCCCCATGCCGAATATGATGGCTGCACCATAAATAGCCGGACCTGTAACCGTACTTAACAAGTATATTCCCAAAGCAGCCAATGTGGTTGATATTAGTAACAACACCTGAGGCGGAAAAAGTTTTAATACAGGTTTGGCAAATGCACGCCCTACCACCATTACACCGGTATCAAGTGTTAATATCAATATGGCATTATCGGTAACATTTTTAAGAAGCACATCGATCCATTGTCCGGTAAACAACTCCGTAATAGCTGTACCAAACATGCAGATAAACATGAAAATAAACAGTGGATTCAGAAGCGCCCTGTACATACCTGCAGTGGAAACACCCGAAGCAACACGTTCAGTAACAGGGAAATCCAATTTCGAAAATAAATAACCGTAAATAAGTGTTGGTATAAGCATTACACCAACTTGTATTTGCCAGCCAATGTTGATCTTGTTTAATAATAATACTATCAATGTACCTATAACGATACCACCAGGAAACCACAAGTGAAAATGGTTCAGCTTAGTTGTTTTCGTTTCAGGATATAAAGATGTTACAAGTGGGTTACAAGCCGCCTCAACAGTACCATTGGCTAAACCTACCAATAAGGTTGAAAAGAAAAGCGTCCAGTAACCTTGAGCAAAAATAGTAAGCAAAATGCCGGCGAGATGAAACACAAAAGCCATAACCAATAATTTTTTCATGCCGATCAAATCGACTATTATTCCACCAATCACCACGGCTAACGGAAAGCCCCAGAACGCTGTCGCCGTAATGGACGCTAATTGTGCTTTGTCCAACTGGAAATCGGTACCAAGTTTATTTAATATACCGGCACGGATACCGAATGATAATGAGGTAACTAACAATGACAGGCAGCTTGCCCGGAAAAGTTGTGTACGATTGATATTTTGCATGAATTCTATTTTAGGGTAAAATTGGTTCTTTAGTTTAAATATAAAAAGGTAAACCATTATTTCAATCCCAGCAAGCTGCGATTAAAAGTGTCGTCTGATCCGGAAGCAGCAAAATCGTCAAATGCTTTTTCCGTTACCCTTATAATATGGTCTTTAATAAATCCGGCGCCTTCTCTTGCACCATCTTCCGGATGTTTCAATGCACATTCCCATTCCAGCACTGCCCATCCGGTATAGTTATATTGAGTCAATTTACTAAAAATCCCTTTAAAATCAACTTGTCCATCTCCTAAAGACCGGAAACGCCCGGCGCGCTCAACCCAATTCTGGTAACCGCCATATACACCCTGTTTTCCTGTAGGATTAAATTCAGCATCCTTCACATGGAACATTTTAATCCGTTCGTGGTAATTGTCGATATATTCCAGGTAGTCCAGGCATTGCAATACGAAGTGTGAAGGGTCGTACAATAAGCAAGCCCTTTTATGCTGATTTACATGATCCAAAAACATCTCGTAAGTGATACCATCATGCAAATCTTCACCAGGATGAATTTCATAGCAAAGATCGATGCCACATTCTTCGTAATAATCCAGTATCGGTTTCCAACGTTTGGCTAATTCAGCAAAACCAGTTTCAACCAACCCGGCAGGGCGTTGAGGCCATGGGTACACCATCGGCCAAAGCAATGCACCGCTAAAAGTAACAGAGGCATTTAAACCTAAGTTTTGCGATGCCTTAGCAGCATATTTCACCTGCTGAACTGCCCATTTCTGACGTTCGGCAGGATTATTTTTATAAGCTTGTGGCGCAAATGCATCAAACAGCGTATCGTAAACAGGGTTTACCGCCACTAATTGACC
>Ga0207644_10001677_pt1 | contig 14280 bp, 14 predicted proteins | sample KBSS73metaG_FD_184326 | JGI IMG/M metagenome (GOLD analysis project Ga0207644, IMG submission 184326) | Switchgrass rhizosphere microbial communities from Kellogg Biological Station, Michigan, USA - KBS S7-3 metaG (SPAdes) (version 2) | ecosystem: Host-associated > Plants > Roots > Rhizosphere... | reverse complement strand
GAAGTTGCAGAACATGCCTTCGCCCATCGAGTCGAAGCTGCCGTCGCTGCCGCACAGGCACACGCTCGCCGTCACCATCAGGTTCTGGAACGCGTTCGCCTGGTTCGTGATCTTCCAGCTGTGCGCGATCGGCGCGGTGTAGCCGGCGGTGCGCAGCATCACTTCGGCGCCCTGGTAGGCGCACTCGCGCGCCATCTCGGGGAACATGCCGTCGTGGCAGATGATGAGCGCGAGCTTGACGCCCTTCGGCCCGTCAATCACCGGGATGCCAACGTTGCCCGGCTCCCACGCCTCGACCGGCACCCACGGATGGAGCTTTCTGTAGTAGAGAGCGACCTCGCCGCGGTCGTCGATGACGATGCCGGTGTTGTAGGGGTTGCCGTTCGGGTTGAACTCCATCAGCGAGAAGCAGCCCCAGAGCTTGTGCTCGACGCACGCGGCCTTGAAGGCGGCGACCTCGGGGCCGTCCATGCGGCACATCAGCTCGGGCGCCGTGCTCATCGACAGGCCATGCAGCGCGTACTCGGGAAAGACGACGAGGTCGAGCCCGGCGTTGTTGCGGCGCGCCTTGCCGACCATGGCGACGATGCGATCGGCCTGCGCCGCGAGATGCGCCGGCGTCTCGACGACCGGCAGCTGCAGCTGCACCAGGCCGATGACGACGCCGTTCGGCGACTTGTTGAGACCTCCGAGTCCGCTCATGAGGGTGCTTCCTATTTCACCGACGACAGCTCGCCGGGGCTGCCGCGCGCGACGCTGCCCGGGCGGCAGCTGATGACGAGGATGACCAGCGTCAGCACGTAGGGCACCGCGGCGAAGAGGTAATAGCCCTGGCTGACGCCGATCGATTGCAGCGCCGGCCCGATCGCGCCCGCGCCGCCGAAGAGGAGCGCCGCGCCGACGCAGCGCAGCGCGCTCCAGCGCGCGAAGATGACGAGCGCGACCGCGATCAGGCCCTGGCCGCTCGAGATGCCTTCGTTCCAGCTGCCCGGGTAGAAGAGCGTCAACGACGCGCCGCCGAGGCCGGCGATGGCGCCGCCGACGACAGTCGCGGCGATGCGGATGCCGTCGACCGAGTAGCCGAGCGCCTTGGTCGCGCTCGCCGAGTCGCCGGCGAGGCGGACGAGCAGGCCCCAGCGCGTGCGACCGAAGCCCCAGTGCATCGCGATCGCGAGGACGATGCCGAGCGGCAGCAGCGGATTGACTTGCAGCGCCGCCTGCACGACCGGCGAGTCGCTCCAGCCGCCGAGCGCGAGCGGCGGCAGCTGCGCCGCCTGCGGCTGGATCAACGGCTTGCCGAGATAGAAGGCGAGGCCGGTGCCGAACAGCATCAGGGCGATGCCGGTGGCGACGTCGTTGACGCGCGGCAGCGAGCAGAGCACGCCGTGCAGGAGCGCGAGCGCGGCGCCCGCGCAGGCGGCGAGCGCGACACCGAGCCAGGGCGAGCCGGTGAGGTACGCGCCGCCGAATCCGGCCATCGCCGAGAAGACGAGGACGCCTTCGAGGCCGAGGTTGATGCGGCCCGACTTCTCGGTCAGGCACTCGCCGAGGCTGACGAACAGGAACGGCACGCCGACGCGGAGCGCGCCGCCGACGATGGCGGCGAGGAACGGCACGAGCACGTCGCTCGTCATGTCACGCTCTCCTTGGCTGGCGCGATCGGCGCCGCCGGCTCGACCGGCTCGGGCGTCGCGCGCTGGCGCCACTTCTTCGCGACCGCCGCCCAGTCGACGCTGCGCAGCGACTCGCTCGCGAGGATCAGGACGAAGGCGATCCCCTGCAGCACCTGCACCGACGCGTCGGGCAGGCCGAGGCGGCGCTGCAGCAGGCTGCCGGCGGCGCCGAAGCCGCCGAACAGGATCGCGACCGGGATGATCGCGAACGGGCTCTGGCGCGCGATGAAGGCGACCAGGATGCCGGCGTAGCCGTAGCCGGCGATCAGCGACGCGTTGGCGTTGGTGTGGACCGCCGCGACCTCGACCGCACCGGCGAGCCCGGCCGCCGCGCCGCCGAGTGCACACGCGAGCAGGATCAGCCGATTCGCAGGCAGGCCGACGAGCTGCGCGGTGCGCGGGTTGCCGCCGACGACGCGGACCGCGAAGCCGCCCGGCGTGAAGGCGAGCCAGAGGCCGAGGCCGATGCAGGCGACGACGCCGAGCACGAGTCCCCAGTGCACGTCGGAGCCGGCGATGCCGCCGATCTGGAGCGCCTCGACGAGCGACCGCGTCGACGGCTTGTTGAGTGTCTTCGGGTCGCGCAGCGGCCCCTCGACGAGCTGCTTGAAGATCGCGATCGCGGTGTAGGCGAGGAGCAGGCTCGAGATCGTCTCGTTGACGCCGCGGTACTGGCGCAGCGCGCCGGCGAGAGCTATCCACGCCGAACCGATGGCCATGCCCGCAATGCAAAGCATCGCGGTGCCGACGATGTTGCCGGGCAGGGGGATCGCGTAAGGCAGCGCCGCGGCGGCAAGCCCGCCGAGGACGACCGCGCCCTCGCCGCCGATGATGATCAGCCCGGCGCGCGCGGGCAGCGCGACGCACAAGGCCGTGAGCATCAGTGGCGCCGCACGCTGCAGCGTGTTCTGCCACGAGAACCAGTCGCCGAACGCGCCCTTGAACAGGATCGTCCAGGTCTCGACCGGGCTCGCGCCGCCGAGCCAGACGAAGCCGCCGAAGAGCAGCAACGCGGCGGCCAGTGCGCCGACCGGCAGGCAGACGTCGAGGGCTCTCAAGTGATGAAGCCCCCGGGCTCGCGGCTACGCCGCAGCGCTACCCCCCGAGGGGGCCACGGCCGCGCTTGGGAGCGGCCCGGCGCTCGGCCGATCTTGCGCACGACGGTCCTCGTCTCACGCCGAGCCGATCACGCCTTCGACGAGGTAGTTCATCTTCTCGAGCTCGACGTCGGTCTGCTTCATCGTCTTGCCCGCGGTGATGACCGTGGCGCCCTTGTTGTCCTTCAGGCCGGCCGACCCGCCCGAGAAGATGTCGAAGGTGCCGGCGAGCATCTTCGCCTTGACGTCCTCGGCGTTCTTCTTGGCCGCGTCGGTGACCATCGGGCCGTACGGCGACATCTTGACGTAGCCTTCCTTCAGGCCGCCGCGCAGGAAGTTCGGGTGCGGCTTGCCCGCCTGCGCCGCGTCGATCACCGTCTTGTACGCCGTGAGCCAGTTCCACTCGGCGCCGGTCAGGTAGGCGTTCGGCGCGAGCTTGGCCTGGCTGGCGTGGTAGCCGCAGACCATCTTGCCGCGCTTGGCCGCGGTCTCGACGACGACCTTCGGCCCGTCGACGTGCATCGTGAAGACGTCGACGCCCTGGTCGGCCAGGCTGTTCGTCGCCTCGGCCTCCTTGACCGGCATCGACCACTCGCCGGTGAAGATCACCGTCGTCGTGATCTTCGGGTCGACCGAGCGCGCGCCCATCGTGAAGGCGTTGATGTTCTTGAGCACCTGCGGGATCGGCTTGGCGGCGACGAAGCCGAGCTTCTTCGACTTCGACATGTGGCCGGCGATGACACCGTTCAGGTACTGGCACTCCTCGACGTAGCCGAAGTAGCTCCCCGCGTTCTTCGGGTTCTTCTCGGTCCACAGGCCCCCGCAGTGCGAGAAGCGCACGTCGGGGAACTTGGGCGCGAGGACGAGGACGTGCGGATCGAAGTAGCCGAACGACGTCGCGAACACGACCTTGGCGCCGTCCTGCTGGATCATGCCGGTCATCGTCTTCTGCACCGCCGTCGTCTCGGGGACGTTCTCCTCCTCGACGACCTTGACGCCGGGCAACTTCTTGACCTCGACGACGGCCTGCGCCTGCGCCTGGTTGTAGCCGAAGTCGTCGCGCGGGCCGACGTAGATCACGCCGACGGTAAGCGGCTTGGCCTGCGCCAGGGCGCCCTGCATCGCCCACGGTGCGAGCGTCGAGAGTGTCCCCGCGGAGAGTTGGGCGAGGGCGCGGCGGCGGCTGGAGTCGTGGCGATCGGTCATGGCATTCCCTTGCTCTTTGGGTGATGCGCGTGCCGGCCTGACTCTGGTGCACGCGGCGGTATACCAGCGGTGGTTCGCAAGACGTGTGCCATCGAGGAGGCCTCGCGCGACGCCGGGCAACCGGCAATTGCGCCGGGGTCGACTTGCCGGTACACGTGTGACCTGCACCAAAACGGAGGAGACACCATGGCCCATCGCACCGCCTTGAGCACCTTGCGGGCGCTCGCGTTCGGCGTGCTGTCATTGGCTTCGTCGCTGGCCTTCGGCCAGGCGACGCGCCAGTTCAGCTTCGCGTACGACCAGCCGCCGACGACGGCCTACGGCATCGCCGCCAACATCTTCGACGCCAAGCTGAAGGAGCTCTCGGGCGGCAAGATGAGCATCAACCAGTTCCCGGGGGCGCAGCTCGGCCAGGAGCCGCAGATGCTGCAGAAGATGCGCGCCGGCGACATCGATTTCGTCATCACGTCGACCGCCAACGCCTCGACGCTGGCGCCGCAGGCAGGCGTGTTCTCGCTCCACTTCCTGTTCCGCGACCAGGCGCACCTGCAGAAGGCGCTTGCCGACCCGGCGATCGCCGCCGAGTTCCGGGCGCTGGTCAAGGACCAAGTCCAGGGCGCCCAGGTGCTCGGCCTGCTCACCATGGGCCTGCGCAACATGTACAGCAAGCAGGAGGTGAAGTCGGTCGACGACATCAAGGGCAAGAAGGTGCGCGTGCAGGCGACCAAGACCGAGGACACCCACTTCCCGGCCTACGGCGCGCAGACGGTCCACATGCCGTTCGGCGACGTCTACACGTCGCTGCAGACGGGCGTCGTCAACGTCGCCGAGAACGGCATCAACGTCTACCTCGCCAACAAGCACTACGAGGTCGCGCCGGTGCTGTCGATCACCGAGCACGAGGCCAACAACAATTGCATGTGGGTCAGCGACAAGACCTGGAACAGCCTGACGCCGGAGCAGCAGCGCTGGGTGCAGGCGGCAGCCGACGAGGTTTCGAGGACCGAGCCCGCGATGGCGATGAAGCTCGAGAAGGACTCGGCCGACAAGCTCAAGTCGATCGGCGTCAAGGTCGTCGAGAACGTCGACAAGAGCGGCTTCATGAAGGCCGCGACGCCGGTGCAGGACCAGCTCGCCGCCGAGCTCGGCCCGCACGCGGTGAAGCTGCTCAAGATGGTGCGCGAGCTGAAGTAAGCCTGTTGCCGCGCCGTCCCGGCGCCGAGCCCGGGGCGGCGATCCTGCCGACGACGAGAAGCCCGAATGGCCGACTACCGCGCCCTGATCCTGCAACGACATCGACAGCTCAAGTGGAAGGCGTTCGACTGGCTCGAGGCCGGCCTGATGATCCTCTGCGGCGTGTGCATCTCGATGTTCACGCTCGCCGTCTTCCTCGACGTCCTGACCCGCACGATCGGCACGCCGTGGCTCTGGCTGCAGCAGGTCACGACCGCCTTCTTCGCCTGGGGCGTCTTCGTCGGCATGGCGGCGGCGACGCGCCGCAACGACCACTTCTACCTGACCGAGATCACCAAGCGGATGACCGGCGCGCCACGCTCGACGATCGAGATCGCGAACCGGCTCGTCGTCCTCGTCGTCGCTGCGCTGCTGGTCTGGTTCGGCACCAAGAACGCGTTGCTCGACCTCGGCAGCTACCGGATGCCGTCGCTCATTCCGCTGACGGTCTACACGGCGATCGTGCCGATCGCCGGCGTCCTGATCTTCCTGTTCACGCTCGAGCAGCTGATCTGCGGCTGGCAGAACGGCTTCGAAGGCCCCGAGGACCGCGACGACACGCGCGAGGCGGTGCTGTGAGGGGGGTGCGATGAGTCCCGCGGCAGTCCTGATCCTGATGACGGTGCTGTTCCTGGCCTTCGGCTACATGGGCGTGCCGGTGTCGTTCGCGCTCATCGCCGGCGTGCTGGTCGCGACGGCGCTCACCCCGATCAGCATGCAGTCGATGGTCGGCCAGCTGTTCCACGGCATCGACTCGGAAACGCTGCTCGCGGTGCCGTTCTTCCTTCTCGTCGGCGAGCTGATGGCGTCGTCGGACGTCGCGACGCGGATGATCCGGCTCTCGCAGACGCTGGTCGGCCACCTGCGCGGCGGGCTGGCCCAGGTGGTGACGCTCTTCAGCATGTTCTTCGCCGGCATCTCGGGCTCGTCGACCGCCGACGTCGCCGTGCTGAGCCGAACGATCGCGAAGGACATGGACCGCGAGGGCTACGACCGCGCCTTCACCGCGGCGCTGATCGCGTCGGCGTCGACGATGGCCAACCTGATCCCACCGAGCATCATGGCGGTCGTCTACGGCGCCACCGGCAACGTCTCGATCGGCGGCCTGTTCCTCGCCGGCGTCGTCCCGGGCGTGTTGATCGGCATCGGCCTGATGATCTACAGCTACTTTTGGGGCCCGGTCGGCGTCCTCAAGAAGCGAGCGCCGCTGACCGAGGTGATCGTCGCCGCGCGCGGCTCGGCGCTGCCGCTCGTCATCCCGGTGATCATCATGGGCGGCATCCTCTCCGGCTGGTTCACGCCGACCGAGGCCGGGATGATGGCGGCGATATACATCCTCGTCGTGCTGATCCCGGTCCTCAACCGCGGCCACGTCAAGGAGCTGCCGCGCGACTTCATGTACGCCGGTCTGCTCTATTCGCTGCCGCTCGCCGCGGTGGCGGGCGCATCGGCGTTCGGCTGGATGGTCGCCTACCTGCGCGGGCCCGACATCGTCGCCGGCTACATCACCGCGTTCGCCGGAACCAACGGCGCGATGATCATGTTCCTGCTCGTCTGCGTCTTCATCATCGTCGGCGACTTCATCGACGCGGTGCCGGCGATCATCATCTTCATGCCGATCATCAACAAGCTGACGGCGGTCGGCGACATCAGGCCGCTCCACATGGGCGTGGTCATCATCACGACGCTGGTGTTCGGCCTGATCACGCCGCCGTACGGCCTGTCGCTCCTGGTCGCGTCGAAGTACGTCGGAGTCGGCTTCGGCAAGGCGGTCGTCCGCTCGCTGCCGCTCTACGTCGTCTTCCTGCTGACGATCGCCTTCGTCGTCCTCTTCCCCGACATCGTCCTCTGGCTGCCCAAGCAGTTCCTGCCCGAATCGGTCGGCTGCTTCAAGGCGCCGGGCGGCTCGGGATTCATCTGCCCCTGAACCGACTCGAGCGAGGTTCGACCATGCATGCCTTTGCTGCCTCCGCGGCGCCCTTCGGCGTCCACCCGCTGACGCCGAAGCTCGGCGCCGAGATCTCCGGGCTCGATCTCGCGCGTGGCATCGCGCCCGACGACTTTCGCGCGCTCTACGACGCCTTCCTTCGCTACCAGGTGCTGGTCTTCCCGCCGCACGACCTGCCGCCGGCGGCGCAGGTGGCCTTCGCGCGCCAGTTCGGCGAGGTGCAGGTGCACGTGATGACGATGTACCACGCCGACGGCTTCCCCGAGCTGTACCGGCTCTCCAACCTCGACGCGAACGGCAGGCCCGACGGCAAGCACCCCGACAAGGGGACGCTCTACTGGCACACCGACGGCTCGTGGCGGCGCGTCACCGGCCAGGCGACGATCATCTACGGCGAGATCGTCCCCGAGACCGGCGGCGAGACGCATTTCTGCGACATGTACGGCGCCTATGAGCGGCTGAGCGATGCCTGGAAGCGGCGAATCGCGGGGCTGCGCGCGGTCCACAACCTCGACTTCTCGCGCACCCGCCGCCACGGCACCGACCTGATGACGGAAGCTCAGAAGAAGGAGGCGCCGCCGGTCGAGCATCCGATCGTCCGCCGTCATCCCGAGACCGGGCGCACGTGCCTGTATCTCGGCGATCACGCCGAATGGATCGTCGGCATGCCGTACGACGAAGGGCGCGCTCTCATCGACGAGCTCAACGCGCTCGCCGTCCATCCCGACCTCACTTACGAGCACCACTGGCAGCCGCATCAGCTGATCGTCTGGGACAACCGCTGCCTCATGCACCGCGCCACCGAGTACGACCCGCGGACGCAGTCACGCGTCGTGCGCCGCTGCACCGTGCTCGGCGAAGAGCCGGCCGCCGCGGTGGCCTAGCGCGAGCTCGCTCGTTCTCCCCCGATGCGCGGCCGAGCCGGCCGCGTGCCGGTCGTGCTTCAACTTTCTTCACGCACGCTCCGGCACGAACGGCAGCCCACGCGTCTTCGCTTCGCTGACAATCGGCCTATGCCGACCGGCCTCGACAAGTTCCTGCTCCTCGTCGCCCTGCCCGCGGTGGTGATCGCCTCGCTGGTCGAGGCGATCGTCCTCGCCCGCGTGCGCTCGTACGACTGGCGCGCCAGCGCGGTCTCGCTGTTCGACCTGTTCGCGCGAGTCGCCGTGCAGATCTTCCTGCCGCTGTCGATCGCGACGCCGCTGATCGCGCTCGCGTTCAGGCATCGCATCGGCGACATCGCCCTCGACAGCGCCGCCGCCGTGGCCGCGCTCTTCATCGGCCAGGAGTTCTGCTACTACTGGTTCCACCGTGCCGCGCACCGCGTCCGCTGGTTCTGGTGCAACCATGCCGTCCACCATTCGGCGAACGAGCTGAACCTGTCGGCGGCATACCGCATCGGCATCCTGAGTCGCGCCAGCGGCAGCGCGGTCTTCTACGTGCCGCTGATCTGGTTCGGCTTCGACCCGAAGGTCGTCTTCGCGATGCTCTCGCTCAACCTGCTCTACCAGTTCTGGATCCACGCGACCTGGATTCCGAAGCTCGGCTGGCTCGAGTACGTGCTCAACACGCCGTCGGCACACCGCGTCCACCACGCCGCCAACCTCGAGTACCTCGACGCCAACTACGGCGGCGTGCTGATCGTCTTCGATCGCCTGTTCGGCACCTACCGCGCCGAGCGCGACGACGTGCCGTGCCGCTACGGCCTGGTCGTGCCGATGGTCGGCTACAACATCCTCCACATCGAGATGCACCAGTGGCGCACCCTCGCCCGCGACCTGCTCTCGGCACGCAGCCTGCGCGCCGTCGCCGGCTACCTGGCGATGCCGCCCGGCTGGCGCCCCTACGGCCGCGGCGCGACGACCGAAGACCTGCGCGCCGATGCGGCCCGGCTGGCGGCCTGCGCCGGCACGAACGCGGCGGCGAGCGCCGGCACCGAAGCGAGCCCGCGCGCGGGCTCCGCTTCCTCGGGAATCGCGACGGCCTGATCCGGCGCGGCGGTCAAGCGCCGCGGTCGAGCAGGGTCACCCATCGCGGTCACGTGTCGCGCGGCGCCGACGCACGCGACGCGCCCGATGCTCCGCCCCTGCGGCGCTTCGCCCGCAGCGAGGTTCAGCGTGCCGCGCGATCGCGCGCCGCCTGCAGCGTGTGCAGCGTGATCTTCCTGACCTCGGCCTTGCTCTGCTCGATGTGCGTCTTCAGCAGCAGCTGCGCTTGGTCGGCCTTCTTCTGCATGACCGCGCGCAGGATCTTGGCGTGCTCGACGTACGTCGCCTCGACCCGGCTCGCGCGCGTGAAGTCGAGGTGGCGAATGATGCGGATCCGCTCGGTGACGTCCCAGTGGACCCGCGCCGTCTCGTCGTTGCCGGCGGCGCGGACAAGCGCGGCGTGGAACTGCTCGTCGTGCCGGCCGACGGCGCGCGAGTCGGCGAGGCGCTCGGCCGGCGCGACCAGCCAGATCGCCTTCAGCGCGTCGAGCTCGGCCGGCGTGTCGGCGCGCGCGCACAGGCGCGCAATGCTCGCCAGCTCGAGGACGACGCGCAGGTCGTAGAGCTGCTCGAGGCGGCCGAAATCGATCGGCAGCACGTACCAGCCGAGCTTCGACTCGACGCCGAGGAAGCCCTCGTCGCGGAGGCGAAACAGCGCCTCGCGCACGGGCGTGCGGCTGACGCCGAGGCGCTGGCCGAGTTCGGCCTCCGAGAAGCGATCGCCGGCGACGAGCTGGAAGTCGTGGATCTGCGCCTTGAGCGCGTCGTAGACGTGATCGGCGAGCTTGCCGGCGCGAGGAGGCGGCGCGAGAGGGCCGTCGGTACGGATCGTTGCGAGGCTCATCGGCGCGCCCCGCAGCCTGACGCCGCGCCGGCGCGTCGGCGCGAGCGCGCCGTTGGGCGCATCGGCGCGCTGCCTCTCATGGCGCGATCGCGCTGACATGGGCGGCGACGACGCGCCAGCCGGCGGCGAAGCGGACCCAGGTCTGGCTTTGGCGCCCGACCTTCGCCTTGCCGTCGCGATGAAACTCGGTCATCGCGGTGGCGAAGTCGCGTCCGAAGGTCGTAATCACGGTCCGGGCGAGCGTTCGTGCCAGGCCCGCGCTCGGCCGCGAGGTGCGAAAGGCGCGGATCGCGTCGATGCCGACCAGGTTCTCGCCGGCGCCGTAGCGCACCGTCGACGGCGACGGCCAGAAGAGCTCGTCGAGGACGTCGATCCGGTTGTTGACGAGCGCGTCCTCGTAGCGCGCGAACACCGCCGTCACCTCGGCGACGACGTCGGGCAGGTTGATCGCGACGTCGCTCACGACGCGGCCGCGGCAGCGACGGGCGCGCGCGCGACGCCGGCGCGCTGCAGGTGATGGGCGACGCGAAGGACGAGGTCCTCGCGCCACGGCGCGGCGACGAGTTGGACGCCGATCGGCATCGTCGCGTGGCAGCCCCAGACCGGAACGGCGCAGACCGGCAGGCCGATGAAGGAGATCGGCTGGGAGAGAAGGCCCAGGCTCGGCCGCGCCGGCAGGCGCTTGCCACCGACCTCGATCCACTCGCTGCCGATCGCCGGCGCGACGCACGGCGTCGCCGGCGCGATCAGGACGTCGACGTCGCGCAGGACCTCGGCGACACGCAGCGCGAACCAGCGGCGCAGGCGCTGCGCGTGGACGATCCACGCCGCCGGCAGCAGCGCGCCGGCGAGGAAGCGGTCGCGCGAGAGTGGCTCGAAGTCGGCGGCGCGGCGACGCAGATCGGCGAGATGGAGCGAGCCGCCTTCCGAGTTGGTGATCAGGAATGCGGCGGCGCGAGCCCGGTCGACGTGCGGCAGATCGACGCGGCGATGAGCGCCGAGGGCGGTCGCGACGCGGTCGACGGCGGCGCGCGCCGAGGCGTCGGCGTATTCGCTGAACCAGCCGCCGAGGACGCCGACGCGAAGGCCGTCGATCGGCTCGCCGAGGCTGGGCGCGGTCGGCGCGACCGCGCGATCGGCGCACGCCGGGTCGGCGCGGTCGATTCCCTGCAGCGCGTCGTAGACGAGCGCGAGGTCGTGCGCCGAGCGCGCGAACGGGCCGAGGTGATCGAGGCTGGCGACGAACGGATACGTGCCGGTGCGCGGCAGCCGGCCATAGGTCGGCTTCAGCCCGAAGACTCCGCACAGCGACGCCGGTACGCGGATCGAGCCGTTGGTGTCGGAGCCAAGGCTGACCGGGACCTGGCCGGCGGCGACCGCAGCCGCCGATCCGCCCGACGAGCCGCCTGCCACGCGCGCGAGGTCGTGCGGATTGCGCGTCGGACCGTCGTGCGAGTTCTCGGTCGTGAAGCCGTAGGCGTACTCGTCCATGTTGAGCGCGCCGACGAGGACCGCGCCGGCGGCCTCGAGGCGCGCGACGAGTGGCGCGTCGGCCGCGGCCGGGGCGTGTTCGCGCTCGATCTTCGAGCCGGCGCGGGTCGCGAGGCCGGCGATGTCAAACAGGTTCTTGACGGCGAACGGAACGCCGGCGAGCAGCCATCGGGCGCGTGCCGCGGCGCCCCCGTCGGCTCGTTCGCCGGCCGGTGGCTCGCCCGCCGGGACGCGCGCGCCGGCCTCGAGTCGTTCGTCGATGAACGCGGCGCGGGCGCGGGCGCGCGCGGCGAGGACGTCGGTGAAGGCATTGATCGCCGGATCGGTCGCGGCGATGCGGGCCAGGCTCGCCTCGGTCATCGCCGCGGCGGTGACGGCGCGGGCGTGCACCGCGTCGGCGATCGCCGCGGCAGAGCCGTCGAGCAGCGCGGCGGCGTTCATCGCGGCTGAGCGACACCCGGCGCTTGCACCTCGTGCGGACCGATCGGCGTGAATACCGGCGCCGGGTCGTCGGCGCTGCCGAGCGGCATCGCCAGCACGGACTCGGCAAGGTCGGCGGCGAGCCCGAAATAGGCGAGGACGCCGAGCCGATGCTCGGCCGCGAGCGGCAGGTCGAGAGCGGCCGCCGCCGCGTCGACATACGCCTCGATGCGTTGCGGATCCATCGCGCGGGCTCGCGTTCGCGGACCTCGGCTCAGCGCCGGACTTCGCGCTGGAAGATCTCGAGGCTCTTCTTCTTCGCGGCGATGAAGCCCGGCTCGGAGAGCGTCGCGACGGTGCGCGGGCGCGGATCGGTGTACGGCAGGATCTCGGCGACCCGCGTCGGCCGCTTGGTCAGGAGCAGCACCTGGTCGGCGAGGTAGACCGCTTCCTCGAGATCGTGCGAGACGAGCAGCATCGTCGTCCCCGTCTGCATGAAGACTTCCTGCAGCTTCTCGCGGATGAAGAGCGTCATCTCGAAGTCGAGCGCGGAGAACGGCTCGTCGAGGAAGAGGACCTCGGGACCGGGCGCGAGCGCGCGCATGATCGACGCCGTCTGCTGCTGGCCGCCCGAGAGCTCGTACGGATAGCGGTGCAGGTCGAACTTGACGTCGAACGACGCGACCAGTTCGGCCATGCGGCGGTCGACCACGGCCTTCGAGCGGCCCTCGAGCTTGAGCGGATAGGCGATGTTGTCGATCGTCCGCATCCACGGGAACATCGCCTCGCGATAGTTCTGGAAGACGTAGCCGATGCGGGTGTCGGCGAGCGACTTGCCGTCGAAGAGGATCTGGCCCGAGTCGATCGGGATCAGGCCGGCGATCATGTTGATCAGCGTCGACTTGCCGCAGCCGTTGGGGCCGAACACCGAGACGATCCTGTGCTTCGGGATGTCGAGGTCGAAGTCCTCGTAGAGCGGCCAGCCGGCGAAGTACTTGGTCAGGCCGCGGATCGTGATGTGCGTCCCGGCCGGCCCGGGCTCGAACGGCCGGATTGGAACGTCGGCGACGACCGGCGCGTTGAGAACCTCTGTCATCTCCCGCTCCAGTGGACGATCTTCCGCTCGGCGACGAGGAAGAGCACGTTGAGCGCGTAGCCGAGCGCGCCGGCGGCGAGGATCGCCGCGTACATGCTCTTGACGTTGAGCACCTGCTGCGCGTCGATGATGCGGTGGCCGAGGCCGCTGTCGGAGCCGATGAACATCTCGGCGACGATGACGATGACGAGCGCCATCGACACCGCCGAGCGCAGCCCGACGAACGTCGGCTGCAGGCTCTCCCAGATCAGCACGTCCCTGAACACCTGGCCCCGAGACGCGCCCATCACGCGCGCCGCCATGACGCGCTGCTTTCTCGCGTTGATGACGCCGTAGGCGCTGTTGAAGACGACGATGAGGAGCGCGCCGAAGGCGGCGATCGCGACCTTGTTGATGTCGGAAACGCCGAAGATCAACAGGAAGAGCGGGATCAGCGCCGACGACGGCGTCGAGCGGAAGAAGTCGATCAGGAACTCGACGCTGCGGTACGCCTTCTCGTTGCTGCCGAGGACGACGCCGAGCGGAACGCCGATGACGGCGGCGATCAGGAACGCCTCGAGCGTTCGCAGTACGGTGACCGCGAAATCGGTGAGGAGCGGCCCGCCGGCCAGGCCGCTGAAGAGCGCGCCGAGCGTCGCCGCCGGCGTCGGCAGGAGGATCGGCTTGATGATGCCGAGGCGGACGACGAGGTCCCAGGCGACGAACAGGATCAGCGGTCCGACGACGGGCAGGAGGCGCTTCCAGTCGAAGCGCTGCGCCGCAGCGCCCGCGACGTCGGAGGGCGCGCTCCAGGGCGCGGCGACGCTGGTGGCAGAGGCGTCGGCCATGGCTCAGGCCTTGAACAGCATCGGCTCGACGACGACGCGCTTCTCGAAGATGCCCTTGTCCGAGAACAGGTCGTAGAACTTCTGGAAGTAGGCGACGTCGCTCGCCTTGAACTCGTGGTAGAGCATGTAAGAGGCTAGCGGCACTTCGGCCGTGAGCGGCCCCTCGATCGCGGTGTAGCCCTTCATGAACTGGCGCGCCTCGTCGGGCTTCGTTCGCACGAGCTCGATGCCGCGCGCGTACGCGGCGATGAATTTCTTCGCCTCGGCCGGGTACTTCTTGATGAACTCGGTCGTCAGGCTCGCGGAGCCGCCGTGCCAAGGCGCCTGCGGGTCGCCGAGGATGTAGTGGGCGACGACTCCCGCCTCGAGGACGCGCGTGGTGCCGTTCAGGCGGCCGACGGTGCCGGTCGGCTCGAGCGTGTAGACGGCATCGATCTGGCCGGCGGCGATCGCCGCG
>Ga0207644_10001676_pt1 | contig 14284 bp, 11 predicted proteins | sample KBSS73metaG_FD_184326 | JGI IMG/M metagenome (GOLD analysis project Ga0207644, IMG submission 184326) | Switchgrass rhizosphere microbial communities from Kellogg Biological Station, Michigan, USA - KBS S7-3 metaG (SPAdes) (version 2) | ecosystem: Host-associated > Plants > Roots > Rhizosphere... | reverse complement strand
AAACCTTTATTGAAAGCAGTCGCGTATATAAAAGGCTTGAAAGAAGAGCCCGGCTGCCTCGAAGCAGTGGCCACGTTGAAATTTCCGTCAATATTTTTATCAAAATAATCGCGTGAACCCACCATAGAGAGAATCTGTCCGGTTTTTGGGTCGATAGCCACAAGTGCCGCATTGCCTCCGTTCCAATCCTTCTCATTTTTGAGCGCGCCTTCCTTGACTATCTCTTCCGCTTTGGACTCGAGGTCATAATCCAATGTGGTAGTAATTTTTAATCCTCCGCGCTCCACAAATTCACTGCCATATTTTTCTTCCAGATAATCTTTGATGAAAAATACGAAATGCGGGGCCTTTATGCCTTTAGTGGCTTGAGGAGCGAAGGCTACCGCTTCATTTTCGGCTTCGTCATATTGTTCTTTAGAAATAAAACCAAGCGCCAATTCCCGCGAGAGCACCAAATTCTTTCTGGCCTCCAACTTATCCCTGTGTTTGCCATAAGGAGACAGATACGTCGGCGACTGGGGAATAGAAGCCAGGTACGCCGCTTCGGCTATGGTCAGGTCTGACGGTGTTTTATTAAAATAACTCTGGCTGGCCTCTTCGATGCCATAGACGTTGCCGCCGTAGGGGACTTCGTTCAAATAATACTGCAGGATTTTTTCTTTTGACAAAGCCTTGTCTATCTTAATAGCGAGCACAATTTCCTTTATTTTTCTGGTAAGAGATTTTTCCTGGGTCAGCAGCGTATTTTTTACCAGCTGTTGGGTAATAGTAGAGCCTCCTTGCGTGCGGCCAGTGCCAAAAACGTCCGCCAAAATAGCGCGCAGTATGGATTTTAACCTGATACCCCCGTGGTTATAAAATTCGGAATCCTCAATAGCGACCGTTGCGTTTTTTATGTTGGCACCCATGGCCTCAAAAGGAATGTCTGTCCGTTTGACGTTTTGCTGCAGGTCGTAAAGCAGGACTTCGCCGGTCCGGTCGTATATCTTGGTGGAGTTGGTTACTTTTCTATCTTCAAACGAATTGAAATCCGGGATTTTTAAAGATACCAGCCACACGGTCAGCAAACTTCCGAACAAAATAATAATGCCGGCGCCCAAAAGGCCTACATTTTTCCAAAAGTATTTGCGGTGCCTCATTCTGGTCCAGGCTTTCTTAAATTTACCGAACATTTTCCAATTATACCAGAAAATATGCTATACTCCGAATATGAAAAAAGCTGACGACAGCGGCAAGATTGAAGAGCTCTTGACCCGCGGAGTCGACAAAATCTACCCTTCCAAAGAAAGCCTCGAAAAAATATTACGCTCCGGCAAAAAATTAAAACTCTATCAGGGCTTTGACCCTACCGGCGACAAATTACATTTGGGCCATATGGTCGGCCTGCGCAAACACCGACAGTGGCAGGACCTGGGCCACGAAGTTATTTTTCTAATCGGAGACGGCACCGGGCAGGCCGGCGACCCCACCGGCAAAAAGAAAACCCGAGAAATTTTTTTTACCCAGAAGGAGCTGCGGCAAAACGCGAGAAATTATCTTTCTCAAGCTTCCAGAATTGTGCGGTTTGACGGCCCCAATCCGGTCAAGATAATGTACAACGGCGACTGGCTGAACAAGCTCCATCTTGTGGACATTTTAAATATAGCCGGCCATTTTTCCGTGCAGCAGCTGATAGAAAGAGATATGTTTCAAGAGCGCTTAAAAAACGGGATTTCTATTAATTTGCGGGAATTCTTATATCCGCTTTTGCAGGGTTATGATTCAGTGCATATGAAGGTGGACCTGGAGCTGGGGGGTTCCGACCAGACCTTCAACATGCTCGCGGGCCGGACGCTGATGAAAGGAATGCTAGGCCGGGGAAAATTCGTCATGACTACGCCCCTTCTCTCAGATTCAAAAGGGGTCAAAATTGGCAAGACCGAAGGCAACGTCATTGCGCTCACCGACAAACCCGACGAACTCTTCGGCAAGATAATGGCCTTGGGCGATGACGCTATCATTCCATTGTTTACGCTTTTGACGGACGTGCCGCTTCTCGAGATAAAATCTTTTGATATCAAAAAAGACGCCATGACCCTAAAAAAACGGGTAGCGAGGCTCCTCGTAGAGGCTTTGAACGATGAAAAAGCAGGCAGACTAGCTGAACAAAATTTTGCCAATACTTTCCAGAAAAAAGAAACACCAAGCGATATAGAAGAAATAAGAAATGCCGAGGACGCGCTGCGTACGGTCGCCGTAAACAAAATCGCTGCATCAATTTCTGCCGCCCGCCGGCTGTTTGACGCAGGAGCAGTCACAGACCTTACGGATAATAAAAAAATCACTTCCAAAGACAAATTTAAAAGCGGGCATGTTTACAAAATAGGCAAACACCGTTTTATAAAAATTAAATGAATTAAAAAACCCCGCCGGCGCGGGGAGTTTTTAACTGTATCTGCTTTCCGGGTCTTCTTCCTCTAACCCGAAATCTTCAACGGGTTCTTCGGTTGCAAATTCAGTGTCATCGTCTTCGTAACCGTTCATCTTGAAATCTCCTTCAAAACCTTCATCCTCGTCGTAACTCATAAAAAATCAAAAAAATATTGATATCTTTATCATGCGACCTTATAATGCCTACTTTGTAGCAAAAAGGAAAAAACTTGGCAATAGGCAAAAGGCTAAAATGTGGATAACTCCTTCTCCTATACTCTTATATAAGCAAAGGCTGTCAGTGCGACTGCGATAGCGTCCAACTCATCGTCCGAGGCCATCGATTTATCGACTGCAAGGAGCATTTTTAGCATTTTATTTATCTGTGCTTTATCTGCCTTCCCGTCGCCAGTGGTGGCGAGCTTTATCTGGGGAGGGGAAGCTTCAAAAATTTTAAGGCCTGCTTGCACGCTTTCATATATTATAACCCCGCGCGCTTCGGCCACGCGCATGGCCGTCTTTTGATTGGTGTTTATAAAGAGGGTCTCAATAGCCAAAACCTCCGGCTTGTATTTTTTTATCACGTTTCCCGCTTCTTCACCGATGAGTTTTAATCTTTCGGGAAATTCTAGTTTCAGCGGAGTTTTGAAACATTCCGAAAAAATTACCTGCTCTTTACCTTGCTTGGTTTTTTCCAAAACAGCGATGCCTAGCCGCTCGTACCCCGGGTCTATACCTAAAATTCTTGTCATTTAAATAGTTTAACACTTTTGCCAACATGGGGATAACACGCTTGCCTTCTTTCTCTCGGTATGTTTTGATTTAATTGAACAGTTACGGGGCGTGCTCAGCCAAGAGACGCTCCGTCCAAAAGGATATAGCAAGATGCAACGTTCAATTCCTGGTGGCACGACCACCACGACGATCGTTTACTCGAACCCGGACGGCGCAATTACGGCGAACTAGGCCGCAAAGGATAACGAGGTGGGTTGGAGACCAAAGATCGCTCCAGCGACGGATGGGCGGCCGTTGTTCCGCCCAAAACAGTATTCTTGCTATTCTCAAGAAACTTGCTGGTTTTATATCAGCAATATCACAATCACACACTCAATGAATGCACACTGGCATTCTGGGTGTGTTTTTCGTTAAAAAGATTAAGATCTTTTTCTATATCAATTTACTTTGTTTCTTGGGAGAAAAATCAAAGCTCAAATGCTCGTATGCTTTTTGGGTAGCCACCCGGCCGCGCGAAGTTCGCTCCAAAAGGCCGAGCTGGATTAGGTACGGCTCTATCACTTCTTCCACCGTGGCCTCCTCTTCAGACATAGCGGCGGCTATGGTCTTGAGGCCCACCGGGCCCCCGCCGAATTTTCCGATTAAAATCTCCAAAAATTTTCGGTCGGAAGAATTTAGCCCGAGCTCATCCACGGCGAGCATATTCAAGGCGTCTTTGACGGTTTGCTTATCCAGCGGCTTCTTGTTTACTTGCGCAAAGTCGCGCACTCTTTTTAAAAAATAGTTTGCCGTGCGCGGTGTAAACCGGCTCCTTTTGGAAATTTCCTCTAGTGCTTCAGCATCGAGTTCGGCATTCAAGAGACGGCTCGAGCGTTCAATTATTTTTCCTATTTCTTCATTGGAATAAAATTCCAGCCGGAATACTCCGCCTGAGAAACGCGAACGGAGTGGCGCGGAGATGAGAGCCGCACGGGTAGTTGCGGCGATTAGCGTAAACGGCGGCAAGTCGAGCTGGATAGTACGAGCCGATGGGCCTTTGCCGATGATGATGTCGAGCACGCCGGATTCCATAGCCGGGTAAAGTATTTCTTCCACCATTTTATTGAGCCGGTGGATTTCATCTATAAATAGTATGTCACCAGCGGCCAGGTTGGTGAGGATGGAGGCCAAGTCGCCCACTTTTTCGATGGCCGGCCCGGAAGTTATTTTCATTTGCCGGCCGGTTTCTTTGGCAATCAGGTGAGCGAGGGTAGTCTTACCGAGGCCGGGCGGGCCATAAAAAAGTATATGTTCCGGTATATGGCCGCGGCCAGAAGCGGCCTCGAGGAGGATTTTTACGTTGTCTTTTATGTGTTTTTGGCCTATATATTCTTTCCAGGTATTTGGACGGAGGGTTTGGTCCAGATAAGAATCGTCGTTTTTTTTATTGGTTTGTTTGGGTAGGGTAGTTGACATTTTTATTATAATATGCTATATTGTAATAGTAGGGGTTTTATCAACAGGCTATCAACATAGCTATCAACATTATAGCACTTTCCCCGTTTTAGGTTATTTTATATGTAGTAAAATAATCATAGAGTTCTTCATTTTTTAAGAGGGCATTAATCTCTAAGCAATCAGCCATCGGTTATATGATTTTGCGTAGGACGTAATGGCTAGATTTATCTTGCTGGTGCTATCCTATAATAATTTATTACTTTTGTAGCTTAGCTTCAAAAGGATTGTTTAGAGATTAATGCTTTTTTATTTCCTTAGGGCAGCCGCTTTATGGAAGTTATTCTACTAAGGTACGCTCGGAGAGGTCTCACGGCCACTCCCTTTGTGGCACCCAGAGTATCTATTATTTGTCCGTTCCCAATATACATTACAACATGCCCAGGGTTGGGACCGTTCCCATCTGGGTCCGGGTGGCCCAGCAGGTCTCCAACTTTAAGGGGAATACCGTTTATTATTGTGCCGTCGGCGTTTCTGCTGGTGACTCGTTCGCTACGATTAAATATTCCTACAGTAGTTCCTCCAGGATTCGGCAATCCGGCACAGATGTAAACTTGAGACACAAAAGAAGAGCAATCAATATATGCTATTCCTCCGCTCACCGTATTCCTTCTATTTTGGTCATACGACGAATGACCTATGAAGGACTGGGCTATTGCCGGAAGTGCCGTGGGTCCTCCACCATTGCATTGTATGCCGAGGTTTGTTAAGTCGCCCCGGCCTATGGATCTGTACTGTACAGCTGGGTCAAGATTTTCGGGCCATATGTCAACATCTCGTATTTCAACCGATAGTTGGGTCCCCGCTATATCCACTTTCGTATTAAGCAAATCCGGATTAATCGTATTTAAGAGCGTGTAAGCACCGAGCGCGAGCAGAAGCCCGAGCAGGGCCTCCCGTATCCTGTCCTTGCCGGCTTCTTTGCCGGAGATGAGCTCGCTCGTCATGTATTCCACACCTCCGATGACAATCATTATGACTGCAAGCACGGCGCAAAAGCCGATGAAGAGCCTGATAATTATATTTAAATATTTCCCGAGAGCTTCGGTGCTCTTGGAAGAGTCTGTGTTAAAAGTGGAAAGCTTGCCGCCTACACAATCACTTCCGGCCGTTTTGCTATCGCAGGGAATAGGCGTCAGAAGGTTATATTTTATGGGCTGAGGCTGCTCCGCGGAGGCAAAATGCGACGGTACAAAAATACCAAAGAGAGCAAGGGCCAGATACGATGAGATTACAACTTTTTTAAAATTATTCTTCATTTAAGTCCACTACGCTTTGAACTTCTTCGATAGAAGTAACCCCGTTTAAAATCTTCACCATGCCATCCTGGCGCATAGAGAGTATGCCTTGAGAACGCGCCACTTTTTTTATTTCCCGCTCACTGGGGTTTTCCGGGATTATCTGTTCAATGGCTTCATCGGTTTTAATAGCTTCAAAAATTCCGATTCTGCCCCTAAATCCGGTATTGTTGCACTTGTCGCAGCCGACCGACGCAAAAATTTTGTAAGGCGAAGCCGGGTCTATATTGTAATTTTTAAGATTCTTACCTTCAGCTTCGATTGTGCCTATAACCAATTTAATAATTCTGGTTTCTTCTGCCGACAGGCTTTTTTCTTTTTTGCAAAAAGCGCACAGTTTGCGCACCAGGCGCTGGGCGATAGAAAGGTCGAGAGCAGAGACGAGAATTTTCGGATTGACGCCGAGGTCAATCAGACGCGGGATGACGCCGGCAGCATTATTGGTATGCAAGGTGGAAAAAACCATATGGCCGGTCAGCGCCGACTGCACCGCAATTTCTGCGGTTTCCCCATCGCGGATTTCGCCGACCATGATTACGTCCGGGTCCTGGCGCAAGGCGGAGCGAAGCCCTTCCGGGAACGTATAGCCCCTTTTTAAGTTTGTCTGCGTCTGGGTTATGCCCGGGAGATGATACTCTACCGGGTCTTCAATGGTTATAATATTAATCTCTTGGGAATAAATTTTTCGTAAAAAAGCGTAAAGGGTCGTAGTTTTTCCGCTGCCGGTGGGGCCGGTAACCAGAATGAGCCCGTTCGGCTTGCCGATTTCTTTTTGAATCATTTCAAAAAGAAATGGTTCAATGCCGAGTTCTTCCATATTTACCTGTATGGATTTGGGGTCTAAAATTCTCATGACAATTGCTTCTCCGTAAGAACCGGGAATAAGCGAGGAACGGACGCTTATCTCTTCCGTGCCTTCCATAATATTAAAACGGCCATCCTGGGCAACTTTGGAAGTGAGCTTCATCTGAGAGAGGAGCTTGATGCGGGAGTTCAGCAGGCGGTAAACGCTTAAATCAAAAAAATTGAGGTCCTGCAACACACCGTCTAAACGAAAACGCAAACGGCACCTTTCCTTTTCGGGCTCAATGTGGACATCGGAAGCTTTAATGGCGATAGCGCCGGCCAAGATTATTTCCAGCAAATGTGAAATTTTGTGGGTTTTATTCCCGGACAGCTCTGCCGCGATGAGTTTTTCAATATCGCCCATCTGTTTAATATTCTTGGCAATATCCCGCAAAACTTCGCCGGAAATATCCAACCCCCCGACTTTTGAACTCTCGGCCATGGATAGCTCCTTGTATCTTTCCCAGACTTTATTCAAACTGGCGCTCGAGGCCATATAAAAAGTCGGCACCATGTTCTGTCTTTCCATGATGTCCCGCAACTTTCCGATAAGTTCGTCGCTCGGAGAGCGCAGGGCTATAAAAATATTTTTTCCGAAAAGCTTAAACGGCGCCACTTTCATGGCCAGCGCATCTCTCTCCGGAATAGTGCGCAGGGCTTCGTTGTCTACGCCCATGCGGTACAAATCGACGTAAGGCAGATTATATTTAGACTCGGCGAGCATGGCGACCAGCTGCTCTTCTTCTTGTTTGCGCAGTTCGCTGAGTTCTCGTTCTCCCTTTTCGTCGTCAAAGTCCTTCATTATGCGTAAAGTATAGCTTAAGTGGTATACTTTTTACCAGTGGACAAGAAAAAAAACAAATCAAAAAATCTCGTGCTTTTAGATGCCCACGCGATAATACACCGCGCTTATCATGCCCTGCCGGATTTTTTATCTTCCGCAGGGGAGCCGACAGGGGCTTTATACGGGCTTTCTACAATGCTGATGAAGATTATCTCCGAACTCAAGCCGGACTATATTGCGGCATGTTACGACCTGCCGGAAAAAACTTTCCGTCACGAAGCCTACGACGCTTACAAGGCCGGCCGGGCCAAAACCGACGACAGTCTGGTAATCCAACTTCAAAATTCCCGCCATATATTCGAGGCTTTTAACGTCCCTATATATGATGCCAAAGGCTTCGAGGCTGATGATGTGTTAGGCACCATCGTCGCAAAATACAAGAAAGACAAAAATATCCGGATAATCATCGCTTCCGGTGACATGGATACGATGCAGCTGGTGGATGACAAAAAAGTTCAGATTTATACCTTAAAAAAGGGAATCAACGACACTATTTTGTATGATGAAAATAAGGTCTTAGAACGCTTCCACTTTCACCCCAGATTTTTACCGGATTATAAAGGCCTCCGAGGAGACCCTTCGGATAATATCATCGGCATCAAAGGTATTGGTGAGAAAACCGCCGAAAATCTTATTGTTAATTTCGGGACCATCGAAGAAATATACAAAAAATTGAAAAAGGACGAACAGTCTTTTCTGAAAGCAGGCCTCAGTCCCCGGATGGTGGAACTACTCAAAAATAACGAAGAAGAAGCTCTTTTTTCAAAAACACTGGCTACTATCCGCACGGATGCGCCGATAGATTTCCGCCTGCCGGACAAAACATTCTGGCAAAACGCAGATTTAAAGAAAATCGAGGAGGCTTTTATGAAATTCGAATTCCGCAGTTTGCTTTCCAGGCTGAAAACTTTTTTTGGCAAAAACGGCAGCGAAAGCACTACCTCTTCGATACAGTTCGGGGAAAAAATAACTACCCATCGAACAGACCCTATCAGGTTGCAAGAAGCCAGTATTGCCCTTTGGCTTATAAAATCAGACATGGCGAACCCTGGGCTTCAAGATATTTTGACATTTGCGCGCACCGACTCTTTTGACACTGCTTATCAGCATATTTTTAAAAAGCTGGAAGAAAATAATCTGCTGAATGTTTATGAGGAGATAGAGCGCCCGATAATGCCGATAGTAAGAAAAATGGAAGAATACGGAGTGGGAGTGGACAAAAATTATTTTTCGAAATTATCCCGGGAATACCACGAAGAACTCGATAAGCTAACAGTTAAAATATATAAATTGGCCGGCATGGAGTTTAATATAAATTCCCCCAAACAGCTGGGGGAGGTCTTATTCGGCAAACTCGGGCTAAAAGTTTCCGGGAAAACCACCAAGAAAAATGCCGGCGGCAGCTACTCGACCAAAGTTTCTGTTTTGGAAGAGCTGGAGGAAAACCCTATCGTAAAAGAGATTTTAGCCTACCGGGAACTACAGAAACTCCTATCCACTTACATAGATGTCATACCGCACATGGCCGCGACAGACGGCAGGCTACACGCAAAATTCCTACAAAACAGCACAACCACGGGCAGATTTTCTTCGCAAAATCCGAACCTGCAAAATTTACCCATAAAAAGCGAACTTGGACGAAGGATAAGAGCGGGGTTTGTGGCTGCTGCCGGCTATAAGCTTTGTGCCTTTGATTACAGCCAGGTAGAGCTGCGAGTGGCCGCAATGCTCTCCGGGGATAAAAACCTCACCCAAATTTTTAAAGAAAAAAAAGACGTGCATGCGGGAGTGGCTTCTTTTGTTTTTGGCGTGCCTATTTCCGAGGTGGACCACGAAATGCGCCGGAAAGCCAAGGTCATAAATTTCGGCATTATCTACGGCATGGGCGTGACCGCCTTGCGCAAAAATCTCGGCGGCACCAGGGCGGAGGCTCAAAAATTCTATGACAATTATTTCCAACAGTTTAGAGGGGTGCGGGAGTATCTGGAGAGAGTCAAAAAATTTGCCCTGGAGCATTTGTATACGGAAACACTTTTCGGCCGGCGCAGATATTTTCCGAATATTAGTTCCAGAATTCCTTTTTTAAAAAATATAGCCGAACGGACAGCGACCAACGCACCGCTGCAAGGTACCGCGGCAGATATAATAAAACTTGCTATCCGTTTTGCAAACGAAGACTTGGATAAAGCAGGGCTCTTGGGGCGCGCCCACTTGGTGCTGCAGGTCCACGACGAGCTGGTTTACGAAGTAGAAGAAAGTATTCTGGAGCAGGCTACCCAAATAATAAAAAATGCTATGGAAAGCGTAATGGAGAGGTCATATTTGCATTATAAAACAGGCATTCCTCTCGAAGTCCACCATCACTGCGGCAATAATTTGGGAGAGGTCAAATGACCGGTTTCATGTTATAATGTTCCAATGCAAGGGCAAATAGAAAGGGAACATCCGCATAAAAATAGAGTCCATAGGGTCTTGGCGCACTCGTATATAATATACTTCTTTCTTTTTTTGGTAGGCATAACCCTGGATTTTATTTTTAAATTCAGCATTTTTACGGCTTCGGTCATGGTGCCGGTAGGGGCGGGCATTTTGCTGTTGTCCAGCATTTTGATTTTCTGGGCGCAAAAAAGTTCCAGGGCTCTGGATACCTCCAATCTAAGCAAGGAAACTTTTTGCAAAGGGCCTTATTGTTATACCAGGAGTCCCACGCATTGGGGGCTTTTTTTTCTGATATTGGGATTTGGAATAATGGTAAACGCGGTTTTTGTGATTTTGGCTACCCTCATTTCGTTTTTGGTCTCACGGCTTGTTTTCCTTAGTAAAGAGGAAGAGATTCTCACTCAAAAATATGGCGCGCCCTATCTGGAGTACAAGAAATCAGTCAGATTATAACATCCCAAGAGCCCTATGCTATATCTTTTTGCCGGAGACGACAGTAAAAATAAATATCTTGAGTACGAAAAATTTTTAAAGAGCGTCAAGCCCGGCACGGAAACTTTTTTTATCAGCAAAAATAATTTTAACCGCGCAGAACTTGAGAATTTCTATTCCGGGGAAACGCTTTTTTTTAAAAAATCCGTAGTTGCACTTTCCGGCATTATGGAAAGCGAAGAAGTACGCGGTTTTATTTTGGGAATATTAAAGCCTCTCAATGCCTCCGGCAATGATTTTATTTTTTTGGAAGGCAAGTTGAACAAGCCCGTCTTGGACGCTTTTAAAAAGGCCAAAGGCACAGTGCATGTATTCGAGCTTCCTAAAGAAAAAAAGGAAAAATTTAATAGTTTTCTTTTGGCCAATGCGCTCGGCCAAAGAGACAAACTAAACCTCTGGATTTATTACCGCCAGGCGGTAGACCGGGGCGTGGCCCTGGAAGAGCTAGTGGGGGTGTTGTCCTGGAAAGCCAAAGATATGCTGCTAAAAAATTACCTGGGCCGATTTTCCGCGGAGGAATTGCGGAGCTTTCATAGGGAAATATCCTATCTATTGCCGGAAGCCCGCCAGAAAGGCCGTGACCCCGAAGTAGACATGGAACAGTTTTTACTGCAAGCTTTTTGAATGTCCGCCCGGTAGGAATCGAACCTACGACCATCTCCTTAAAAGGGAGCTGCTCTACCGACTGAGCTACGGGCGGATGGAAGCCTAAAACTACTCAAATATATAGGAAATAGAGCCAAAAATCAAGAAAAATGCTAAAATTGACATATGTATCGCCTGAACAAAACCTTAATATATTTTCTCATCTTTACAATAGTAAGCTCGGCGCTAGCGTTTAGAATCATTGTTACTGCCTACAACAATGCTTTTGCCTCTTATATAGTCGAATAGAAAAGTAGCCATGGCAAAAAGTATTTTTACATTGCGTAAACCGTGGGCACCTGCCGGCGACCAGCCGGCGGCTATTTCCAAACTCACGGAAGGTCTGAAAGAAGGTCTGCGCAAGCAGACGCTTCTCGGAGCAACCGGCACCGGCAAAACATTTACTATCGCAAATGTCATCGCCGCCTACGATAAGCCGGCCCTGGTTATCGCCCACAATAAGACCTTGGCGGCGCAGCTCGCTCAGGAATTCCGGGAGTTTTTCCCTGATGCGGCCGTACATTACTTCGTGTCTTATTACGATTACTACCAGCCGGAAGCTTACATGCCGGCATCGGACACTTATATTGAGAAAGATGCTTCTATCAACAAGGAAATAGACCGCCTCCGCCACGCGAGCACTCAGGCGCTTTTGACCAGGAGAGATGTCATCATAGTGGCATCTGTTTCCTGCATTTACGGGCTCGGCAGTCCGGAAGAATACCAAAAAGTTAATTTAAAATTGGAAGCCGGCATTCCAATGGACCGGATGGCGTTGATGCGGAGCCTTGTGGCAATACATTTTGAAAGAACCAACGCAGATTTGCGGCCGGGAACTTTCCGGGCTCTCGGGTCCCGAGTGGAGCTCATGCCTGTTTCCGAAACAGTCATGTACCAAATAGAAATAAAAAACGGCGCCATTTATAAAATCACAAAAATAGACCCGGTGTCCGCCGCGGTCATCAAAGAAGAGAAAGCCCTTTTTATTTTTCCGGCGAAGCACTTTATCACCGAAGATGAGAAAAAGAAGCAAGCTCTCGTAAATATCAAAAAGGAATTGGAAGCCCAGCTGAAAAAATTCAAAAAAGAAGGCAAACTCCTGGAGGCGGAAAGAATCAAAAGGCGCACCAATTACGACCTCGCGATGATAAAGGAAATCGGTTATTGCAACGGTATTGAAAATTATTCCCGCCACCTATCCGGCAAAATGGAAGGCGAACCGCCCGAGACGCTGCTTTCTTATTTCCCGCACACCAAAAGCGGAGAGCCCGACTTTCTCACCATTATAGACGAGTCGCATGTAACCCTGCCGCAGCTTCAGGGCATGTACGCAGGGGATGCTTCCCGCAAAAATACTCTTATGGAATACGGCTTTCGACTGCCATCGGCCAAGGATAACCGCCCGCTCAAATATGAAGAATTCAAAGAGCGTATCGGCCCAGTCATCTATACCAGTGCCACTCCCGCGGAATTAGAGCGAAAGGAAAGCGCGCAGATTGTCGAGCAAATTATCCGCCCTACCGGGCTGGTCGACCCGGAAACACACGTGCGGCCGGTAAATGAAAAAGATGCTTACAAAGGCCAAATTCAGGATTTCATAACGGAAGCCGAAAAAACAGTGGCCAAAGGTTTCCGGGCCATGGCGACTACGCTTACCAAAAAAATGGCGGAAGACCTGACCACTTACCTGAAAAGCCTGCCGGCCGGCAGGCAAATAAAAGCTGAATATCTGCACAGCGATATAAAAACCATAGACCGCATTAAAATTCTCACCCAATTCCGCAAAGGCACATTTGATGTTTTAGTCGGCGTAAATCTTCTGCGCGAGGGGCTGGACTTGCCGGAAGTAGCGCTCATCGGCATACTGGACGCCGATAAGGAAGGATTCTTGCGCTCGGAAACCTCGCTTATTCAGACTATTGGCCGCGCGGCGCGCAATGCCGAGGGCCGGGTCATCCTATATGCAGACAATGTGACCGGCAGCATGGAGCGCGCGCTCAACGAAACCGCCCGCCGGCGAAATATCCAGCTCGCTTACAACAAGAAGCACGGCATCACCGCGAAAACTATCGATAAAAAAATAAAAGATATTACCGAAGAACTGGAGAGCGAGCACGGCAAAGCCGTCAATGCGGAACTCAAGCTTGATTTGGAAATCTTTAAAAGAGCTTACCAAAAAGAAATGATGAAGCCCTTCCGGCCTAAAGGCCTGGGGCAGGCACGGCTCTCCGACCAGGAAATCGAAATGCTCACTTATGAAAAAATTATCAAGATAAAAGAGAAAGAAATGAACCAGGCAGTCAAAGAGCTCGATTTCGAATCCGCGGCCATCCTGCGGGATGAGATTGCTGTTTTAAAAACCCGCCTGCAGGAGAAATAACGATTCTATATATCTTCAGTAACGAATTTTTTCAAAGGGGTTAAAATAAAGTATGCAGGGATAAGGGGAAGCAGAATATTGCGGAATTTTCCAAGCGCGCTCTTTCTAGTAGGAGAAGTTCCGAATTTCTTTTCCAAGAGAATCAACGCATCCAGCCGTTTTTGCCGCATCTGTGCGTATTTATCAAGCGCACCATCGACGCCCGAATTACCGCTTTTATACAATTCGCGTGCCAATACGTACGCATCTTCCAGAGCGAGTGATGCCCCCATGCCTAAGGACGGCGATGTTGCATGCCTGGCATCACCCAGCAATACTACCCTTTCTTTACGCCAAATCTGCATGTCTATATAAGCCATGTCGTCAAAAAAGATATCTTCCGGGCCGGGCATGACTCGCAAAGCTTCTTCCAGATGATCATTTGCATTGGTGAATAAATCGTAGAGCTTTTTCTTGGCCGCTTCCGGCGATGTAATTTCTCTCGGGGTAAGAGCAGCCATAAACCAGATTATTGCATTTTTACCCATGGGAGAAATAGCATAAGTTCTATGGTCCCAGGTTGCCTGCATCCACTCCTTTCCGGAGTTAAAATTTTCCGGTAACCAGTATGCCCATACTCCGCTGCCGTAATATTTTTTAAAACCCGAGCCAAATACCAAGCTACGCACTGATGAGTTAACTCCGTCAGCACCGACTACCAGA
>Ga0207644_10001669_pt1 | contig 14300 bp, 14 predicted proteins | sample KBSS73metaG_FD_184326 | JGI IMG/M metagenome (GOLD analysis project Ga0207644, IMG submission 184326) | Switchgrass rhizosphere microbial communities from Kellogg Biological Station, Michigan, USA - KBS S7-3 metaG (SPAdes) (version 2) | ecosystem: Host-associated > Plants > Roots > Rhizosphere... | reverse complement strand
CCAAGCCGCCCGCACGGCCAACCGTGAGCGCGGCGCCCGCGCGCAAACGCGGCGCGCACGATACGGGTACGGCGGAGAGCAAGCCGAGCGAATCTGCCGAGAAGCCTCGCGACGCCGCTCAAGCCAAGCCGCGAGAGCCCGCCGAGAAGCCGCGCGATACGGCTGAAACCAAACCGCACGAGGCCGCCGAGAAGCCGCGCGACACGGCGGAAACCAAACCGCAGGAACCCGCCGAGAAGCCGCGCGATAGTGCCGAGGGCAAGCCGACCGGCGATGGAAAGCCGCGTGATTGGGAGTCGGTCGAGGCGCGGGTTCGCGCCGCGCTTGCGAATGCTGGTGCGAACCGGCCTGCGACGGCGGATGCCCCGCCACGCCAAGCCGACGTGCCGCAGCCGCTACCGGCGGTCACCGTGCAGCCGCCGGCCGCCGCCGCGCAACCGCGGACGATCGAGGATCCTTCCGTCGCCAACGCTGCCGCGGCCCCGAGTGCCGCAAGCTCCGAGGCGCCGATGGCGGCGGCGGTGCCGCAGGCTCCCTCCAAGCCCGAGCCACTCCCCGCGGTTGAGATAAAGTCACGACCGGTCGCCGATGTTGAGGCCGTCCCGCCCGCGCAGGCGGCCGCCGCTCCGGCAGAGGCTGAAACCCAAGGCGAACCGACGGACCTCGTCTCCGCTATCAGGAAGCTCCCCGAGATATTGCGCAACGACAAGCCGGTGCCCGCCGGCGAAGCGCCGCGCCCGCCGATGCCGGTCGGCCAATAGCCGCCGCGTCGGCTCAACACCGCAAGGCTGGACAATCCCTCGAGCGATTGCAGACAGATCGCGTCAGCGCGGACGCTGGAGGCCCGCCGCCGCTATGACGGAAGGCGAGCGGAAGTTTCAGATCGTCCGATAGCCGCCGTCGGCCATGACGATCGAGCCGGTAACGTACGCCGAGAGGTCGGAGGCCAGGAAGATGGCCGGACCGACAATGTCCTCCGGCTTGCCGGCGCGGCCTAGCGGCGTGTGATCGAGAAAGACCTTCACCAGATCCGGGTTGGTCTGCCGCACCTTTTCGTTGAGCGGCGTCTCGATGAAACCCGGGCCGATGGCGTTGACGCGCACGCCCTCCTTGCCGAGCTCGGCGGCGAGCGCGCGGGTGAAGCCGAGCACGCCATGCTTCGAGGTCGTGTAGGCTGGCGAGTTCGGCGTACGCACGTGCATGAAGGATTGGATCGAGGCGATATTGACGATGCGCCCCTTGCTGGCGCGCAAGGCGCCAAGAAACGCATGCGTCACGTTGAAGACGCCGTTGAGGTTCACCGCCATGATGTCCTGCCAATCCTTGAGCAAGGCATCGGCTTCGCCCACGAACGCATTGCGCCGGTTGATGCCGGCATTGTTGATAAGGATCGAAACGGGACCGACGCGGCTCGCGACGTCCGCAGCGACGGTGCGGCAGGCATTGCGGTCGCTGACGTCGAGCGTGAAGGCCTGCGCCTTGCCCCCGGCTGCCCCGATCTCGGCTGCCGTCTTCGCCGCCCCCTCGCCATTGACGTCGAGCACTGCAACCTGCGCGCCCTCGCGGGCAAAGCCAAGCGCGATGGCGCGGCCGATCCCGGAGGCCGCGCCGGTGACGACCGCAACGTGATTTTGCAAAAGCCCAGGCATCTATCGCGTTCCCCCTTCGCATGAAGCGTGCGAGCATAGCAGCAACGCGCGCGCCGACGACAGCCGTTCCTCTTCGACTCCGCGGCGGCATGGTACTCGCGCGATCGCCTGCCCCGTTTGCCGCGAAGCGGCACGACGACGTCAATCTTCGAGATTGAGGCGATGGGCGTCGCCCTGTTTCAGGTTCGTGTGAAACAGCGGGTCGGTGAAGTCGCCGGCGCGTGGGCAGATGCGCGAAAGCTTCGCCTCGCCCGCGTTGTCCTGGATCTCCTCGGTCAAGTCCAGCATGGCGCCGGAGCGAACCAACACCAGCCTCGTCGCGGCGTCCTCGTCCACCTCCGGGTCGGTGTTGTGCGGGGCCGCGGCAGCAAAGCCCTTGTCGGCCGGCACGAACGCGGCCGTGAAGTGGCAGTGGTATTTGGCCCAGCCAAAGGTCGTCATGCCGAACGTCGCGCGATAGCGCCCCTCGCCGCCGTCGGCCGCAAGGAGGAGCTCGGAATCGTGGTTCTTCCATAGCCCGGCGAGCGAGGTCGCCGGCGCGAGGCTGCGCAGGAAGGCGACGCGCTCGCGGAGCTGCGCCTCGAGATCCGCCAACGCATCGGAGTCGCCGCCGCGCCGCAGGCGCGCGATCTCGGCGCGCAGCTCCTTTCCCTCGGGCGGGCTTTGCTTGCCCCAGACATCGCCCTCGAAGCCGGTGTCGAGGTTTTCGAGGAATTTCTTCTGATCGGCCCGCAATGCCTTCGCGGTGGCCGGATCGAGGCCGGCGATCGCGTGTTGCCACGCCGCCGCAAGCTCCCGATCGGCCGTTGCAATGCGGGCATCGGCGCAGGTCGCGAGCTCGCGCGCCGTCTTTGCCGTATGGCAGTCGAATGACGGCTCGGCGGCAAGCGGCGCCGCGAGCCGAGGTGCGAGCAGCAGCAGAAGCGCGAGGGGAACGGCGGTGCGGAGCATCCAACGGCCGACCGCTATTTTTTCAGCAGCCGGTCGCGCTGCTTGATCAGCCGGTCGAGCTCTTCCTGTTGCTGGGCGATCCGGTCGGCATTGCGGTCCTCGTCCTCGGCGCCCGACTGCGCGGCAGCCTGCTCGATGAGCTGCCGAATATTGTCGCGGGCGATGGCAATGCGCTGTTCAAGCTCGGCAAGCGAAAGCGAGGGGCCATTGGTCATCGAGTCTCTCCGGTCCTGGGAATTAGCGGCGATTGTAACCGGGATTTGGCGGCGCGAAATGCCCGCAATTCGGTCACACCCGATGAAATGCCGCGCCGCGCGTATTGAATCAGGGGAATAGCCGACTTGCCACTAGCCCTTCCGGCCTTCCCTGTACAACGACCAAACCGCGAAGAGCGCCGTGAGGGTCGCGAGCAGGAATAATCCCGAGAGCAGCGTTCCTTCGACGGGCCATTGCAGCAGACGAGCGAGATCATGAGCACATACGCCGCGAAGGTGAAGACGAGGCCGTAGAGATAGGGCCGTCCCTGCATTGCGGCGAGCACGGCAATCACCGCGACGGCCGCTTCGAGAATGATCGAGACAATCAGCATGGCGATCGAGGCTGTTTCCGCGCAGCCGGGGAAGTCCGTCTACAAGCGCGTCCCCAGCAGCTGTTTGGCGATCGTAGCAAGTAGCCCGCATGGAGCGAAGCGTAATGCGGGATTGGGCGGCGTGGCTTGTCCCGGATTTCGCTTCCCTCCATCCGGGCCACTTGCTCCCCACAGGGTATCGCTTCGCTCGATCCGGGCAGCAAAGCGGACCCCCGCCGGAGGCGCCGAAAAAACGTGTGTGTTGCTGCAGAGAAACAGGCGGGGGGCGGCCCGCACAGTATGGTTGCGGGCGGCCAAGCCTGTCCGCATCTTCAAGCGTCTTTAGGGAGCAAACACGCATGCGCATCTTATCCGCCCTTCGTGCCAGCCTGATCGCGTTGCCGGCCTTGGCCGGCGTCGCCTTCGGCTCCGCCGCATACGCCGACAGCGGCGGCATCAGCTTCAGCGTCATCAAGGCGGGCCTTGTCATCGGCGGCTCGGCCGGCTCGGGCACGCTCACCTTCCACGGCAAACGCTATCCGGTCGGGATCGGCGGCATCAGCTATGGGTTCACGTTCGGCGCTTCCGAGACGCGCTTCCACGGCACCGTGACCAACATCCGCAGCGCGTCGGACGTCTCCGGTGTCTATGCCGCCGGCAACGTCGGCGCGGCCATCGGACGGGGCGGGCAGGCGATCGTGCTCACCAACGGCAAGGGCGCGGTCCTGTCGCTGAGCGGCAGTTCGGTCGGCGCGATCGTCAGTGCCGATCTCAACGGCTTGGTGATTACGGTGAAGTAAGCGCTGAGGCTTTTCGGCTTTGTTGGTGGGCTGAGCCAAACGAAGCCCGCGAGCAGAGACTCCCGCAATCGCGTCGCAATGACGCATTCTCGTTCGCGCCAGGACGAACTACCCCCGCCCGCTATGCTTGCGCGCCGCGTCGAGGTGGCCGAAGTGCTGCACCGGGGCGGCCATCAGCAGGCGATAGCCTTCGCGCACAACGCGCTCGGCGTTGCCCTGCTCGACATGCGGATGGCCGACGACGACGTTGTGCTTCTTGCAGGTGTCGACGACACGTTTCATCCATTCCAGCACGACCTTGTGCTCGTATTGCCGCGGATAGCCAAGCTCCTGCGACAGGTCGCCTTCGCCGATGAGGATGCAGCCGATGCCGGGCACGTTGGCGAGGATGTCGTCGAGGTTTTCGACGCCGCGCGTATCCTCGACCTGTAGGACGCAGAAAATCTCGCCCTGCGGATTGAGCGGCCAGACGTCGGCCTTCTGGTAATATTCCTGCAGCGACAGGCCCCAGTAGCGCGCCGCGGCCGCCGGACCGTCGCCGCGCAGGCCGGGCGGTTCGTAGAGCGGCTTGCCCTTGAGCCGCGGGTAGCGGCAGGCGCCGACCGCATTGGTGGCTTCCTCGACGGTCGAAATATGCGGGAACACGAGGCCGTAGCAGCCGACATCGAGTGCCTGTTTGGCCTGCCATTGCGCCATTTCGCCGCCGTTGACCGGGACGCGGGCCAGCGGCGTCACCACCGGCGCCAGCGACGCACCGGCGAGCTGCGCCCGGTTGAGCATATATTGCAGGCAATCGCGCAACTGCCGGCCGTCCCACGGGCTATGCTCCATCTCGAACACGCAGCCGTCGAATTTGGACGTCGCCATCGCGACCGCGCTGTTGACCTCGGCGGGCGCGAAGCAGGTGAGCGCATGATGGCCCTGTTCGAGCGCACGGATGACGCCATTCAGTCGCGGAAGTTCAGCCATGTCGTCGTTTCCCCCGAAAGCTTGGCCCGCACCTTCCGGGTGACGGCGCAAGGCATCCCATAAGACATCCTATACGGAAGGCGTTGCTATACGAATGCCGCCGCGGTTTGACAATCGCGCGCCGCCCCGTAGCATCGCCGTCAACAAAACGGCGCCCCAATGATCATCGACTGCCACGGCCACTACACCACCGAGCCGGAGGACCTGCACCGCTTCCGCAAGGAACAGACCGCGGCAGCCGACGCTAAGAACAAGGCGGGGCCGCCATTGCGCGCTTCGCTCAAGATATCGGACGACGAGATCCGCGAGAGCATCGAGCAGAACCAGCTCAAGCTGCAGCGCGAGCGCGGCACCGATCTGACCATCTTCTCGCCGCGCGCCTCCGGCATGGGCCACCATGTCGGCGACGAGAGCGTGAGCCTCGAATGGTCGCAGATTTGCAACGACCTGATCCATCGCGTCTGCACGCTCTTCCCGCAGAATTTCATCGGCGTGTGCCAGCTGCCGCAATCGCCGGGCGTGCCGCCCAAAAACTCCGCCGCAGAGCTCGAGCGCTGCGTCAAGGAGCTGGGCTTCGTCGGCTGCAATCTCAATCCCGATCCGTCCGGCGGCTATTTCAACGCGCCGCCGCTCACCGACAAGTGGTGGTATCCGCTCTACGAGAAGATGGTCGAACTCGACGTGCCGGCTATGATCCATGTGTCCAGCTGCTGCAATCCGGCGATGCACACCACCGGATCCTATTATCTCAACGCCGACACGATGGCGTTCATGCAGATCATCCTCTCCGACCTGTTCAAGGATTTTCCGTCCCTCAAGCTTGTCATTCCGCATGGCGGCGGCGCCGTGCCGTTTCATTGGGGCCGCTTCCGCGGGCTCGCGCTCAACAACGGCCGGCCCGAACTTGCCGAGATCATCGGCGACAACATTTTCTTCGATACCTGCGTCTATCATCAGCCCGGCATCAATCTGCTCACCGAAGTGGTGCCGGCCGACAATATCCTGTTCGCCTCCGAAATGGTCGGCGCGGTCAAGGGGATCGACCCCAAGACCGGCTTTTACTTCGACGACACCAAGCGCTACGTCGACAAGGCGCCGGCGCTCAGCGACGCCGACCGGCGCAAGATTTTCGAGGGCAATGCCCGCAAGGTGTACAGCCGCCTGAGGACCAAAGCGGCTGCCAGGGCCACCGTTTAGGAACGCATCGGATCGACGAGATCACGTTGGCAAAATCGCGGCGCAAGGCGAAGCCGAACAAACTTCAGCTCGTCAGGATCGGCCACCGCGAGGTGGAGACCTTCGGTCTGGGCCAAGGCTTCTGGACCGACCTCTACCATCGCTCGATGACCGTTCGCTGGCCGGTGTTTTTCGCCAGCGCTGCACTGATCTTCATCGTGCTCAATGCCGTATTTGCCGGGCTCTTTTCGCTCGGCGATCATCCGATCGCCAACACCGCCGGACGGGGATTTCTCGATCTGTTTTATTTTTCGATCGAGACGCTGGCGACGGTCGGCTATGGCGACATGCATCCGCAAACCAACTACGGTCACCTCGTCGCCACGGTCGAAATCTTCACCGGCATGTCGTTCCTGGCGGTGATGACCGGGTTGATCTTTGCCCGCTTCTCACGGCCGCGCGCCCTTTTCGTGTTCGCCGATCATCCGGTGGTCACAACGCGCGACGGCCACCCCACTTTGATGATCCGACTCGCCAATGCGCGGCACAACACCATCTCCAGGGCAACCGCGCGGCTGTGGCTCATCCGCGCAGAAATCACCAAGGCCGGCGATCAATTTCGCCGCTTCTACGAGCTGAAGGTCGAACGCTACGAGCATCCGATGTTCGTGCTGAGCTGGACGCTGTTTCATACCATCGACAAAGACAGCATCCTGCACGGGGTGACGGCGGCGGAACTCGAGCAGGCGGACGCCTTTCTGGTCCTCAACGTTGACGGCCTCGACGACGGGTCAGCACAACAGCTTTACGCCCGGCACATTTATGCGCCACACGCCATCCGGTGGCGGCATCGCTACCGCAACATCGCCAGCGTCTCGCCGGAAGGACGGTTCCAGCTCGACTACACCAAGTTTCACGACGTGGTGCCGGAAGACTAGCCGGCCGTACCGAGGCGCGTGGCACAACGTGACGGGCACGCGGGGCAACGCGGTATCAGCGGTGTGCCTTCTTGCCGGCGCAGGACCGGCTTCCACTTATAGGCTAACATGCCGCGCCAAATAGCGGCCCGAGAGAGGCTCCCATGTCCATCCGACCGGTCAAGCGCATCGTCTCCTCCAAGCCGACGATCGAGGGCGCCGGCGTGCACCTGCGGCGCGCCTTCGGCTTCGGCGACACCACCGAGTTCGATCCGTTCCTGCTGCTTGACGATTTCCGCAACGACCGCCCGGACGAATACCGCGCCGGCTTCCCCTGGCATCCGCACCGCGGCATCGAGACCATTACCTATGTGCTCGCCGGCAATGTCGAGCACGGCGACAGCCTGGGCAACCGCGGCAATCTCGGCGCCGGCGACGTGCAGTGGATGACGGCCGGGCGCGGCATCCTTCATCAGGAAATGCCGCAGGGCGACGCGCAGGGCCGCATGCACGGCTTTCAGCTCTGGGCCAACCTACCCTCCTCGCTGAAGATGACGGCGCCGCGCTACCAGGACATCAAGGCTGGTGAAATTCCCGAGATCGTCGATGACGACGGCACCGTCGTGCGCGTCGTCTGCGGCGACTTCTGGGGCCGTCGCGGCCCCGTCGAGGGCGTCGCCGCCGATCCGCGCTACCTCGACATCTCGGTGCCGGCAGGCAAGCGCAAGACGTTGCCGGTCGAACTCGAGCGGCACGCTTTCGCTTATGTGTTCGAAGGCTCCGGCAGCTTCCGCTCGGCCTCGCAGCCGTTCGGGGTGCTGACCGAAAAGAACGACGGCGGCAACGACATTCTGGTCCGGGAGCAGACCGGCAACCGCTCGCTCGTCCTCTTCGACAGCGGCGACGAGGTCACCGTGCAGGCGGGCGATGAGGGCATCCGCTTCCTCCTCGTCTCCGGCAAACCGATCGAGGAGCCGGTCGCCTGGTACGGGCCGATCGTGATGAACACCCAGGCCGAGTTGCAGCAGGCCTTCTCCGAGCTGCGCAGCGGCACGTTCATCAAGTAATCCGCCACTTTTTTCGGCAGACGGAATGGCATCACGCCGGCTGCGCCTGCGGCGCGCGCTTGAGCATGCCGCGCTGCGGGTCGTAGCCGATCACCGCGGCGGCAAAAAATACCACCGTCGCACCGACGACCACCGCCGCCGAAACGGCGTCGAATTCGCCATAGAGGGCGAAGCGGATCAACTCGACCGCATAGGTGAAGGGGTTGGCGGAGGAGATGTAGTAGAGGAACTCCGAGCCGCCCTCGCGCAGCCGCCACAGCGGGTAGAGCGCCGAGGAGAAAAAGAACATCGGGAACATCACGAAGTTCATGGCGCCGGCGAAGTTTTCCACCTGCCGGATGTAGACCGACAGGAACAGCCACAGCGCCCCGAGCATCAGGCTCGACACAATCAGCGCCGGCAGCACTTGGAGCCAGCCGATAGGCTCGAAGGTGACGTCGAAAAGAATGCAGACGGCGAGAAACACGTAGCACGTGATCACCGACAGCGCGGTGCCGGCGGCGAGCTTGCAGGCGAGCAGCACCCAGCGCGGCAACGGCGCGGTGAGCAACAGCCGCATCACGCCCATCTCGCGGTCGTAGACCATCGACAGCGACGACTGCATGCCGTGAAACAGCAGGATCATCCCGAGCAGGCCCGGCACGATGTAGAGCTGATAGGGGATGTAGGTCTTGTACGGTGGGATGATCGAGACGCCGAAAACGTTGTAGAAGCCGGCAGCGAACACGGCGAGCCAGATCAGCGGGCGCACCAGCGCCGACAGCAGCCGGCCGCGCTGCTGGGTGAATTTCACCATCTCGCGCGTGGTGACAGCGCGCAACGCCCGCAGGGTGTGGACGAGTTGCATGGACCGCCTCCCGCTCGTCCCCGCGCAAGCGGGGACCCATTTTCTCAATGCCGCCCTACCTGGATTCCCGCTTCCGCGGGAATGAGCGGAATATGTCTTATTTGTTCAAGTGACACTTCGACTCCGGCTCGTCGTCGCCGAGCGTATCGAGTTGGTTGACCCGGTGGAAAAAGCCTTCGATCGGCGCGGTGGCGACGACCTCGTAGGGCGCCGCGAGCAGGATCCCCTGGCGCAGCTGATGATCCCAGGGCCGCACGCTCATGGCGAGGCCCTTGGCGCCGTCGAAATCGCTGTCGCCGAGGATGAACGCGCGCTGCTTGGCGAACTCGGCCGAGTGCGTGCGCATCACCGACTGCACGATCATCTTGACCGCCATCCAGGCCGCCCAGTCCGGCCCTTCCATGCGGCGGCCGCCCGATTTGCGGTCGAAGCGCGAATTGACCTGCGGGCCGCCGTTGCGCTCCCAGGTCCAGTGCCAGGCGACCGGCTCGAGGTCGATGCTGCCGATGACCGGCCGCGGCCGCACTAGGTGGTAGGGCACGGTGCGGGCGAAATCGAAGGTGTCGTCGGCGACGAACACGGCGTCGAAATCGCGGTTGACCGCGCTCAGCAGGGAGGGATCGTTTGCCTCGCGCTCGCGCGGATCACTGCCGGGCTTGAAATGCTGGTGGGCGACGATACGCGCGCCGAACTTTTGCGCCGAACGCTCGAATGCCCCGGTCATCGTCGCGTCGGCCGGCTGCGGCCCTTCGAGGATGAGCAGGTCGCGCCATTTGCGCGAGATGAAATATTGCACCAAGCCGTCCATGAGCTGCGCGCGGCTCGGAAAGACATGGACGAACTCGGCCGCGCACACCTCGCGACGCAGGGAATCATCGGGCTCGGAGACATTGAACAGCAGCGCGTCGCGTCCATGGACCGCCGCGGCCAGCGGCTTGTATGCCTCGGTCGGCGCGTCGATGAGGAAAAAATGGGTGCCGGCATCAAGCGCCGCGAGCACGGCGGGCGCCACGTCTGCCGGCGATTTGGCGACAATGCGGTCGAGCGTGAAATCGGCGTTGAGCACGCGCTTGAGCGCATTCGCCTCGTCGATCCCCACCTCGGCTCCGGTCAGCGGGTGCTCGCGCGTCTTGAGGACGATGCGTTCGTAGGCGCGCAGCGGCTCGTAACGCGGATCGTTGTCGATCGAGACGAAAGCGATCTTGACGTGCTGCTCCGGCTGTTTGTCTGGCGTCGTCTGCGCCAGCGCGGGCGGCACGCTCGCGAGCGCGATCAAGGCGGCGATTGCGAGCGCAAGCCGAGCGCCGCTCCGCCCCAACCTCCCCCGCAACAGGCGAAGCAGGGAAGTGACGCGGGCGCTACTCATCGACGGCGATGCCATAGGGGACACGGCCGACCGGGATCGAGATTTTCGCCTTGCGGCTTGCGGCGTCGATTATCGACACGTCGTCACCGAGGCCATTGGCGACATAGAGGGTCTTCTCGTCGCGGGAGAGGGTGATGCCCCACGCCCTTTTGCCGACGAGGATGTAGCCGAGAACCTTGCGCGCCGCCACGTCGACGACCGCGACATGCGCCGCGTGCCCCAGCGCCACATAGGCGGTCTTGCCGTCCTTGGTCATGGCGATGCCGACCGGCGTCACGTCGGATTTGCGCATGCCCGGCGGCAGGAAGGGAACGTTGCCGGTTACGACGAATTTGGCGCGGTCGACGATGTAGGCGGCGCCGGAAAGCTCGCTCGTCACCCACAGATCCTTGCCGTCAGGGGTCGCCGCGAAACGCCGTGGGCGCAAGCCGACGACCACGTCGCGCTTGATCGCGCCGCTCGCCGCATCAACCTCGTGAACGAGGTCGCCGGCTTCCGAGCTGACGTAGATGGTCTTGCCGTCCTCGCTCGCCAGCACGCCCTCAGGCTCGCCGCCGGTCGGCACCTCCTTGACGATCCCGCCGCGATCCATGTCGATGATGGCGAGGGAAGAGCTTTCCTCCTGGGAGACGTAGATGCGCCGCTGCGCCTCGTCCATGGCGAAAGCCTCCGGGCTCGGCCCGGTCTTGAGCTTGCCGGTGACCTTCAGTGTCGCCACGTCGAGAATGGCGATGACATCGTCGTCACCGCAGGCGACATAGAGCTTGGTGTGGTCGGCATTGAAATGCATGTCGCGCGGGCGCCGCCCGACCTTGATGTCGTTCACCACCTTGTAGGAATTGGGGTCGATGACGATGATGTTGTTGGTCTTCTCGTTGCTGACGAAGATCAGGCCGGTATCCTTGGCGGCGGCCGGAGTGATCGTCAGCGCACAGAGGAGCGCCAGAGCGAAAATGCGCATTGCGGGGCCTTCATTTGCGTCACTCCCAGCCTAAGCCGTAAAAAGGACGGCAGGCAAGGCAGGGAGCACGAGACGAATGGCCACGGACGAACGGACGCCGGCACTGCTTCTCGACAACGTCGTCAAGACCTATGGCCCGATCCGTGCAGTGGACGGCGTCAGTCTCAAGGCATTCGCCGGCGAGTTCATTGCGCTGCTCGGCCCGAACGGGGCCGGCAAATCCACGCTGTTCCAGCTCCTGTCCGGGCTGTTCGTGCCCGACTCCGGCCGCATCGAAGTCATGGGCAACGACATGCGGCGCGACCCGGTGCCGGCCTTGGCCAAGCTCGGCATCGTCTTCCAGCAGCCGACGCTCGATCTCGAGCTCTCCCTGACCGGCAATCTCCTGTTTCATGCCGGACTGCATGGTCTCGCGCGCCAGGTCGCAAAATCGCGGATCGAAAGCGAGCTGGCGCGGCTCGGGCTGATCAAACGCGCGCACGACAAGGTCGCGCAATTGAGCGGCGGCAATCGCCGCCGGGTCGAGCTCGCGCGGGCGCTCCTGCATGAGCCGCGCCTCCTGCTCATGGACGAGGCGACCGTCGGCCTCGATCCCGGCAGCCGCAACGACCTGCGCAAGCTGATCCTCGGCCTGCGCAGCGAACGCTCCGTCGCCGTGCTCTGGGCGACGCATCTGTGCGACGAGGTGGAAGACGCCGATCGCGTCATCGTGCTCCATCACGGCAAGGTTCTGGCCGACACCACGCCGGCGGAGCTGGTGGCGAAGTCCGGCACGGCGACGATCGAGGAGGCGTTTCTGGCAATGACCGGCGCGGAGCAAACACCTCGCGCCGCGGCGCGTTGAATTCCGACTTATTGAAGCACGCTCCTCTGCGTCATTGCCGGGCTTGACCCGGCAATCCATGCCGCATTGATGCGCGAATCTGCTCGCCGCGGTGATTTGAATTGTTAGAGTCAGCATGGATGCGCGGGTCACACCCGCGCATGACGAGTGAGATAGGGTCGGATCTGGGCGGGATAAGTTGTGGTTAGATCTCGGAGGCTACAAAACAAAAGCCCCGGAAGACCGGGGCTATGTCAGCACACGCGCTCGCTTTGCATTCGGACGCTGCAACCATCGAGCCCGGTGACCGCCTGCGCTGGCGCTATCACTGGATCGCGAAGACGATGGCAACCACCAGGATGACGCCAGTCGTCAGCATCAAAATCTCGGCGGCGTCGTAACGTTTGACGATCTGCCTGTACGACATGGGTACCCTCACACAGTACCCGACAACCCGCTGATAGTTGAATGGGCGAAGGCGGCGGAATTGTGAAGACATATCGGCAACAAAACGCGCGCACCGACTTGCATAAAACACAATCTGATTTGGTTCGGCCAATTCGGCAAATTTACTCGGGGGGCGTGCCGTTGGCAGCGAGCACCTCGCCGGCGAGATAGAGCGATCCGGTGACGAGGATGCGCGGCGCCGGGGCGAACTCCAGTCTTGCCGCGACGGTCAACGCGCTCTCGACATCGTCGCGTGCCAGCGCCGGGATGCCGACCCTCTGCGCTATCTCCGCCAAAGCTGCCGCCGGCACCGCCTTGTCCTGATGGATCGGGACAGTGATGACGCGGCGAGCGAGTCCGGAGAAATTGTGCAAGAAACCTTCTGCGTCTTTGGTCGCCATCATGCCGACCACAAGGACGAGCGGCCGCGACACGCGTTCCTCAAGATCGGCGAGTGCGGCGGCGACGGCGCGTCCGCCGTCGGGATTGTGGCCGCCGTCGAGCCACAGTTCGCTCTCCGGCTGCAACAAGGCGGCGAGCCGCCCCTGCGCCAGGCGCTGCATGCGCGCCGGCCAGTCGACCCGGACCATCCCGGCCTCGAATGCCGGCGCCGGGAGCTTCAGGCCGCTGGCGCGCAGCGCCGCGATCGCGGCACCAGCGTTCTCGAATTGATGCCGGCCGTAAAGCTTCGGCGCCGGCAGGTCGAGCAATCCGTCGCCGTCCTGGTAGACCAGCCGGCCGCGCTCCTCGGTCGCTGTCCAATCTTCGCCGGCGACCGACAGCGGCGCGCGTATCCGCGCGGCCTGGCGCTCGATGACGGCCAGTGCATCACGCGGCTGGCTCACCACGACCGCCGGCACGCCGCGCTTGAGGATGCCAGCCTTCTCGGCGGCGACCTGCTCGATGGTATCGCCCAGGAAATCGGCATGGTCCAAAGCGAGGCGCGTGATAACGCTGGCGAGCGGAAACTCGACGACATTGGTGGCGTCGAGCCGGCCCCCGAGGCCGACTTCGAGCAACAGGACATCGGCGGGGTGCCGCGCGAACAACAGAAACGCCGCCGCCGTCTCCATCTCGAAAACGGTGATCGGCGCGTCGCCGTTCGCGGCTTCGCACTCGGCAAGCACGCCGGCGAGTTCATCGTCGTCGACCAGCCTGCCGCTGCCCGCACGGCTGATGCGAAAGCGCTCATTGAGGCGTACGAGGTTCGGCGATGTGTAGACGTGGACGCGTTGGCCCGCGGCTTCGAGGATCGCGCGCATGAACGCGATGGTCGAGCCCTTGCCATTTGTGCCGGCGACATGGATCAGCGGCGGCAGGCGCCGCTCAGGATTCCCGAGGCGAGCAAGCAGGCGCTCGATGCGCTCAAGCGAGAGGTCGATGCGCTTGGGGTGCAGCGCCAGCAGCCGGGCGAGGACCGATTCCCACTTTTCATTGCCGTGCTTGCCGGGGACGGCGGGACGCGGGCCGCCGCCGGCGCGCGGCGTGCTCACGCCGGCGCCGGCAGGCTGAGATGCGGTTGCCGCTGGCCGGCCTCAGCGGCCGTTGTTGCGATAGGGGCCTTCATCAACAGCCGGCAGAGCCGTGCGATTGTCGCTCGCAGATCATGCCGATGCACGACCATATCGACCATGCCGTGGTCGCGCAGATACTCGGCTCTCTGAAACCCATCGGGAAGTTTCTCGCGGATTGTCTGCTCGATGACCCGCGGCCCGGCAAAGCCGATCAGCGCGCCGGGCTCGGCGATCTGTACGTCGCC
>Ga0207644_10001666_pt1 | contig 14306 bp, 11 predicted proteins | sample KBSS73metaG_FD_184326 | JGI IMG/M metagenome (GOLD analysis project Ga0207644, IMG submission 184326) | Switchgrass rhizosphere microbial communities from Kellogg Biological Station, Michigan, USA - KBS S7-3 metaG (SPAdes) (version 2) | ecosystem: Host-associated > Plants > Roots > Rhizosphere... | reverse complement strand
GCTTTCAATTTCAAAAACATCTTTAGCATCTGTATGAAGCTGCTCAACTACGAAAGCAGTTGCGCGCTGAGGGATAACTCTTTTGATGAGCGAATAAGACGCTTCTTTATTTACCTGTGCATGCGCTTGATAGGTAATCAACATCACACTAAGCAGCATCAGACTAAACAATGAACAATGGAATAGTAGACCTTTTTTCATAACACCAAGTTACACACCATGCAATATATCCGGCTTATTTTGTTCGGCGTAATTAAATAGAATGTGGGCCGAAGCCCACACTCTTTCAACTAATTTATCTCAACCTATTCTTATCTTTCTAATAACCAGGATTTTGCATCAGTTTACTATTTAACTGCAACTCAGGCGTCGGTATCGGAAATATACGCTTGTTAGGGTCAGCATCCGTTTTTATACCCCACGGCTGCTCATATAACCCAAATCGAATCAGGTCGTTTCTGCGCCAGCCTTCATCAGCAAATTCACGTGCACGTTCTTGCAACAGTGTCGTCAGATCAACCGAAGTGAATGCGGTTGCCTGGGCCCTTGAACGTACCTGGTTAACCAATGATAGCGCCGACTCGCCATTGGTAGCATTGGCACCACGTAATATGGCTTCAGCTTTTTCGAGCAGAACATCTGCATACCTGAAAAGTGCTACATCGTTGCTCTGATTACGGGTTGGCGCCTGGCTGTCCGGGTAATACTTATTGTTCCGATAACCCTCTTCATTGGCCAATTCATCATTACCGATATCAAAGGTTGAAGGGTTTCTCCACACAATATTTGGAGTAAATTCAAGCTGATGCACTACGGTGCCATTAGGGTCTGGGCCGTTGTAGCTGTCATCTAAGCCTTTGTTTGTGGTTGTTATTGTAATAGGGGCGCCATTAAAATCATACTGCTTGCCTGTCAGATATTGCCCGTTACGAATATCATTAGGATCATTAAAGTTAGCGTAGTATGATGGATAAGTATAAACCGGGCCATCAGGGGTATACGGCATAGAATATTTCGTCTTCAAAGCAGGGTGTAATGTCCAGCGGGCATAATACATACCTTGCCCATAAACGCCGTCGTAGGGTATAGCATAGATAAAGTCTTTTATCTGCGGGCCATTGTTAGGCTTAAACATACCTAAGTAATCAGCATCAAGAGAATATTTGTTTGCCGATATGATATTATCGCACATGGTCACACAATCCTGATACCTTGCAGTTCCGGTGTAATATTCAGCATTGAGATACATTTTGGCTAAAATGGCATAAGCCAGGTATTTGGTTGGCCTGCCGTAGGTTGTTGCATCTACAGTACTGCTCAAATTTGGAATTTGCGCCAACAGTTCACTTTCAATAAAAGCAAACACTTTTGCCCTCGGCTGGGTGCCCATGCTGCTGGTATCGCCAAACTTGGTAATGATCGGCACATTACCAAAATTGTCCATCATAAAATAATATGATAGCGCCCGCATAGCTTTTATTTCAGCTATCGTTTGAGCTTTGCTTGAACTTTCAGGAGCTGAGTTGAACAACGACAAGACCTGGTTACAGGTACTAATAGTACCGAATCCCCACTGCCACATAGTCTCAAGATTGCCATTGTCTCCGGTGTAGGTATGAAGATTCAAAGTAGAATAATTACCACCATCAAACCAATTTCCTCCACGTGCCACTAAAACCTCCATATCAGTACTTAAATTTTCGACTAACCACCATTGTCTGCCCGGTGCCCCCCTAAATGATGTGTAAATCGGTCCTGTCGCTGCTACAAACTGTGCAGCAGTTGTTGGAAAATTTGCAGGAGTAAGTGTCGAAGTCGGCTTGACATCTAATTTGGTACAACCCGACAAACAGACGGTGGCTGTACAAACGGCTAAAATGCCTGTATATAAATTTCTTTTAAAACGATTCATCTTTTTTGATCTTAAAGTTTAATTATAAATCTACTTGTATGCCGCCAAGGAATGTGCGGGTTTTTGGATAATAGTTATTCATGTCTACACCAATAAATTGTCCGCTAGCCTGGTTATTAAGGGTCAGATTTAATTCAGGATCTACGCCCTTGTACTTGGTTATGATAAACAAGTTGCTACCTGTAACATACAAACGCACAGCATGAATGTAGTTCCCACTAACTTTAAACCTGTAGGATAACGTCGCGTTGCTCAACCTGATAAAAGAACCGCTTTCCAAATAACGTGTCGAATATTTATTTGCATTTACATCGGTTACCGGTTCACTTAAAGTCATTACCGGCACGTTATGAGTTGAAGCTGAATAAGGGGTATTAAAATCAGCCAGCGATGCATTCATTATTTTGTTGCCGCCTTGTCCGCGGAAGAAGAAGTTGAACGAAAAACTCTTGTAGTTCAGAGTGTTGCCCCAACCGAAGATGTATCGTGGCTGAGCATCGCCTGCATAAGTACGGTCGGCACTTGTCGGATTGGTAATTGGCTGGCCATTTGCACCCAGGTAGGTAGAAACGCCATTAGTGCGGCCTAAGTATTTTAGCGTATAGAACTCGCCCAATGCATACCCTGGCTCGATAATGGAAACTGTGGTGCCACTTTGTCCCGGTCCTTCAGGGTCACCAGCATATATTTTGGACAAATCTTTACCCAACGAGGTGATCTTGTTTTTGTTAAATGATATGTTTCCGTAGCTTTCCCAGCTAAAGTTTCCCGCTTTGATAGGCGTACCGTTCAAGCTGATCTCAACGCCTTTATTATCCATGCTACCAACATTTGCCACCATGTAATTAAGCAAGTGGGTTACATTCGAGACAGGGATAGTCGATATCATATCAGTTGTTTTCTTGTCATATACATCAACTGATCCGCTTAATCTGCCTTTAAGTATAGTAAAATCGATACCAGCGTTTGTTGTAGCAGTTGCTTCCCATTTTAGATCTGGGTTATCGTTTTGAGTTGGGCCAATAGCACTTATCCAACTGTTATTATAGTAAAATGTGCCTTTTGAACCGTATAAAACTAAAGGTGTGTAAGAGTCAAAACCTAATGCATTACCGGTTTTACCGTATCCTACACGTATTTTCAAATCATTGAGCCAATCTTGCGATTTCATGAACGATTCATCGCTGATTCTCCATGCAGCTGAAACTGCAGGGAAGTACCCCCAGCGGTGATTGATACCAAATGCATTAGAACCATCACGGCGAAGTGAAGCTTGCAGAATATATTTTCCGTCGTAGCTATAATTTAATCTGCCGTAAAACGAAATAAGCTTTAAGGTTTCATCATTAAAATTCTGATAGTAGGGCAAATTATTCTGACCAAGTTGCAGGTTATAGTAGCTGGTTGCATCCGAAACAAAATTCTCGTTACTTGCACCAAAGCCATTTCCGGTTTCGCTGCTGTCGTAAGAGTAACCCACCAGGGCTTTCAGATTATGCTTTGTTGCCCAGGTATGCTCGTAGCTTAAGTAGTTTTCAAAAAGCTTTTTAGTGTCCTCAACTTGCGCACGGGTGGCTACCCCGTTTTGACCGATAGCCAATTCCGAAAAAGAATTAAGATAACTAGCACCTGTGGTATTCCTGTCTTGATATGCTAGGTTCAGGTTATACATAAAGCCAAAAGGCAATTTTAGCTCTGCTTTTGCATTGGCTAAAAACAAGTTTATTTTTTGCTTGTAAATATTGGTTTCGAGCAAACCCAGTGGGTTAAAGCCCAATTGCAGCGTTGGGTCGTTATAAAAAGTACCATCAGCATTATAAACTGCACGAGTTGGCAGATATTGAACTGCAGCCCTGAATACGTTAGGGTTAGCGCCATTGGCTTGAGATTGCGGAATATCATTTACGGTCAGATTCTGATTGGTAATTGAATTACTCAATGAAAAGTCCAGCTTCAACTTGTCATTCAAGGCTTTTTGCGATACATTGATCTTACCAATAAACCTATTCATTCCACTGGTCTTAATTATGCCCTGATCTTCCAGATAATTTATATTTCCGCCGAATACAGTTTTATCACTGCCGCCGCCGAAAGACAAATTGTGATTTTGAGAAAATCCGTTACCACGTTCAATTTGTTGTTCCCAGTTAGTGGTTCCGTTGTTATTTGCAGGGGTTAGGCTCTGACCGTTTGCAGCCAGGTAAGCCTTTAACTGCGCCGCACTTGCCACCTGAAACTGATTGGCGATCTTCTCGTCTGCCGCGTAAGCATCATAGGTCATTCTCAATTGGCCTGATTTAGCTTTTTTGGTGGTTACGATGATAACCCCATTGGTAGCCCGGCTACCATAAATAGCTGCCGCAGATGCGTCTTTCAACACATCAATAGACTCGATGTCAGAAGGTGCAACAAGGTTAAAATCAGCATCAGGCACATTATCTATAACATAAAATGGCGAAGAAGCTGCACCTGCACGCAATGTTGAAGGCCCTCTTAAAGTAACTGTTGCACCACCATTCGGGTTACCATCACTGGTGATATTTAGGCCGGCTACCTTACCTTCCAAAAGGTCGGCAGGACTAGTTACAACACCTTTGTTAAAGTTTTCGGCTTTAACTGTGGAAACTGCGCTGGTCAACTGACCTTTTGTGGTAGTACCATAACCTACAACAACCACCTCATTCATCGTCTTCGAGGTTTCGCTGAGGGTAATGGTTAATGAGCCCTCATCACCTACCGTTTTCTCTAAAGCCTGGTAGCCTATAAAGCTGAATTTTAATACTGCGCCTTTAGCTGCATTGATAGAGAAGGTTCCGTTTGCCGTTGTGGCCGTTGAAGTGCTTGTTCCTTTAACCTGTACGGTAACACCAGGCAGTGGCGCACCGGAAGCGTCTTTCACAATACCTTTAACAGTAGTGGTTTGCGCCCACGAGCTGCTAAATGTAAAAGAGAACAGCACAAGCAAGACGCTACACAAGTATCTCGTCTTGAATAGTTTGGGTCTAATTGTCATCATAGCTTTCTTTAATTAGTTTTAGTTGTTGATTTTTGGTTTGTAAGTTTTTATTAATTGTAAAAAAATGTTAGATTTAAGTAGCGTCTGATAATTGTTTAAAAAACAATTATCAGCCCAGAAGCATGGCTTTAATAAGTTATTTACTTTTTTCAGGTTTACCTAAAGGGTATATTTCTGCTGTTAATTGTTATATTGTAAACCTAAGTTGACTTTTTTTTCAATTGCTTTTTGTGATTTACGTGTATTTATTTACGTAAACGTTTACGAATAAAGGTTTGTTGAACACTTATTTATTAGTTGTAGACGGTTAGAATTATGGGAGAAATTAATATAAAAAGGCTTGCCAGTGAGTTGAATTTATCGGCAGCGACAGTTTCCAGAGCGCTGAGGGACAGTCATGAAATCAGCGCCGAAACTAAAGTAAGAGTGATGGAAATGGCAAAGAAACTGAACTATGAGCCTAACCCTTTTGCGAGCAGTTTAAGAAGACAACAAAGTAAAACTATAGCTGTAATAGTGCCGGAAGTTGCCAACAATTTTTTCTCGTTGGCAATAAAAGCGATTGAGGAAGTTGCACGGGCAAAGGATTATCACGTGTTGATCTATCAAACGCACGAAAGCGGGGAAATTGAATCCTCTTTTATGACCTGCCTTTTAAGTGGACGCGTTGACGGCGTACTTATTTCACCGGCAAGTCATGTCATTAATAAAGATTACTTTACGAAAGTTAGCGAAAAAATCCCGATGGTTTTTTTCGACCGTGATCATGCTGATATTGACGGCGTAAAAATAACTACCGATGATTACGACAGCGCTTACAATGCCACGCAGCACCTGGTAGACGCCGGTTGTAAAACTATTGGATATCTGGCAGCATTGGAAACACTCACCACCGGAAAAAAAAGATTACAAGGATATTCAGACGCCTTGAAAAACAATAATCTTAAGTGCCGGCCCGATCTGATAGTCAGTAATTGCGAAAATAATGAGCTTTGCTGTTCCAAAATCAAACATTTTATTATGGAACAAAAGCCGGATGGTATATTGTCGTCAATAGAAGACCTGGCCCTTCCCTGTTATTACGCCTGCAAAGAACTACACCTGGAAATTCCGAAAGATCTAAAGCTCATCACCTTTTCCAATCTTTCATATGCCGAACTGCTTAACCCACCCTTATCCACCATCAATCAGCCTGCTTTTGAAATTGGCAACGAAGCGGCGACAATCTTATTCAAAATGTTTAACAAACGCTGGTATGAGCCCAACATCACGATAAGCCTTAAGTCAAACATCATTAAGAGGGAATCAACCCGTTCATAGGCACGTTGTACAGAAAACAGGCCTTTATTTAATATGTAATATAATATTTACAAAATAAGTATGGGAAATAAATGTAAAATAAACACTAATTTTATCTGAAATTTTTGGTTAACAAGGTTTTAACACGAACTTTGAGTTTGTATTTCAACCAGTTTATCGCCAAAAAAATGACGGCATTTTAATCGCCTACCCAATGCAAAAATATTCTAAACAAACCCGCGTGCTTTTAGCTATAGATTGCATCATCTTTGGTTTTGATGGTGATGATCTGAAAATTCTCTTAATAAAACGCGGGTTCAACCCGGAAAAAGGCAACTGGAGCCTGATGGGGGGCTTTGTGCAAGCCGCTGAAAGTATCGACCAGGCGGCAAACCGGATTTTGAAAGAGTTGACCGGCATTGAAGGCGTTTACCTGGAACAACTATACACCTTTGGCGACCCGCTCCGCGACCCGACGGAAAGGACCGCATCAGTCTGTCATTTTGCTTTGGTCGACATCCATAAATATGAGGCCCAGTTGAGTAACGACTACCGTGCGGAGTGGTTCCCGCTAAAACGTTTCCCAAAATTGATATTCGACCACCAGGACATGGTTGAAATGGCCAAAAAACGAATCCGCTACAAAGCGGCCTTTCACCCTATTTTATTTGAACTGCTGCCCGACAAGTTCACCCTGCCTCAGTTGCAAAATCTATACGAGAGCGTATACAATACCACCATCGACAAAAGAAATTTCAGCAAACGCGTGCTGGCAACGGGCTTGCTGATCAAGCTTACCGAAAAAGACAAAGCCGGCTCAAAACGCGGAGCTTTCTTTTACCGCCTGAACACGCAAAACTATTATGCCAAATTCCAGGCATTCTTGAATTTTATTCCGAATCCGGATACGTTGAGGTATTAATTTATTAAAAACACCGCCTTAGATTTCATTTAAATCATTTTTTCAGGGAACTGACCGACCAAATACCCACATTGGCCGAAAAACTGTAGCGTGCCTAATCAGTTGCGCTTAATTTGGCAGCATGATCAATACAATTACACTATTGCTGTTTTTTCTTACAATTACATTAAGCCTGGGTGGCGGCCTTTACGAAATACTGGTAATATACCCAAACTGGAAACACGACGTGGATCCGCATACTTTGAGGGCTAAACTCGAATCATCGGGACAAATGAATGCCGCCAAACGCTTTTGGCCGCTTGTGTCTCCGGCGCAGGGTTTGCTGTCCATTGTCAATGTCATCCTTGCCTGGAATTATCCCGGCGAAGCTCATGGCTTCTGGCTGGCCGCAGCAATTGCTATTTTCATCACCCGCGTCATTACCTTTAGTTACTTTATACCTGTAATGATTCGCAAGATCATGCAGCCCGAACAAGTTGAGGCCGGGAGCCTGAAGGTAATCGTAAAACAGTGGACTGCCTTAAGCCCGTTGCGTTTGCTTCCTGAATTGTTTGCCTGGGGCATGTTGGTTGTGGCCTTAATGCATATTTAAGCTACCGGGGGCAATTCTGATTTGTAATTTTTGAATAAGAATACATCACTCGTGCTGCCGGGCCTGAGGATAATTATTTGTATACTTCCCGTTAAAGCATCTTTTCATTTGTGCGATAATTAGTGCGTTGTATAATGTCATTTTTATATCAAATTCAGATTATAAATAGCGGCTTCATCACCCTTAATCTCGCAATAAAAGTCTTAAGGCTTATATTAAAGACTTCTTACTTAGCCGTTTTACCTTCGTTTTGCATCTATTTCGACATATTCAAGATTTGTTAATGAAAGTTAATTTTTTTAACTGCGGGCAATACCGGCGGGTATTTACCCGTCTTGATAGGGTATTTAAGCTATCAACAATATGAAATATAAGATTAAATTACCCGATGGGACGGCACAATTTATCCAAATAACCAGCGCCTATTTTAAGTCATGGCATGTATGGATGGTAAAGTTTGAGGATGGCAGAGCGGCTATGCTTTTTAAAATCGGAAGCGAATGGATGCAGAGGAATGAGGACTTTCTTGAATTTCCCATTTTGAAGGAACTCGGGTCGTTTATTGACAAAATTATTATTAAAAGGAAAATGGCTCTTTAAAAAGGATTCTGTAGTTGTAAGACACAGCAAAAATCAAAAGCCTTAAGACTTCCTGCTTAAGGCTTTTGATTTAAACCTCCCTGTTACACAGTTTAATGCAAATAGTCACCCCTCAGACCTGCTTTTTCCCAGAATTTCCTTTTATATTGATTGCGAATTCTACCTCTTGTAATGCAATCTGCTAAAAGTAATATTAATCTAACAACCGGTTTTTTGATAAGAAAATTCCGGATCACCAAAGGCTGGGACCAGGTTTTTATGGCGGCAAAACTGGAAATAACGCCCAGTTCGTATTCAAAAATAGAAGCCGGTTTTACCGATGTCAATTTATCACGGCTAGAACAGATCGCGTCTATCTTGGATGTTAAACTCATACAATTGTTGTCCTTTGACCCCGAACAGGAAATGCGGGACGCATCCCGGTGTCTGTTGGTACTCGCGCAAATCCGGGAGAAAGACCGTTGTATAGAACTATTATTGGGTCAAATCATAGAACTTGCCGGGCAACTGAAAACCGACCGGAGAAATAATAATAAATGAACCATAAGCATTAAAACAAAAAAGTCTTAAGACTTTTGACTTAGAACTTAGCGCGCCGTTTCAGGACTTGTGCTCATTACGTTGCCTTATCTGGTCTGAAACTTGGTCAATGGTTTGGGTAGCATATTGTTTACCCTTTTCCATCCACTCAGGGGCTTTGTTGGTCAGATCGTCCAAAATAGAGGTACCATCTTCTCTTTTACGGGTGATATAGGTAACCCCTGCAGCAATGGCTGCTCCGGCTATCATTAAGGTTAATATTTTCATAATTTCTAGATTTATACTGAAAGAACGACGCAGCAAGCAAATTGTTGTAAAAATCAGCGGCTGTTGAATAACTAGGTATTGTATTCAGCGGTTGGACTGGCCATTATCGGACGACGACTGTATCATATCCGAACGATCTTAAAATATCGATTTTGTTTTAATTGGTTGATTTTCAATAATTTTTATTTAAGGCACGCGTTTGGTTACGTAGTCTGCATTAAATCTGTGGACCATGATTAAAAATTACCTGCTGGTTGCTTTCAGGAACCTTACCAAAAACAAGGGCTTTTCATTTATCAATATTTTCGGGCTGGCCATTGGGATGGCTGCCTGTCTGCTCATTTTGCAGTATGTATCATTCGAACTTAGCTTTGATAAATTTCATGTAAAAGGCGACAGGATATACCGCATTAACCAGGACAGGTACGACAATGGCAAGCTAAGCACCCGCTGGGCAGGCGGCGCATTTGCTCCCGGCAGCGAATTTAAAGCGCAACTGCCCGAAATAGAAGATTTCGTTAAAATGGTGCCTGCGGGCCAGTTGCTGGTCAATTATAAGAACCAGAAGATCGTTATAAAAGATCAGGCCGATTATTTTGTAAGCGGATCATTCTTTAATATTTTTAGTTATCCCTTACTAAGCGGCGACCCTAAGACGGCACTTAAAGAGCCAAATTCGGTCGTTATTTCAGAAACAATTGCTAACAAACTTTTTCATAATGCCAATCCGGTGGGACAAACACTGGTGATGAATAATGATAAGCCGATCAAAATCACGGGAGTGATGAAAGATATGCCTGCAAATACCCACATGAAGCTTGATTTTCTGCAGTCGTATACCACCCTGGTCAAAAACTATGCACCTGATATTGATAATAGATGGTATAATGACGGCTGTACTACTTATGTCCTGCTTCGCAAAGGCGTCGATCCAAGAAAACTGGAGGCCAAATTTCTTCCCATTGTAAAGAAAGCTTATGAACAATTTAAAAGTTCCGGTGCCACTGCAATTTATACCTTGCAACCGGCACAAAGTATCCACCTATATTCTAACCGTATGTTCGAATTGCAACCTAATTCCGACGGCAATTCAGTTTATCTGTTACTAGGCGTAGCCATATTTGTAATCATTATCGCGTGGATCAATTATGTCAATCTGGCTACTGCACGTGGAATCGGTCGGGCAAAAGAAGTTGGCGTTCGTAAGACATTGGGTTCGGATAAAGGGCAATTGATAAGCCAGTTCATGTTTGAAGCAGGTTTGCTTAACCTTATGTCGTTAATGTTAGCTTTTATACTGATAGGTATATTCCTACCGATATTCGGTAGCCTCTCGGGGACAAATATTAGCTTTAGCCTGTTTGGACATCTTTCATTCTGGTTAAGCGTTATAGCAATGCTGCTGGCGGGAACATTTTTCTCTGGGTTCTACCCAGCTATCGTTCTTTCCTCTTTCCGGCCTGTCGAGGTAATGAAAGGTAAACTTTCGGCTTCGCCACGCGGCATCATTTTACGTAAAGGGATGGTAGTATTCCAATTTGCGGCATCTATATTTTTATTGATCGGTTCAGTGACCGTATTCAGGCAGATTCAATATATGCAGAAACAAAATCTGGGCATCAATATCGATCAGACAGTTGTAATTAAAGGTCCGCTGGCAAAGGTTGACTCCTTCTTTCGTACAATGAAGAATTTCAAGGAAGAAAGCCTGAAACTGGCCAATGTTAAAAGCGTCACCGCATCAACTGTTGTACCCGGGGAGCCCATTCCATGGAACGCAGGCGGTATAAAGCTGCATGGTGCAGCTGAATCTACCGCGAAGCAATATAGAGTCGTGGGCGGAGACTATGATTATCTCGATGCCTTTGATTTCAAAATTTTAGCCGGAAGAAAGATATCAAAAGCGTATCCTACAGATACTGCTTCGGTAGTTTTGAGCAAAAAGGCAGCGGAGCTAATGGGTTATAATAAACCCGCCGATGCTTTGGATAAACGGATAGATTTTTGGGGTAAAATTTACACCATAGTTGGCGTGGTGGACAATTATCACCAGCAATCGTTACGTGACGCTTATGATGCGATCATCTTCCGTTGCATACCGGATATAGGAGGTAACATATCTGTCAAAATCGGTACAGCGAACGTACAGCAAACCATTGAGGGCCTGCGCGCCAACTGGAAGCAGTTTTTCCCTGAAGATCAGTTTGATTATTATTTCTTGGATAACCATTTTAACGAACAATACCATGCTGATAAACAATTTGGACAAGTGTTTGCAACATTTACCGGTATAGGCATTTTGGTGGCCTGTCTGGGTTTATTTGGGCTGGTATCGTATACCATTGTGCAAAGAACCAAAGAGATCGGTATTCGCAAGGTGTTGGGCGCTTCGGTAAACAATATCCTGCAATTGCTCTATCGCGATTTCGCAGTACTCATCGTCATCGCATTTTTAGTATCGATACCGTTAGCATGGTATGCTGTTCACAAATGGCTACAGACTTATGCTTTCCGCATCGACATCAATGTGTTATTCTTCATTATACCATTTATAACCGTGGTGCTCATTGCGTTTAGCACAGTATCTTACTTAAGTTTAAAAGCAGCTTTGATGAACCCGGTTAAGAGTTTGAAAACAGAATAATTACCTATGTCTTAATAAATAACAATTAAAAAGCCCGCGGGATAACCTGCGGGCTTTTGATTCTTATAAGTAAAACTTAATTACAGTTTACCAATTTGCTGAACCAGATCGATCAGTTTGTTTGAGTAACCCCATTCGTTATCGTACCATGATACTACTTTAACAAAGTTATTGCTCAACGCGATACCAGCTTTAGCATCAAAAATTGAAGTACGTGCATCACCTTTAAAGTCTTCAGAAACAACCTCGTCTTCAGTATAGCCCAGGATACCTTTCAATTCGCCTTCTGAAGCTTCTTTCATTGCTGCTTTGATCTCCTCGTAAGTAGCAGGGGTTTTTAAGCGGGCGGTTAAGTCAACTACAGAAACATCGGCGACAGGAACGCGGAAAGACATACCTGTTAATTTACCTTTCAATTCAGGTAAAACCAAACCTACTGCCTTAGCAGCACCGGTTGATGATGGGATGATGTTCTGATATGCACCACGACCGCCTCTCCAATCTTTTGCAGATGGACCGTCAACAGTTTTTTGAGTGGCAGTTACCGCGTGTATAGTGCTCATCAAACCTTCTTCGATACCGAATTTATCATTCAATACTTTAGCAACAGGGGCTAAACAGTTGGTAGTACATGAAGCATTTGATACAATATGCTGATCGGCTTTTAATTGCTTATGGTTAACACCCATAACGAAAGTAGGGGTATCATCCTTTGCAGGGGCGCTCATTACCACTTTTTTTGCACCTGCATCAATATGTTTTTGTGCAGTTTCTTGGGTAAGGAACAAGCCGGTTGACTCGATTACAACTTCAGCACCAACTTCATTCCATTTCAGATTAGCAGGATCTTTTTCGGCAGTTACGCGAATAGTTTTACCGTTTACAACCAAATGTCCGCCTTCAACGGCAATAGTGCCTTTGAATGGCCCGTGAGTAGAGTCGTATTTCAACATGTAAGCCATGTAATCAGGTTCAACAAGGTCGTTGATACCAACAACTTCTACATCGGGTCTTTCAATTGCAGCTCTAAAAGCCAGGCGTCCAATACGGCCGAAACCGTTAATTCCTATTTTCATGATTTTTTTAATTTTTATTGGAATAATACGTTAACAAATTATTTATAGGTTCTTTAATAATACTAGTTATGGTAAGGTTTGATTGGTCCGCTGCCTCATGCAGGTATTCCTGGAAATTTGCAGCCACCGAGCCAGTAAAATGCAGTTGTCCCTCTGGGTGCTGGCCGCGCAAAGGTAGTAAATAAGTATTAATTAACTTATTGAAGCCATTCAATATGACGCTTTTGAGATAATGGTCTGTTTTATGCTCCAGGTAAAAGTCTGTGAACGAGCTCAGAAATACAGCCGGTTGCTTTTGCCGGTATACTTTTTCCAGCAGTGTCCTCCGGTCCAGGTCATATCGCTGCTCAAACTTTTTGCGGATGTTGGCAGGCAGCGTTTCGTTCATAAATGATCTTAATAACTGTCTTCCGAGCCAGTTTCCCGAACCCTCATCGGCAAGAATATACCCAAGGCCATAATTATTAGGTTTTACCTTTCGGCCATCATACCAGGCGGCATTTGAGCCGCTGCCGCAGATGCATACAATGCCCGGTTTGTTTTTACAGCAGGCTATAGCGGCCGCATCGATATCATGTTCAACCGTTACTTTGGCAAATTTAAAAAAAGCAGAAAGGGCATTATTCACAACTGCTTTGAGTTCGTTGGAAAATGATCCCGCACCGAAAAAATAAACCCTTTTTATTTCTTCGGCATGATGTATCAGGTTGATGTTTTTGTTGAGCAGTTGAATGATCTGTTTCTCATCATTAAAATAGGGATTAAGGCCGCCTGTTTTAAAAGAAGCTATTGTTCTTTCCCTGTAGGCCAGGCGCCATTCGGCATAATTCGATCCGCTATATACAACTGCAATCATTCTTTTTTAGATAGCTAGTATGTCGGCCATCTCCATCAAATCCTCTTCCAGTTTAAACTCGTGCTGTGTCAATGCCTCTTCAATGTCGGTTATCTTAATGTAATTAGCCTGTAAGCCAACCATTTTCCGCGATTCTCCGCGCAACAATGCTTTTACTGCTGCATACCCTAAACGGCTGCCCAAAACCCTGTCGAATGCCGATGGGCTTCCTCCACGTTGAAGGTGGCCCAATATGGTAACCTTGATATCATAGAATTTGATCTCTTGCTGAACACGTCGCGCAATATCATAAACGCCACCATTTTTGTCACCTTCGGCAACAATTACTATGCTGGATGACTTTTTATTGTGCTGGCCGCTTTTCAGATTCTCAATCAGGTCATCTATAGCTGTGGCTTTTTCCGGTAATAAAATTGCTTCGGCACCACAACAAACACCGGCACGCAAAGCAATAGCACCACTATCGCGCCCCATTACCTCGATAAAGAATAAGCGGTCGTGCGCATCTGCTGTATCGCGAATTTTATCAATGGCCTCAACAACAGTATTGGTAGCTGTATCGAAGCCCAGAGTATAGGTAGA
>Ga0207644_10001665_pt1 | contig 14309 bp, 18 predicted proteins | sample KBSS73metaG_FD_184326 | JGI IMG/M metagenome (GOLD analysis project Ga0207644, IMG submission 184326) | Switchgrass rhizosphere microbial communities from Kellogg Biological Station, Michigan, USA - KBS S7-3 metaG (SPAdes) (version 2) | ecosystem: Host-associated > Plants > Roots > Rhizosphere... | reverse complement strand
GCGGGCGAGCTCGAGGAACGGGCCCTCGCCCTCTTTCATAGAGATCGAGTTCACGATGGGCTTACCCGACACGCACTTGAGGCCCGCCTCGATCACGCTCCACTTGGAGCTGTCGATCATCACCGGCACCCGGGCGATGTCCGGCTCGGCCGCGATGCGTTTCAGGAACACGGTCATGGCCTGCTCTGAGTCGAGCAGAGCCTCGTCCATGTTTACATCGACGATCTGCGCGCCGTTCTCGACCTGGTCACGAGCGACTTCGATGGCGGCGTCATAATCGCCCGCGAGAATGAGCTTCTTGAAGCGGGCGGAGCCGGTAACGTTGCAACGCTCGCCAATATTCACAAAACGCGCGCCCGCGCCGGCATCTCTCACGCCTGTCATCTCCATGGGGTCGTCAGGCGGCAATGAGCATGGGCTCGAGCCCGGCAAGCAACGTGCCCGCGCGAGGAGCCGGGACAGTGCGCGGCGTGCAATCGCGCACCGCCCCGGCAATAGCGGCGATGTGCAGGGGAGTCGTCCCGCAGCATCCGCCGACGATGTTGACGAGGCCATTCTCGGCCCAGTCACGAACCTGCGCAGCAGTCTGCTCCGCCGCTTCGTCATATTCGCCAAGCTCGTTGGGAAGCCCGGCATTGGGGTAGGCCATGACCAGCGTGTCAGCCAAAGCCGATAGTGCCGTCAGGTGCGGCCTCAGCTGCGCGGCTCCGAACGAGCAATTGAGCCCGATGGTCACCGGCCGCGCATGGCGCACCGACGCCCAGAAAGCCTCGACCGTGTGGCCGGAAAGGTTGCGGCCGCTGAGGTCGGTCAGGGTCATGGAGATCATCAGCGGCAGCTCGCGGCCGAGCGCCTGCTCAGCCTCCAGCGTCGCCATCACCGCGGCCTTGGCGTTGAGCGTGTCGAAGATCGTCTCGACCAGCACGAAGTCGACACCGCCTTCGACCAGCGCTTCGATTTGCTCGCGGTAGACCGCTTTCACCTGGTCGAAGTCGACTTCGCGATAGGCGGGGTCGTTGACGTTGGGCGACAGCGAAAGCGTTTTGTTGGTCGGCCCTAACGCGCCTGCCACCCAGCGCTGCTTGCCATCGCGATCGGCCACTTCGCGCGTGATCCGCGCTGCCTCGACATTGATCTTCCTGACGAGCGCCTCGGCGCCATAGTCCGCCTGGCTGATGGCATTGGCGTTGAAGGTGTTGGTCGCGAGGATTTCAGCGCCCGCATCGGCAAAGCTCTCGCAGATCGAGCGGACGATCTCCGGCTTCGTGATATTGAGGAGGTCGTTATTGCCGCGCTGGTCTTTCAACAGGTCGAGCGGGCCGCAATAATCGGCCGTCTGCAGCTTCCGGGCCTGGATCGAGGTGCCGTAAGCGCCGTCCTTGATCAGGATGCGCTTGGCAGCTTCGTTGCGGAGGGTCTGGGATGCACTCATGACTTTTTCGCCCTCACGCCCAGCAGGTGGCAGATCGCGTAACTGAGCTCTGCACGGTTGAGCGTGTAGAAATGGAAGTGGCGGACCCCGCCGGCATAGAGCTGGCCACACAGCTCCGCAGCGACGGTTGCCGCGATGAGCTGGCGCGCCGCAGGGAGGTCGTCCAGCCCTTCGAACAGATCGTCGAGCCACTGAGGGATCGAAGCGCCGCAGGACTGGGCGAAGCGGCGGGTAGTGGCGACGTTTGAGACAGGAAGGATTCCCGGGACGATCTCAGCGTCGATGCCCGCTGCCGCGGCCTCATCGCGAAAACGAAAGAAGCAATCGGGCGAGAAGAAAAATTGGGTGATCGCCCGGTCGGCGCCGGCATCAACCTTTCGCTTCAGGTTCTCGATGTCGAACGCGCGCGTCGACGAGTCCGGATGGACCTCTGGATAGGCGGCGACCGAGATGTCGAACGGCGCGACGCGCTTCAGGCCGGCAACGAGTTCCGTTGCATCGCGATAGCCCTCGGGGTGTGGCTGATATTTCGTTCCGGGCTCCGGGGAATCGCCGCGCAGCGCCACGATGTTGCGGACGCCAAGCTGCCAATAGTCGCGCGCGACGGCGTCGATCTCATCGCGGCTCGCGGCGACGCAGGTAAGGTGTGCCGCCGGGGTCAGCGCCGTTTCCTTGAGGATGCGCTCGACGGTCGCGTGCGTCCGCTCACGGGTCGAACCGCCCGCGCCGTAGGTCACCGAGACGAAGCGCGGATGAAGGGGCTCAAGGGTCTTGATCGAGTCCCACAGCGTCTGATCCATCTTCTCCGTCTTCGGCGGGAAGAATTCGAAGCTGACCTGGATATCGCCGCGTGCCTCAGCGAACAGAGGGAGGTGGTGGCCGAGGGATTCGAAGGCGTTCATGCCGCCCTCCGCTGCCGGGCCAGGGCCTTGACGCCGCGCCACAGGGTTACGGTCAGCTCACCGCCCTTGAGGTGCCGGACCTGGTCGACCTCCAGCCCGGCGGCATCGAACCAACCTCCCATCACCTCGTCCTCGAAGCCGAGGCGGATGTGAGCATCGCGCTCGCGCAGCTCCTCGCGCTCGTGCGCGGCGAAGTCGACGACCAGCAGCGTACCGCCGGGCGCCAGCACCCGAGCGGCCTCGGCGATCGCCGATGCCGGTGAGTGGGCATAATGCAGCACCTGGTGGATGATGATGCTGTCCGCAGTCTGGTCGGCGAGCGGCAACGCGTACATGTCGCCCTGGCGGAGGCTTGACGAGATGCCCGCAGCCTCGAGCTTCACCCGCGCGACGCGCAGCATGTCGGACGAGCGGTCGATGCCGATCGCCTGGCTCGCGCGCGGGCCGAACAGCTCGATCATCCGGCCCGTGCCGGTCCCTATGTCGACGAGCCGCCCAAGCGGTCGATTTCCGAGAGAAGCATCGATCGCGCGCTCGACCTCGGATTCGGCGACGTGCAGCGACCGGATCTGGTCCCAGATCTCAGCGTGACCCGCGAAATAGCGGTTGGCGGCCTCGGCACGTTCGGCGCGGATCGATTCGGTACGAGCCGCGTCGGCAACGAACAATGCTTGGGTCGCCCCGTCAGCCCACTCGTCAACCAGCGCGAACAACGGGTCGACGCGCTCCGCTTCGGCGAGCGTCAGGAATACCCAGCTGCCCTCCTTGCGGCGCTCCAATACCCCCGCATCGGCGAGGATCTTCAGGTGGCGCGAGACGCGCGGTTGGCTTTGCCCGAGAACCTGCGCCAGCTCTCCGACCGACAGCTCCATCAACCGCAGCAGCGCGACGATGCGCAGCCGAGTAGGATCGGCAAGCGCCTGGAATCGGTCAGCCAAGGGTAGCGCCACAGTCACGGCATAAGGATATAAAGATATCTTTATATGGTCAATTCAGCCTTGTGAAATAATCCCTTGTACGAGGGTAGGGATTGTCGCTATTCCCGCCGATCTGGCCTGACGACTCGCAGCGGCAGGCCCGGGCGTGCCCACCCCAGGGGCATTTTTAAGGGAGTGAAAGACTCATGAAGAAGCTTGCGATCGTGACCGTTGCGGTCCTCGCGCTCGGCGTCGCCGCGTGCAACAAGAATGACGCTGCCAACAACGCGGCGAACGAGACTGCGGTGGAGAACACCGCGTCGACCGACGTCAACGCAGCCGACGCGACGGCCAATGCCGACGCGGCTCTGAACGCTGCTGGCAACGCCGTCGAGAACGCCGGCAACGCTGTCGACAACGCCCAGGCGGCCGTCGAGAACAAGTAAGCGTCTCGAGTTACGCATTCAGGGAAAGGGCCGTCCTTCGGGGCGGCCCTTTTTTTATGTTCGCTCGGAGTGGTACTTCGCTCCGGTGAGGAAAATCATCGTTTGCGTCTTGCTGCTCGCCGCGGCTTGCAAGGATCAGCGGCCGCCGGCACCGACTGCCGAGCAATCGCAGCAGCTCAATGAAGCCGAGGACCTGCTCGACAACATGGCCTCAAATGAAGAGGGGCCGGAAGCGAATGCCTCCGGCCCCTCCAAAGGTCAGACTGACGGTCGGACTTAGAAGTCCATTCCGCCCATTCCGCCCATGCCGCCGCCAGCCATCGCCGGGGCCGGCTTGTCGTCCGGCGCTTCGGCAATCGTGGCTTCGGTGGTGATCAGCAGTCCAGCGACCGAAGCCGCGTCCTGCAGGGCCGCGCGAACCACCTTGGTCGGATCGATCACGCCGGCCTTGACGAGGTTCTCATACACCTCGGTCTGGGCATTGAAGCCGAGCGTCGGATCGTTGCCGTCGATCAGCTTGCCCGCCACGACCGCGCCGTCATGGCCGGCGTTCTCGGCGATCTGCCGAACCGGCGACTGGAGCGCCTTGCGGATGATGTCGATACCACGGGTCTGGTCGTCGTTCTCGCCCTTGAGGCCGTCGAGAGCCTTGGTCGCATAGAGCAAAGCAGTGCCGCCGCCCGGAACGATGCCTTCCTCGACCGCGGCGCGGGTTGCGTGGAGCGCGTCATCTACGCGGTCCTTGCGCTCCTTCACCTCGATCTCGGACGCTCCGCCGACCTTGATCACCGCAACGCCGCCGGCGAGCTTCGCCAGCCGCTCCTGCAGCTTCTCCCGGTCATAGTCGGACGTCGTGGTCTCGACCTGCTGGCGGATCGCCGCAACGCGGGCCTCGATGGCTTCCTTGGCGCCGGCGCCATCGACGATCGTGGTGTTATCCTTGTCGATCGTGACGCGCTTGGCCTGGCCGAGCATGTTCAGCGTGACGGTCTCGAGCTTGATGCCGAGATCCTCGCTGATCATCTCGCCGCCGGTGAGGATCGCGATATCCTCGAGCATCGCCTTGCGGCGATCGCCGAAGCCCGGAGCCTTCACGGCCGCGACCTTTAGGCCGCCGCGCAGCTTGTTGACGACCAGGGTCGCCAGCGCCTCGCCCTCGATGTCCTCGGCAATGATCAGCAGCGGACGGCCGCTCTGAACCACAGCCTCGAGGATCGGCAGCATCGCCTGCAGGTTGGAGAGCTTCTTCTCGTGGATCAGGATGTACGGATCCGAAAGCTCGACCTGCATCTTCTCGGGGTTGGTGATGAAATAAGGCGACAAATAGCCGCGGTCGAACTGCATGCCCTCGACGACATCAAGCTCGAACTCGAGGCCCTTGGCCTCTTCGACCGTGATCACGCCTTCCTTGCCGACCTTCTCCATCGCCTCGGCGATCTTCTCGCCGACTTCGCGGTCGCCGTTGGCCGAGATGATGCCAACCTGGGCGATTTCCTTGGAGTCGGAAACGTCCTTCGAACGGCTCTTGAGGTCAGCAACGACCGCGGTAACTGCCTTTTCGATGCCGCGCTTCAGGTCCATCGGGTTCATGCCGGCAGCAACCGACTTCATGCCCTCGCGGACGATCGCCTGAGCGAGAACCGTCGCGGTGGTGGTACCGTCGCCGGCGATGTCGTTGGTCTTCGAGGCCACTTCGCGCACCATCTGGGCGCCCATGTTCTCGAACTTGTCCTTGAGCTCGATCTCCTTGGCGACGGTGACGCCGTCCTTGGTGATGCGCGGAGCGCCGAAGCTCTTGTCGATAACGACGTTGCGGCCCTTCGGCCCCAGCGTCACCTTCACTGCATTGGCGAGGATGTCCACGCCGGCCAGGATGCGCTCACGCGCATCACGGCTGAATTTCACGTCCTTGGCTGCCATCTGGCTACCCTTTCATTCTTTGATTTGAGTTGCTGTTTGGAAGCGAAGGCTCAGCCGACGATCCCGAGGATGTCGCTTTCCTTCATGATGATCAGGTCTTCGCCGTTGACGACGACTTCGGTGCCCGACCACTTGCCGAACAGGATCTTGTCGCCGGCCTTGACGTCCAGCGGCGTGACCTTGCCCTCTTCGGACTTGGCGCCGGCGCCGACAGCGACAACTTCGCCTTCCTGCGGCTTTTCCTTGGCAGTGTCGGGAATGATGATCCCGCCCTTGGTTTTCTCCTCGGCCTCGACACGACGGACGAGGACGCGATCATGAAGCGGCCTGAAACCCATAGGTTGAACCCTCTTTAGTCAGCTTGGTTGAACTTCTCCGTTGGCACTCCCCGAGCGAGAGTGCCAGCGATGGCGCGCATATGGTTGTGCGCCGTTCATCCGTCAACGGGTGCATCAAGCCTTTTGTCGCCAGGCCTGCCGAGGTCGCGGCGAGAGTAATCTGATTAATTGCAGACGTTACGCCCTAGTGTTCATGACTCCGATTTGGCGACACAGGCGGAGACTCTTTGAACTGGTCGAATGCTCGCGGCGATTGCGTCTGTAGCGCATGTAGCAACTCCATCATGGGCCACTGTGACTCTCTGATCGCTCCGGAGCTTGGTCGATTCACGTCAGTTATGACACCGATCGATAGCGCGATCAGGACAAACAGCATGAGCGCTGCCCTCTTGCCTCGTGCACCTTCCACGATGTAGCCCAATTCGCCCGCTGTAACGATCAGGTATGCAAGCAGCAGGACGAGAACCCCGCCTGGAACGCGGAGTCGCCAAGCGACTTTTCGCTCCGTGTCGAGGTTAATGATTTCATTTAACGCTTCGACCAAAGGCATGGAGATGCCGTGCGCCTGCGCGGACCCTCCGGCCGCGCTGACGGCAGCCCATATCTGGGTGAGGAGCTGGTCATTTTTCGCAAGATGAGAGTCGGCTCCGGCTCCGGAGTTGGCGACCCGGATGCGATTGTCCGTATAGGCGATCAGAAGTCCGCTGAGGCGGGACCGATGAGGTTCATCGAGAAGTTGAGCGCGGAGGTAGGCGGTGCCAATCGCGTTCGCTTCATTTGTGACCAACTGCCGCCTCGCCTCGTAGCGGTTCAGGACGAGCCCGAAGGTAAACGCCAAGAGGAGAGCAAGCAGAGCCAAGGATCCGCCCAGCAGATATTCTTCTTGCCCGTGCGATGGATCGTTTGGGTCGTCGGTGGCTTTTGACCGGTTGATCCGGAACTGGCGGATGGACCGACCGGCCAGCGCGGAGACGATCAGAACAAAAAAGGTCGCCGCTGAGATTCCCAGCACCGAAAGGTCTGATAGCCATTCCCCGAGCCGCCCGCCCATCGCACTGGCTCCTTCAGATCGATCGAGACGCAGATGGCCGCAGCGGGTGGGCCTTATCTCAAATCATGGAAGCTCTGATTAGAAGCAGCGCTTCTCACGGCCCTGGCAGCGCTGCAAACGGACATTAGTTAGCGCACTGGAAACGTTAGCAATTATATACGCCGGCCGCGCAGCGCCGTGTCGTACGACGGGCCACGCCGGCCACGCTGACGGGCGTCAGCGGACGGCCGACGACCGCGTGGGCGGGAGTGATCAGGCTGAATGCGTCGGTGCCCGTGAACTCGTTCGCCGCTTGAGATCCGACGCCCACCACAAGCATCGCCAGCAGCGCCATCTTCAGCTTACGGGTGATAGTCATTGGGTTGCTCCAACCTTGTAGTTGTCAGGCAAGTCGCTGGTGTCCTTGAGCGACTCGATGTCCTTGGCGTCCAGCTTCTTGGCACCGGCCGGGGCCGCGAAGGTGAAGTCCGAGGCACCCGGGCTGCCGCCCACCTTCCAGTCGCGGACCTCGAGCGTGAATTGCGGGGCTTGGTCGACGCCCTTGCTCGTGATCACATAGCGGCACGGGTATGGGTTGGCGCCCTGATGGATCCAGATCTGCCAGTCGGTATCCTTGGCGCGGAATGCGAGATGGTCGCACTCCTGGCCGTTGATCACGCCGCTCCCGAGGTCCTTGATGTCGGTAACATCTTCCATCAACCCGTCGTAAACGTTCGACTGCAGTAAGTCGGCGCCTGGAAGCTGGCGGTGGAACTTGTCGCGCAGCTGGTCGATCAGGTTGTCGACCGTGCCGGGAGCGTCGGCCTGGACGTAGGCGTTCTGCCCCTTGCCGAGGATGGTCACCGTCTTCCCGTCGAAAACCATCTCCGTGTCCGAGAAGCCGGACTTGCGGGTCGTATGAATTTTGTCGGGTCGGCTGAGCTCGACGGTTCCGGAAGTCGCGAGCTGAAGCTTCTGGCGATCCTTGCTGACAACTTCGAAGATCGAATCGAAGCCCATCGATATGTTCTTCTGCGCCGCGAGATAGTCCGACATGCCCTTCAGCAGGGCCTTCGCATTTTGAGCCGTTGCGCCATTCGTGTCGCCGGCTTGCTCGGCAGCAGCGGATTCGTTGCCGTTGGCCGCCGGCGCACCCTGCTCGGTGGCGTTCTTCTCGCTCGCCTTCGAACATGACGACAGGCCAGGACCAATGATCAAGGCTAGTACAGCGGCGGAAATCAGAGATCCGCGAATGTTCTTCTTCATTTCGGCGATCCTCTTCTTCGAAAGCATCATTGACCCGATCGGTGGGCAGGGTCGCCGATTGCGGTAGAGCTAGACCCGCTATTCCACGCGGCTGAAGACCAGCACGTCGTGCCCAGTCCCAGCTGCTCCGCCGGTTCGATCAATCGTGAGTTCCTTGCCGTCTTCGGAGACGGTGATGACCGCACTACCGACGGGGTGTTTCAGCTTCATCGTTTCTGCCTTGATCTCGCGAGGGCTCACGCCCGTCAGCTTGACATGGTCCATGCTGGGATTTCCGGAGACCAGGAACCAGTTGCCGTCGGTCGTTGCCGAATAGCCCCAGTGCAACAACTGGCCGGACTCGCTAACGGTGGTCGAGCGCATGGTCACGTGATTCCCTGTGATACGATAGGCGCGGTCCTCGCTCCTTTCGGCGCTCGCCGGTGAAGCGAACTTCGACTTGGCGAGAACGAGGTGCCACGTGGCGGCCCACAGCTTGGCGTCGGGAGCCGGGGACGCGCTGGCGATTTGGGCACTCGCAAATGCGAATGCAGCGGCAGACATGGTCATTGCTTTCAGACTATTCACTATTTCCTCCTGTTGAAGCGCACGGAACGCCGCCCGGGACTCGCGGGGTGAAGACGCGAGTTGGGAGTATGTGATCGGCAGCACAATTCGGCGAACCCCTAGGGCGGGGTCAGGGACAAACCCTTCACATCAGGGATTTCTACTGATGGCTTGGTGCCCCGACGTGATCCACGCGCCGGCCGCGACGACCGGAGAACAACCGTGCGCGGATATGGGAATCTGATCGACGGCTATCGGCGCTTTCGCGCGAATCAGTCCGGCCACACACGCGAGCAATGGCAGGAATTAGCCAAGGGCCAATCGCCCCGCGCCGTGATTATCGCCTGTTGCGACAGCCGTGCCGATCCAGCGAGCATTTTTGATGCCGATCCGGGCGACATCTTCGTCGTTCGAAATGTTGCCAACCTTGTGCCTCCATTCGAGCCGATCCGTGGACGAGACGGCGTCTCTGCAGCCATCGAGTATGGCGTGAATGAGCTTAATGTTCGTGAGATCGTGGTCATGGGTCATGAGAAATGCGGCGGCATATCCGCCGTCCTGACGGGCCGGTTTCACGATGCTCGGCCAGGTGAAGGCGGGTTCATCGACATCTGGATGAGCCAGGTAGACGAGAGTGCCCAGGCGATTGCTCAAATGCACGGCACCGGTCCGAAAGCGCACCGGCTCCTCGAAGAAGCAGCGATCCGCCAAAGTATGGCAAACCTTAGAACATTCCCATTCGTGATGGAACGCGAACGCAGGCGATCGCTGGTTGTACTTGGATGTCACTTTTCGATTCGGGAGGGGGAATTATGGGTACTGGACGAGGCCGAAGGAAAGTTTCGCCCCGTCTAAGCGAACAGCCTCCCCGCGCGCTCCGCCATCAGTTCGTCAGGATCTGTCGACCGTTAAGATGCTGGAGCGGACGAGCGTTAGCGGGATAGAGGTTTTCGAATGTGCCAATTTCGGCGGCCGACAGGCTGACTGGAGATTTCAGGACGAACCAGCGAACACCTTCCGTGCATGGCGGCGTCGTCAGTGAGCCCACGTAAGTGAAATAGGATCGATTGGCGGGAAGAAGCTGCGACGGATCGATCTGAATTCCCGGCGGCGACTCCTCGTGCCCCTTCTGTTTGGGCAGATTTCGCCAGAGGGTCGAGACGAGAGAGTTCGTTGGACCGGAGCGGAGAAGCACTGCGACGACGGCTAGATTGCCCTCTGCATCGCGGTGCACGAGGTGAACGACCATTGCTGAATGGCGACCGTCAATTGTCTCTTCACTCGGTTTATGGAAGTGAAACTGCACGAGTGGAAACCGGGCGCCGCCAGCCGCCACCGTGCTGCCCTTGTCGACGTCGACCTGGATGCTGTGGCCGTTATCAATGATGTGGAGAGCTGTCGGCCTGTAGCTGAAGACCAGCGGCGAAAGCTTCTTGTGCGTCGCCGATTTTGTGCGAATGTCGATAGGGGATTGAGACTTCCCGGCGATGCAAGCTTCGCCCCAATGTGCGGGGCCGCTTGGCCCAGAATAGGCCCAATGATGAGTGGTCGCGCCCGCTACCACAGAGCCCAAAGCGATCAGCGATAAAGCAAATCTCGCCCGCATAGGACGCGATTAATGGCCGGGGCGCACCGTTCCATCGGTACGTATACCTACGAAAAATCGGCCGACTTCCAATCATCCGAATGTCACCTTTCCACCCGTTGCTGCCACTAGCCGAGCGTCCGCTTTCGACCATCTCACCAGTCGTCATGCAAGGTTCACATCGAAACGTGCTACAAGGTGCCATCACCTGAGATCGCTACCGGGCGCCCCTGTGACTGGGAGACACTGATGTGCTCTCGCTCGCAGGAGATAATCATGGAACAGGCATATTGGCTCAGCCGCAAGCGGGCATCAGTGCAGATGGCTCGCAATGCGACCAACTCCGAGGCCCGCCTCGCGCACTACGATCTGGCCGGCCGCTACAGTGTGAAGGCGATGTCAGCCGGGTCGCTCGCGAGGAGCCTGGCGGAAATTCTGCCTCCAGCGATCATGCCGACCCGCAAGCGAGGCACGCTTCGGTGCGCTTACAATGGTTGAGGCCGGCAACGTATTGGGGGTCTTGGCGGCCGTCCTGCTGCTGATGGCCGTAATCGCATGGGTCAAGCTGGTCCGCGGTCCACTCATGCAAAGAATCGACGGGCGCACCGGGATGGACCACCGTCAGGGCGAGTTCGCGTCCGAGCTGCTTCTCTGGGCTGCCGGGTTGAGCAGCACAGCCATGTTCCTGGCCGTCGCTGGGTGGATCTTCAGCTAGGACATGCACCGGAACTTCAAGGACTCAGGAAGGTTGGGTCAGCAGTGCCGGTCACCCCCTGACGGCACGAAGCAGAAAAGGGCGGCCCGCTCTGGGCCGCCTTTTTTTTAGACCTGTCGGATTGATCCAAGCGGACGAGCGGAACTGTGGCAGCGATCCCGGAGTGGGGCAGGATCAGCCTTAATTTAAGTTAGGGTTCTTACCTAAAAGAGTGTAGGATGATCTCATCACCGGCATAGCCAGGCGCGCCGGTGGCAGAGAGACGTGCGACGCTCCCGCCCAACGGAGCACAATCAAAATGAAGGAGCTTCATGATCGTGCAGAGGCGCAAGCCCTGGCGCTGGCGATCGTCGATACGCTTCCTGAGCCGTTCCTCGTCCTTGACGACACGCTTCACCTGCTTGCCGGCAGTCGTTGCTTCTACGAGGTGTTCGGCGAGGATCCCGTGAAGGCCCACGGGAGGTCCCTGTTCGAACTTTCTGACGGCCAATGGAATATCCCCGGCCTGTGCGAACTGCTCCAGAATGTCGTCCCGCAACGCACGGCTGTCGAAGATTTCGAGTTTGAGAAGACCTTTGCCAAACTCGGCAAGCGTACGATCCAGGTCAACGCTCTGCCCATTCGCGACGAGAGCGGGGAAAGCCGAATGGTGCTTCTCGCCATCAAGGACATTACCGAGCGACGGGTTGCGGAGCAGGAGAAGCAGCGGCTGCTGGAACATACCGAGGAGCTGCTGGAACAGCAGAGGACGCTGCTGCGCGAGATGCGTCACAGGATCGCCAACAGCCTCCAGATCATCGCCAGCATCCTGCTGCTCAAAGCCGGCTCCGTCTCATCCGAAGAAACCAAGAATGAGCTCCGCGCCGCCCATCAACGGGTGATGTCGGTCGCAACCGTACAGAGCCATTTGAGCGCTTCCGACGGCATCGAGCAGATCGAGATGGGACCATATCTCACAAAGCTGAGCGCCGGCTTGGCCTCATCTATGGTCGGTCCAAAGCAGCATATCGATATTGCCGTGGCTGCGAGCGAAGGCGCGCTGCCAACAAGCCACGCCGTAAGCATCGGCCTGATCGTCACCGAGCTGATCATCAATGCGATCAAATATGCATTTCCGGAGCCACGCTCGTCCGCGCGCATTCGCGTCACGTTCGAAACGGCCAAGTCCGATTGGAAGCTCACGGTGGCCGACAACGGAGTCGGGCGGAGTGGTCAGGAAGAAGGTCAGACCTCAGCCGGTCTCGGAACTGCTCTCGTTGGCGCCTTGGCCAAACAGCTCAGGGCTCAGATCACGGAGACCTCGTCGTCCGAAGGCCTCAATGTGGCAGTAACTCGGTCCACATTTGACGCCCACTTGCCGGTGGCAGCCTAATGACAGGAGCGTCCCTAGATCTTCAACCCAGCCGCCGGAGGCCGTTTCCGTGATCCAGTCATTGTTGCTCGTCGTCGCTACCGCATTTGCGACCTGGGCCATCATTCGTTTCGCAACGTCGAAGCCCGACCGACCCAAACCGCTCTCTCCTCAGGAGCGGGAAGCTGAGCACGCGAAGGAAGTGGGCAATTGGCTTGATGGCGCTCGGGATCGAGCAAGCGTGGTCGAAATCGAGCGCAACAGGTTGGCGCTCGCGAAGGCTGTCAAAGCAGCGCTCTGGGTGACCGAAGCTCGCCTGAACCTCGCAATTCCTGAGCTACTGAAGATGGCGCAGCTGTGGATGGGTAAATCGGAGTCTCGTGGTGCAAAGTGGACTGCGCCCAAAGGGGTGACGGATATTGAGGGATTCGACGACGCCGAGGCTCCCTGGGCCTCATGGACCTTCGACGGCCACCACTGGCGCATCGACGCTCATTGGCGCCCTTCCTCTCTGCCAGAGGAAATTGAAGGCGACGTCGGATCGTTCAAAGTGCTGCTAGATCGGCAGCTCGTGCTCGACATGACGATCAGCAGCAAGGATCCCGAGCTTTTGTGGGTTGATGCTTTGACCGTCGGACCGTGGGTCTCAGAGCTCCTTGCCTTTGCTGGCGCGCGAACCTCCGACGCAAAGGCGCGATCGAGCGCTCGATCCGCACGTAAGAACCAGGCTCGAGCGGATAATATTCATTGGTCCTGACCCCGGGCTGTCCGCTTTCCACGCGTTGCGGACAACGGCATCAGGCTCCAAAATCGTCGATGCTGCGCTTGATGGCGGCGTCGATCGCGGCCTCTTCGTCGCCAATGGAACGACCGCTCCGCTCGTGGCGAAGATCGGTCAATCGCTTAACGCGTTGCTGATCCGGCCTCGGCGTCTGTTTCTTCCGCATGATTTTGAAAGGTTCCGCGCTGACGTGAAGGTCAGCGACTGCGAACCAGAACGGGTCCGTTCACGACCTTGAGCAGTGTCTGAGAGCCGAGAACGGCGATCATCGTGGCGATGGCGAAAGCGAATGACATCAGCATTGCGAATTTCTTCGGTTCGAAAGGAAGGCTACCCGGACGGCGAGGACCCTTTGAGGTCGCTCGAGCCGCCCGGGCTCGCCTGACGCATTACAAGATCGGAGCGGGTTGCCCCTGCGAGCCGCTCACAATCAGACTAGACAGTCTGCAAATTCAGCGCGGTCGGCTGGCGATCGGTGCCCTGACCCACATCGTAGCTGAGCCGCTGGCCAATAACGGGGGCGACCTTCTTGTCCCACATGATCGCGCCGATTTCGAAGCGAAGCGGATTTCCGGCGACTTCAGGACTGATCTCGCCGTGACCGAGGGTCGTGTCGAATGACTTGACGGTGCCAAAATATTTCATGGTGAGTTCCTTTTTGGACAGATGCCTTGATCGACAATCTGCCGGCTAGGAGACGTCAAAGAGGGAAAAAGGAGCGGCTTAGCGCCAAAGACCGTCGATTTCGACTGGTAGCAATAGCGAAGTAGTGCATTGATTATGTAATTACAAGTGCTGCGTATGATTTAATAATTCCACGAGTCATGCGCGAATTTTATTTATGGATTATTAGATTATTTGGCACTCTATGATATAGCTGGACGATGGTTATTTGTTAGCCAGCAGTCATTTGAGAGCCGAGTCGTCACTCCATGAAAAACTTGTTCTTGATCACCGCTGCCTCGGTACTTGCCGGCGTTCCAGCGCAAACCGCCGCGCAGCAAAACGCCACCGCGCCGAAGCTGAGCCCCGTCCCTTTCATCGCGCCAGCACCTATCCGTGAAGTCGTCGATAAGCAGC